>Ga0123354_10016724_pt1 | contig 11494 bp, 4 predicted proteins | sample TergutLab28metaG_2_FD_97872 | JGI IMG/M metagenome (GOLD analysis project Ga0123354, IMG submission 97872) | Labiotermes labralis P4 segment gut microbial communities from Petit-Saut dam, French Guiana - Lab288 P4 | ecosystem: Host-associated > Arthropoda: Insects > Digestive system > Gut ... | reverse complement strand
CTGTGTAATACAATTTTGACCTCCTGATGATGAGCACATGGTGCTCGAAACATGTACAGGCATGGAATAAACTTATTGTAAAACGCAAAATTTTGTGCATCAAGTTGGTTAATCACTGAGATAAATATACTGAGATGCACGGTCAGGAAAACGTCAAAAAAAAACCAATATTAATACAGTCCAGCCGTAAGTCTTGAAACGAGTATATTTTTAAAAAGCTATGGATTCTGTTCTTACACAAAAGTGCTACATGATTGACCCGATCGGTTCATTATCAGATCATTTCATATTCTTTTGGTTCCATTTTTTTATCACCGGATATATGGTTGTGTGTTTTGTATGCTTCTGTTTAATTCTGTAATCTATGTGCTTTTATTGTTATGTTTATGAATTCTTATTGTTATGTATGTTCTGTTCTGTGTATTCTGTTTCATTGTGTTGTTCTGTGTACTGTTTGTGTGTAAATGTGTACTGTACTACTGACACAGGGTGTCAACCCAATTGCAGGTAACAAATACAGCATATCGTATCATATCATATCATTATCACTTACAAATACGTAAAATGATGCTGGCTGTGAATCATTACAATTGTCATCCCATCATCCAGTGGACTGAGGTATCGCCCTTAACATTTTTGTTACAGTTTAATTAATTTTACTGAAATTCATAAGCCTGATTATGACCCAGCTGTGTCGAAACGTGTAGCAACTTTATGTAAAAACAAAATGTATTACTTTGCAATAAAACAGTTGTGTTTGACTGTATTGTTCGGTTATATTACTGACTTAACGCAACACAAAGAGAAGTCTTCCATCAGCACAATAGAAACCGCATTTTAATGTACGTCTAGTGCTTTGTATGAATTTTCCACTTATAATGTTAATTAATCGCCTCTCCGCATTGTGGCGCGCGCGTCACACTACGGTTAGAACACAAAATTAGCATGTACAGTTTACCAGTTGTTGAGTTTTTCGTACATTTTGGGATAATTTGCCACGTCACTGGTTGATTGGTGTCCGAATTTTCGAGACAGAGTACCGGACTGTTGTCAAGGGTCAGGCGTCCAGTATTGCACATCCGATCCTTGAGGTTGGTATCGAAACATCGTCGTCGGTCACCCGGTGACGCGGTACATGTGCCTGTTCCCCAGTTTGTGAAGCAGCACGTGAAGTGGTCGATATTGCGGACAGTCCGTGAGTTTGCACAGTGGCGTCGATCGGGTCTTCGGAGACCTCTCGACGAGAGGGCCTGAGTACTTGCAGAAAATTAAATTCGTTGTTGATCTCTTCGGAATGGATGATCTGACAGGGGACGGTCTTCTTTAACTCTGTTGAGAGAACTAAGGGTAGATCCTTTAGGAATTGTTAGGTTGGGGGGGGGGGGGCTTCGGCGGGCGACCCGTTGTCTACGCCAATGATTTTGCACAGATACAACACACACGCTGCATATTACTGCTGGTCGGAGTGTGCTGGAAGTTAGAGAATTTGATTTTCAAATGAGGGGCGATTTCCTATTTTTCTTCTCTCATTGGATAAATCGAGGTTTTTTTTTCATTTTTCTTTTTAATTTTTGTTTTCAGTTATCCGATTTAAACGTGTAAAGTTTGCAACTAGCTTGAGTATTTTCCGAAAGATATTTGTCTTACAAAAATATTTATTATTATTATTATATATAATTTATTATTATTATTATTATTTATTGAGTCTCTCGTAGGTATTTCCGGGAAACGCCAAGAAACGCCCGCAGTTAACTTCCCAGATCTATTCCTCATTTCACTGGTGGACACACGTTAGAAATGAGGTGAATAGAAAAAGCTTCAGAGGAAGACCAGGGCCCACCCGGGGCTGTCGAACCAGTGATGATGATGGGGAGGAGGAGGAGGAGGGGGGAAGCGGAGGACGACAAGGGCTGATTATTTAATATTTGAAGCAGCATCACCTAACACCGTACATTTCGCAGTAACGCTAACTGTGGGTTACAAATTACGAAGTAGCTTCTTGAGTAATTTTCTCTGTTAACACCAGCCACCGTGCTGCTGACGTCACGATGTATTTGAATGTGACACCTTGCACCCTCTGTGGGCACTCTCAGAAGTACACATTGATATCACTCTGGTCGTGAGAATCTGGCACCTTTCGGTCCCAGTCCGCCCAGTACAAATGCGGAAGGATTGGATTTCGGAGAACCGGTAGAAGCAACACAAAATGCCAGTGCAAATTGTAACACGAAGCGAAGTGATGTGCAGGAATCGTGTAAACAGTTGTTGAGACAATGGACAGCTAAACCAGTCGCAGTGGTGTGGCCGCCAGCCGTTTCTTCCTTCCATTATACCGGCAGCCAACGTGTCTATACCCGCGAGTGGATGCGCGGGCAATGACCTACCTATTCCTTTATTAGTTATGATTAGTTTCGGACTCCCCTGTCGGGCTTTGGTCCAGCCTTCAGACAATCCTGTTGCCGTTCTGAGCACACTGAGAATAACAACGAATCATTTGTTTAACCCCTCCCAGGGCAGAGCACTGAACCTGTTTCATTAATTTGGTCGGGTACGGGAACACGCATTCCTCGAATTCGTTGGATATAAGAGATCCAGGTGGTCACGTGATTGCAAGCGATGCACTAGCTTGTGCCTCTGTTTCGTATCCCGGTTCTGGCATTCTGTGTCGTCTTTGGTGGGGTAAGCCTAAGATTTTTAGAAACAGAGTTGGGAAAGGCATTATAAACGGGGTGAAATGAAAGGAATAGACGTGTGGCGAAAATCGTCTGAAAGTGCGGTGAAGTGAGGTGAAGTGTAGTGATGTGAGGTGAAGTGGAGCGGTAGGGAATTTAAATGGGTTTAAGCCACATGAGAGAGTAGTGAAGTTTAGTGAAGTGTAGTTGGGTGAAGTTTAAATGGGAAGAAGTGAAGTTTCGACAAGTGAAGTGAAGTGGAGTGAAGGTCTTAGTAACAGGGTGTCTATCATTATCATAAGATATATAGATCGTATGAAGTTTGCTGCTTATATGGCTGTTTCGTTTATCACATTATTTCATATTCTTTTGGTTCAATTTTTTATCACTGTATGTATGTTTGTATGTTTTGTATGCTTCTGTTTAATTCTGTAAACTATGTACTTATATTGTTATGTTTATGTATTCTTATTGTTATATATGTTCCGCTCTGTGTATTCTGTTTCATTGTGTTGTTCTGTGTACTGTTTGTGTGTAAATGTGTACTGTACTGCTGCCACCGGGTGGCAACCCAATTGCAGTTAACAAATATATATCATATATCATATCATATTTCATACCAGAGCTTCCTCTTGTTGAAGTAATTAGGTGTACCAAAATTTAACCATTTACACCCCAGTGGTCACTATTGTACCACCACGTTTACCATTACAAAACTCTACCTTCTGCCCACACTGTGTGTGTGTGTGTGTGTGTGTGCTTTGTGTGACTCTCAGAAGCTCGCCATATAACATCAGCAGTGACGAACTAGACGTACATGCGAAGTGATCTGCAACGGGTCGTTGGTATTCTTCTTCTTTGTCACAACTGTTTTTTAGTTCTGTCCTGCTCTTCAGTCCGTTTCCATTCATTCCTACTTTTAACTTGCTTTCTCCTGTGTTTTTTTAACCTTCAATCATGCTTTACACAGTCCTCCAACCTCATTCTGTCTTCCTGTTGGTCTAAATGCTATGAATTTCCATTCCACATTGCTGTGCTGTTGTTGCTGTTGTTATTGCTGCTGCTATTGTCGCCTTCGTTCTTGTTCTTGTTCCTGTTCTTGTTCTTCTTGTTCCTGTTCCTGTTCTTGTTCTTCTTGATCTTGTTCTTGTTCCTGTTCTTGTTCTTGTTTTTGTTCCTGTTCCTGTTCTTGTTCCTGTTCTTGTTCCTGTTCTTGATCTTGTTCTTGTTCCTGTTCTTGTTCTTGTTCTTGTTCTTGTTCTTGTTCTTGTAGGCTTGCGACATCGTGAACGTTGACTAACAGAATCTTTTCAACATCTTCCTAGCTTCGAACTGTATTCCTCCAGACCAACAAACACTTCTCTCCCAGTCATTACATTTCGATCTTATAAACGTCACCCGTTTTGTCCAATTACCGTAGCCCTGACATCCACCAGAAAAAACAACATCTTACTTCGAATTTAATACGCCGCCCTGTAATTTAAGAAGCACCCCCCACTTTAAAAATTTGATTTCCAGAAAAAAAAAGAATGATAATTACAAAAGAGTAAATTTGTATTGAAAGGAATTTAGAATGGGAATGTTCTATTTAAAATGAAGTAATCTATATATTAGTAAATATACCGTCACTTATTTAATAAACGTGTAGAGTAACTTGCATAAAGGGGGGAATGTCACTTGAGAATAAATATAATTAATATAATCAATATAATTAATATAATCAGTATAATAAATATAATCAGTATAATCAATATAATCAGTATAATAAATATAATCAATATAATGAATACATTTCGCTGCCCGTAAAATTTACTGATTTTTACGGAGGCCATTTCTTCTTTGAAGAAAATTATGTTTTGGAGACTTTCATAGAGTGAAAAATAAAAACCGCGAATTTAAGACTCGCCTTAATTTTCAGCTCGGAAAAATGTGGGAGGGGATGAGGAAGGTGCGCTTACATTCGCAGTAATTGTCAGTAATTATTAATAATTATACACGAAACCCAAATCACGCATTTTAGCGACTCACAATAAATCAGAATATGAGTTTACCATATCACTGCTGACTAAAACAGCAACAGACGTTCAACCATCGGCGGTGATCGGATAACCAAAAACCGGCGTGTCTGAACTTGCCTTTAAGAAGCACATGCAACCTTGGGACTCAGCTATCGGCCGGCGAAGCGGTCCAACCCCGGCAGGCACCCGGCGGTCGGTCGGGCGAATTCACCGACTGTCTCAAGACCGGGTTGTGTAAAGATGCGTTTGCTGTCCTGCATGTCCGGCGAGACTCGAATCTGCCTGCAAGCCGAAAACCAAGATATTTGAAAGTCTCTGTCTCAACGGAATTGCAAAACCAATCCTCGGGGTTTGAATGGCTGTAGACTAGTTACTGATGGACGTGGGTGCAGAAAACTAACAAACTGCTTTGTTCGCCCAACTTAGATCCTGCGACCTCAGAGTAACAACCAACAAGATGCGACGTTTCTCAAATTATTTATTTCTGTAAGACGCTCTACATGTTTCAGGCGGTTTTTCTGTCCATCATCAGGAGCTCAAAACTGCACATACAGCGTCAGGTATTTGTCAGACCATGCTGAGAAACGCTGCATCTTGTTGGCTGTACTCTGCGAATATATTAGCTCTGCTGCGCACGGTCTGACAAATGCCTGACGCTGTATGTGCAGTTTTGAGCTCCTAATGATGGACAGAAAACCCGCCTGAAACATGTAGAGCGTCTTACAGAAATAAATAATTTGAAAATCGTCGCATATTGTTGGTTGTTACTCTGGGAATATATTAGCGATGCACGGAACTATGAATGTCAAATTCAGATCCTGCGCTTGTATCGTGCCTACGGAATAAAGTGGACCCTCTTACACTGCTAACGAAACAGCCGTCCAACTGCGAGCACAGGCTAATGTCATGTCCTTATGAATTTTATAACGTTACAGTTAGTTTTGAAATGTTTATTTTTACTTGCTCGTCTGATTTTATGGACGTTGTAAACAATTCGTTCAGTCTTAAATAAAGGAGCTAAACTAAACTTGCATGTAATCTTGAAAACTCAAAACAAAACCTAAAATGTTGCATGCCTTCTTCTAGGTAATTCTCCGGCGTCTGAATTTTATATGCCGACGTTTCGGAACGCTCTGTCTGTTCCATCTTCATTCTTCATACCTGCCTGCCTATGAAGATGGAACTGACGGAGTGTTCCGAAACGTCGGCATATAAAATTCAGACGCCGGACAATTAGCCAGAAGAAAGCACACATCATTCAGAACACAGCGAAAGTTTGAAATCAAGGAAACATGACGTGTTAACGTTCGATACTGACACCGTCATTTACGAACAGCGAGAAGGACTGCAGTTGAAGCAGAAAATGGGGCGAGGTAGCTAATGAGATGGGAAAATGTTAACTGACATATTAAAGTTTCTGTAAGTTTCAGTTCTTGTCTGGTTTTGGATAGTGCGCAGGGTAGAAGGGTAGATTGTTACCGGCGTTTCGGGCCAACATATCGGTACCATCTTCAAGGTAATTGTACTGTTTGACCCTTGAAGAGGGGTGGGGGACCGCGGTAGCACAGTGGTTAAGGTGCTGTGCTAAAAATCGGAAGTTTGCTGGTTCGATCCCAGCTGGTGTCAGTGGATTTTTCATTGACATAAAATCCTTCCGATCGCACTATTGCCCTGGGGTCGACTCAGCCTCTAATAGAAATGAGCACCAGGAGTATTTCCTGGGGGTAAAGGCGGCCGGTGCGTAAGGCTGACAACCTACCACCATCCTGTGCCGTTGTGACGAAATCTGGGAACCTTAACTTCCTGGAACCCTCTGTGTCCCTCCCGGCCTGTAATGGGACTGCTTTGGCCTTTTTTTACCCTTGAAGATGGGACGAACTGTTTCTCCCGAAACGTCGGTAAGAAATTGCCTTTCTACGCTCTAATATCTAAAAAAGCGGGGAGACCTCAAACTTACGCCACGGCGGAAGCCTGAGGTCACTCTCCGTAAGGTTCTCACACAAACTGTAATTTAATGTTCATTATCATAACTCACAGAGGACACATTACATCCACATTACAAAGACCAGCATTTCAGTAATGTGTCGTCTAATAGGCGTTTTTCGTTATGAGAGCCGTCAGAAGTACGTTAATGCAGTTGGTTGACAGAGTGTACAGATCAGCTCACGCTCTATCCGGCCGATCACCTAATATGAGGCATGCAATACGAAAGCCTTCCAGCTGCCAATGTCAGTTAAATAAAGTGTGAAGAGAGAGAAAACCAATTATCAACTTCTGTCTCAACATGTTTCGGGCATCATTATGCCCATCTTCAGGAGAACAAAGACCGTGTGTTACTGCTCGCATCCTACAACGCAGCGCCCCACAACCGCTACCAACCACATCCAGCAGAACCAGCGCAGAACACCATATGCAGTAACACACGGTCTTTGTTCTCCTGAAGATGGGCATAATGATGCCTGAAACATGTTGAGACAGAAGTTGATAATAAACATCTGATTATTGCATGTTGTTGGTTTTCTCTCTCTTCACACTTTGCTCACGATGCACGGTCACAGGAACCTAAAGTCAGTTAAATAGTTGTAAGAAGATCAGACCCTTTCCAGAGTCACTCCAGTAAGTCAGTAAATATGAAGACTTTCAAATTATGGAAATCTATTCAGAATGTAACTGATAGGACGGGGCAGGTTTGCGATTCCGTTCTAAATTGACTAAGGAGGGCGGTGGTTATCACACTTACTACTTGTTTCACGGTTAAAAGACTGCATTCCATGCACACATGATGTTTTCATGCCGGTCATTTGATCCTAAGAAAAACAGCAAAAATGTTAACCGGTTCATCTGCCTAATTGTAATGTGCTGCATTGATCTTCGGGCATTAGATGAGAAATGTTTGGGAAGTTTTGAAATGTGGCGCGAAGAAGGAAGAAGAAGATCATTGGATCGATCGCGTGAGAAATGAAGAAGTATTGCACAGAGTCAAACAGGACAGGAATATCCTACGTACAGTAAGAAAAGAAGGAAGGCGAACTGGATTGGTCATATCTTACGTGGGAACTGCCTTCTGAAACACGGTACTTAAGGAAAGATATAAGTGAAGGGAAGACGAAGGATAAGACGTAAGCAGCTATTGGATGAACTTAAGAAACGAGAGGCTAGTGGAAGTTGAAAAAGGACGCGCTAGATCGCACGGTGTGAAGAACTGGATTTGTAAGTGGCTGTGGGCCTGTCGTAAGGCGGACATCGGGTTAATGGCACTGTACTGTACTGTACTGTACTGTACTGTACTGTACTGCACTGTACTGTACTGTACTGTACTGTACCACTAGTGATGTAGCTGACGAACTTTAAGCACATAATTTAACTGAACGTCTTTCTCTGACGTGAGATTTGGAACTTCCATACTTTGGTTTTTCGGTTCCAACTCATTTACTTTGCTTCCTATTTCTCTTTCATTTCCGGTTGTTGGAGGCTAATCGCGAAGGCTCAAACAGTGACAATTCTTCCGATATTTATTTCTGTTCAATAGCGTTCCAACGCTCCACATCACAGAAAACACATCGCATCTACATTAAAAAGTTCAACCAGTTGATGTTACATAGGAACTCATACTTACTCCATGGTGCAGAGTCCTTCTTGAGCAGTTAACTGGTTTGCAGCTAGTCAAGAAATTCCCCGCATTTCACGGAACCCGAAGGTTCATTACCGCACTCACAAGCGTCCGCCACTGGTAGCAACTCATATGAAATACAAATACATTCTGTGGGTATAGTGTGGAGCTTCTACGTTAGAGCAGATGGCACCTACATTTATCACTGCGCTTTGCAGTTTCAAAATATGCTATCAGGATTGAACAGAATGTTAAGATAGACATCCTATTGTGTTCCGATGTGACTGTTGCGGCCTGTTATATCATGATCTACTTCTGCAGAAGAGTGTAATCTTTGCGTCACGACCGCTATTTTTGTGAAACGACGCCATCTGTTGTGTTGTCTGTCGGCGGGACACGACTTTGAACCTAACCTTTTGACATGAGGCCAACTATGCTGCGATTGGTGACCTAAATCAGTAAACATCTTGATTTTGGTCGAGACTTTACGTTGTTTCTCTTTCCTTTTGTTTTAAGTTAGAAAGTAGGAAGCAGTTTCAGAACAAATGCGCTACGCTGCCCGAGTCATTTCAGTTTGTATCTCCCCACGTGAGAGTTACGTGGCATCACATAGCTATGTATTCAGTGTATGGAGTAATACGTGATGTGAAGTGATCCCGTTACAGGCTCGGTGTGGCCCAGAGGGTGGGTAGAGGTATAGCTCCACTCTTCCATGACCGCGGCACTAGAAGGGGGTGAGTGGTCAGCAGCACGCCCCGGCCGCACTTTACCCCCGGCAAAGACCCAGTTCCCATTGTACAGGAGGCTGGGTGGGCCCCAGGGCCGGTCTGGACGGGGGGAAAATCTCGTCCCCACCGGGATTCGATCCCGGACCGTCCAGCCCACGTATGGATTAATATATTATTGATTTATTAGTGATAATTTGTGTAAAAACATGAAGTGATATTAAGTTATTGTGCGCTTGTTAATGCTCTGTATCCTGTTAGGTGTGTACCAGCGTTTCGGAAAGATATACTGCTTCCATCTTCATGGCAGAATTGATACCAACGGGATCGGACATTCTCGCAGCGGTGTTGATGAAATCCGAAGTCTTTTGGCATGTTACGCCGTATCAACTGGTATATAATTACGGACGTTTCGTAGGTCGCATTGTCTCCGTACTCAATGTAAAGCGGTCTACACGGTGTGCCATTTCATAAGAATCGAATTTTCAGAATTAATTCAAATGGGGAAATCAAGAAGGTCGCGGGGAAATTGAACAGCCAATCAGAGTGAAGGATGGGGAAAGGACAGTGTACGGACGGACCAATGGGGGCCATAGGTTCTGTAGGGGAAAATGCACCATGGCAAGGGGAAGGGAGGGTAATAAACAGCTCTTTCGCGGCACGAAAGGACTTTGGGGCCAATTTCCGTCCCCTGAATGGATGTGTTTAGAGTAAAATATTGGAAAATGTTGCACGCTGGTGTTTATTGGAGGAAATTGCGCAAAAGTGATAAAATATTTTCATTGCACATAATAATAGACTGTAGAGGGCGGGAGACCACATTTCAGTTGCAGGTAGAGCTGAGCAATTTTGCTCACTTCAGAATTCAGCACCAGCACCACTGGGTACTGGAATTCTTTCCCCGGGGTTAAAGCGACCGATGCCTAATCCTCACCACCACCCTCCGTCTAGCGCTGAGGTTAAGAATAAGTGGAGCCATACCTCTACACCTTCCGTAGCCTTCGAGCCGCGGGCAGGGACACCTTTGCGTGGATTTCCGGCTTCCCCCCCCCCCTTCCCCACGGTGTAAATGAGGTTTTCTCTCATCTGAGATGTTACTCATCGTTGATTGATACTAAGTTACCGACGTTTCGTCCCATCCTATAAGAATTTTTCCTGCCCTACTTGACCCTTGAAGATGTGACCGATAGCCAGTCCCGAAACGCCTGCAGCTAACTAACAGTCGACGCTGCACCATTCACAACCCTGCCCTCGTTATACGGTCTGCAGTTTGCTGTTGGCTTCCACATTGTGACAATCGGGATAGCTCTTGCTTGTCATCAGCCACAAGGATTCGTCGCGGTGTTCTGATATACGGCGCTGTGTTGACGAATTGTGCGTCGCATCCCACAAGGATTACCCTTTGGACGCCTAATGTCAACTATAGTGGTCGTACCGCACCGCTAACCTCTAAAGTTGCATTTTATATATTTATTCAAGAAATATAGGTACTGAATATTTTAAACATTGTGTATACTCTCCGTTTTTTTCTCTTCAAAATGCAGTTTGTTTCATAATTCTAACATATTTGGTTCATGTATTATTCACATTTTATATACAGGGTGTGCTAAAATTAAAAAAATTATTCCGGCGCCAAAAGGTTAACCTTCACCAGCACCGCTACAATGTCGAAACATTATTGCTCTTGTTCACTGTGGACCTTGCATAACGACGGATATTGTACGCACGTTGCAAGTATATAACCCGTTACTACATGGTCCTCCAACTACTTCAGACTCCACGTTACCCAGCCTAAATGTCTCTTGAGTCATCGGTAGCCATACCAGACGTACCCCCCACTTCCCACCTGCACAAATCTCTAAACGTCCAGCCCATCCTCTTTCTCATCCACCGCCTTACTGACAACTTTTTCGTTAATTTCCCCTCAAACCCCAAACCCCCGGCCCAACAAATAGGGAATTATACTCTAGCCGACCTGACTAACTTGTGCAATAAATATAAACATAAACGTACGAAGCATATACTGCTTTAATTAGCTTACCGGAAGTCGCTGTGTGTTTCTGTTCATAATCTTTCACTGCCGCTATTTGCACCTATATTTATATACATATTATTCAGTTCCACTTGTACCGTAGTGTAAATATTTATTCAAATTGGTTACAGGAACAATTTTTTAATTTATCCTTGTACATTCTCATACAGGTTTGCTGACAGCTTGCGAGCAGGATCAGGACAGATCTCAGTTCCGTCCTGATCCTGCTCGCTAACTGTATGGCATATACAATTGCAGTGAAAAACTGCTGATGATGGACAGAGGAACTGTCCGAAACATGTAGAGTTTTATTCCAAAAATAGTTGAATAAAGAGAGACCAACTTGATGTCACTTGCTTTTTTATTTCATTATTTAATACTCAACATGTTTCGGATGTTAATACATCCATCCTCAGGAGCTTGCGACTTATTTGTTG
>Ga0123354_10016723_pt1 | contig 11494 bp, 8 predicted proteins | sample TergutLab28metaG_2_FD_97872 | JGI IMG/M metagenome (GOLD analysis project Ga0123354, IMG submission 97872) | Labiotermes labralis P4 segment gut microbial communities from Petit-Saut dam, French Guiana - Lab288 P4 | ecosystem: Host-associated > Arthropoda: Insects > Digestive system > Gut ... | reverse complement strand
TTTTTCTTCTTCCCATCCCCGGTGGATTTTCGTCGAAGTTTTTTAAGAATAAAGTCGATATTACAACGCTTTTGTCGGGAAACTCGTCCGAATACAACAACCACCCCCCCCCCCCCTCCTACAATGGTGTGAACATTGTGGACGCAGTGAGGCGACCAGTGAGAAGTTTGAGGCTGGTGTACTGCTGTCTCCAATTTAACTTCTTAGTGTAGTAAAGGGCTCTGCAGCCGAAGGAGTTAGTGGTTATTGGGTCCTCAGGCGAGAGGTGTTCGGCCACCGTTTGGTCTACGGTATTAAAGTCTGTTTGCTTTACGCTAATTACACGAAAGCCGAACTGCTACAGGGCAAGAGCGATACTTCCGGACGGGATGTTCGTCATGAGGTGTCTAATTACTGTTTCGATAGGTTTCATCCGATGTAGGGCAAAACATGAATTAGTGTAGGTTATGTTCGCCTAAGTGGGATAGGATAGCCTTTGGAGTCAGCCATTATGTGAATATCCGAACACCAGTTTTCAGGTTCATTCTACCCAATGTTCGATGAAAATTCACGTGCATGTAGCTACGTTGAAGGAGTAGCTGTAGGCGTAGTAGTAGCAGTAGTATAGGGAGGAGGAGGAGTGCAGGTGGTGGTGGTGATGGTGTTGGACGCGGCGTTGGTGGTGAAAGTGGTGGTGATGATTATGGTGGTGGTGGTGGCGGCGGCGGAGGCGGCAGCTGTGTTGGCGGCGGCGGTGGCGGTGGCGGCGACGGCAGCGGCGGCGGCAATAGTTTTATTAGTATTTACAGCAGTTGTAAGTATTAATGTTTTTAAGCTTACGTTAATGACGTAATTCTTACCCGCTTAACCGGCACACTTCAAGACTCAAGTGAACAAGCAATATTTCTTTTGACGTCAGCCGATTAGGGTTTTACCAGCAATCATCTCGATGTGAGGCAGATACCAATGACCAGACCACCACACATCCCATTCTACGATTTACTAAAAGACGCCTTGGCTCAAACTTTTTGAATTCCTACCAGTGCAAGTACATTGTAAGATCGTTAATAACTTGTTTATATGTTAGGGCTAATTAAAAGATGCGTTCAATACCTCAGATACTGTCTCTTTCAATAACAGGGCTACTGGCGAATAATATATTTTAAAGAAGACAGGAGGAAGAGCCGAGGCCTGATTTGAAGTGTACCTATCGCAGAATTTTTCTGCAGTGGCTGTAGAAACCCGAAAAGCAGAACAGTACGAGACAGCTGGTTCCGAAATCCAGGTATTAGCCTAGAAGTGCCTTACATGACACATTAACATAAAAAACCTGCGCGAGTTTCTGTTGGCTAAACGTTTCATGTTCTAGTGATATTCTAGTGATAACGTAAAAATCAGCGTCACTAATCCATAATCATGCGCCATCAAAAATGTTATAATATTTCTAACCAGTCAGACCGAAAACTAAAATTCGCATACCGCCCATTGTTCTCTGTAGTGCTATAAATTTCAACACTATTCCACTAAATATAAACTGTAGAAAAATAATTAAATTTAAATCATGTGAAAAGTATAATTAGACTTTGTTATTTGTCTCGACGTAACGGAAACCAACAGAGCCTGAGTACGGATGGAATTTGACGTTCAGATGACCGTGCATCGCGATAATTGTTATAATAAAACCAACTGGATGCACTAATTTCTCGAATTTATTTTTGGAATAAAACTGTACATGTTTCGGAGAGTTCCTCTGTCCATCATCAGGAGTTTTTCACTGTACACACAGCAGTGGTATATGTCATACAGGTTTGATGACAGCTTGCGAGCAGGATCAGGACGGAACTGCCATTAGTTCCACCCTGATCCTGTTCGTAAGCTGTCAGCAAACCTGTATGACATATTCCATTGCTGTGTGTACAGTGAAAAACTCCTGATGATGGACAGAGGAACTCTCCGAAACATGTACAGTTTTATTCCAAAAATAAATTTGAGGAATTAGTGCATCTAGTTGGTTTTATTATGAGTACGGATGGGATGTATAAGGCTTTGTGACCGTGCAGACACTGTACGTATGTTAAGCCACCCCCAGTTAAGAGAATCCTGAGGTCAGTGAACTCAGGACTAGGTGACCTGGAAACACCGAAACAACCGCTGGATAATACAGCCAGAGAGCGCGCTCTCAAGTATCGTGGAGGCAGTTTCATCTAATACTCAACGAAATACAGGACGGAGTGTTGCAGCGTTTATCAAGAGTGTGCCTCGCGGTTAACAAACACCGACTAAGATGTGAGGTACATCCCCCATCCCCGTCGCGGGGCGTGAAATTACGTATTCAAGAACCTGGCGTTTCATAATTTCAAACAATGTATATAAATCCATGACCGTGGTATTCCTGACACTGTTACAGTATGCTGATCTGCTGTTTGAGTCCTCACTACCACATAATATTGAGCCACAACCTTATTATTATTAGTTCCAATTATTATTATTATTTTTATATTGTTTTTGTTGTTGTTGTAGCTGTCTCTGGTCACAGGCCTTTTCTCCATGGTACAACGTCTCTTGAACCCACGCCGATCCCCGTCGCTCAGGCTGCAATTTTCACACTGCAGTATTTTCCTTGTTATGTGTGATGTTCCAAGTGTAGCTCTCTTTTGTAGTGAATCTGTTGAATGTCTTACTGGTATGGCTTCCAGACCTTACTACAAAACTCTTCTTGCCATTCCGTTGGCTACAGTTATGACCGGTACAATCGTACATTTCACGTGCCACATTCGATTTGTCTCTATACACAAACTCTTGTATTTTAACTTCTTTTCTGCTTCCTTTTGCACAAAATTTTATGTCTGCAGATACTGCAACATCTATCACTGTGTACGTTTTCTATCTTTGTTTCTAATTATTAAATCCGGCCTATTTGCTGTAATTTCTGTCTTCTTGTAATCCTGGATTCCATCCTCTTTTTCACATACTGGTGTGTTTGTGTATACTTTTGCCTCGGTTTATTATTATTATTATTACTTATAGCAGTAGAAGCAACGGCAATAGTAGTAGTAGTAGTAGTTCCAGCAGCAGAAGTAGCAGCAGTAGTAGTAATAGTAATAGCAGTAGTATTAGCAGTAGTACTAGCAGTAGTAGTAGTATTTGTAGTAGCAGCAATAGTAATAGCAGAACAGGTAGCAGTAGTGTTAGTAGTAGTAGTAGTAGTAGTAGTAGTAGTAGTAGTAGTTCCAGTAGCAGAAGTAGTAGCAGTAGTAGTTCCAGTAGCAGAAGTAGTAGCAGTAGTAGTAGTAGCAGCGGTAGGATCAGTAGTATTAGCAGTAGCAGCAATAGTAATAGCAGAACCAGTTGTAGTAGCAGTAGTGGTAGTAGTAATAGTAGTAGTAGAAGCAGTGCTAGCGGTAGTAGAAGTAGCAGTAGTAGCAGTAGTAGTAGTATTAGCAGTAGCAGCAATAGTAATAGCAGAACAGGTAGCAGTAGTGTTAGTAGTAGTAGTAGTAGTAGTTCCAGTAGCAGAAGTAGTAGCAGTAGTAGTAATAGTAGTAGCAGTAGGATCAGTAGTATTAGCAGTAGCAGCAATAGTAATAGCAGAACCAGTAGTAGTAGCAGTAGTGGTAGTAGTATTAGTAGTAGTAGAAACAGTACTAGCGGTAGTAGAAGTAGCAGTAGTAGCAGCAGTAGAAGTAGTAGCAGTAGCAGCAGCAATAGTAGCAGTAGTAGTAGTAGTAGTAGTAGTAGTAGTAGTAGTAGTAGTAGCAGTAGAAGTAGTAGTAGTAGCAGTAGCAGTAGAAGTAGTAGAAGTAGTAGCAGTAGTAGTAGTAGTAATAGCAGTAGTAGCAGCAGTAGTAATCGTAGCAGCAGCAGCGGCAGCAGCAGTAGTAGTAGTAGTGGTAGTAATAGTAGTAGTAGTAGTAATAGTAGTAGTAGTACTTATTCAACTGTATGTGTGCATTTAGTTGGTATGTTAAAGACAAAATTTACATGTACTAATTTCATATGATTTATACAAGGCAACAAACTGATAAAAAATTATTTTGTGTGTGTGAAAATAATGCGTGTCAGATATTATTTATTGTTTCGCTAATGTTAAAACTGTGTTTTTGTAACTGACAATCAAGGCATAATTGTCATATATGACACTGATAATTTAAGACATTAAATTCTCAGATTGTTTATTCTTAATATTTATTTCAAGCGAGGCCCAAATGTGTACAGACAGTCGCTAAACAACAACGCCATCCCTGCGCGTTGAATAGTTTACCACGTACAAATAAGAACACAGAAGGAGATACGAAGCAGTGGCGTGTTGCGGGATGAGTACTAGGTTCCTCTAGAGGCATACAGCCAGAATGCAGGGCTTGCCGAGCCGCACACCCGGCCAGTACTAACACTGCCCGACAGTGTTCTAGTGTCCAAGTAACACAACCAGATATCTGAACTTTGCCACCTCACCCTTCGTCTTATCTGGCCGTCTGTACCACATCAAGCATTTAATTGCGTTAAGGCATTTTGGTAATAAATTTTAAAAGCTACAATTCTGGGTTTGAGATGTGATTAGGCAAGACGACACGCAAGTTTTACTACAGATTTTCAAAAAACTTAACAATGAGAAACAGAACACGCGACCTGCTGGTTTCGCGATTGGTCAGACACTGACAAGGACAGTTTTAAAGTACAGATATAAAATAGGACTAGGTTTGCTATGCAGCATCGTGCAGAGCAATCTTCTTCGTCTCTTCTAGCATTTTGTTTATATTCACTAATACAAACAGACACCAGGCAAGGCCAAATCTATAGAAGGTGAGTCTAAGTCAGAATACAAGAAACAAGGATTATACGAACATAGGAATTCTGAAGTATGGTTTGCGAATTACGGCCCCCTGACTTTTACAGAAAATGCTCAGTGTCCAAGCCGAGTTTCCATGCAGGACACTGCACGCCTCGACAGCGACTGCCTGACTCGCTGGAAGGTTGCAGTTATCGAACGAATCATCTCGAATTGATTCTATGTTCAACGTTGTGTGTCCTGGGCGTCAATGACTTCTGTAGCGTAAAAAGTAGACTTTATATGTCCCCAGAGATAAAACTGTAAGGAAATTAAATCAGAGTAAGGAGCAGGCCGTGCTGTTGGCCCAACTTTTCCTATCCATTGTTCCGGAAATACTATGTTCGAGAATTCCCAAAATGCAGGAAGAATATGTGGTGCAGCATTATCTGCATGAACCATAAGTAAATCCTGATCTGCAGATTCAAATCTTGCAACAGCTCTGGAAGAAAGCTTCTTTGGAAATCGCGGTAAACAATCCGTCTGTCAGTCGTGGCGGAACAAAAGCAGAGTCCCAGAAGTCTGCCTCCTGCAGTACCTACATGAAAACTCAAGATGGACATTTTCAGCATTTACCGTAATGTTCAGGAGGCCGTACCTCGTAAACCATGCTTCCGAGGGCCTGTATTCATGTGTTTCTCGTTTACTGTCGTTGTAGATTTGCCTTCTGTAGCTTTGGCAGTGTACTTTTTGTTCCGCCTGGAAACAATGCTTACGGACACAACTGTTCTTGTACCTCATTGTAGGTATGGAGATTATATATATATGAATTTATGTAATTACCTACACTGACACGTAAATAATTACGTATTTATGTAAGTCCACATTTATTTATATCCACACCTATGTGACATTAAGGCCTTGTGCAAGTCATATAGTATGAAGGAGAGGTACCAAACTTTCGAAGAGACCTGAAGATGACGGCGTTCATTTCTGCCGAAATCTTGATTTAACTGTAAGCGATCACACCCCAGGAGACAGAATTGACCATTTTACCTTGGTCTACATGTATTTCTATATAAATTAAATCGGAGTATGCGTGTAATTATGCACATACTTAAGCTACATATCCATGTAGTCGTTATGTGAAAATATGAAATTCGTTGTAAATATTTATGCTGGTAAACTTGTACGTAGTTTTACTTCTTTATACGCATTTAAAACTACCGGTACCTGTACCGGTACCTGTGCATGTAACAAAGTCAAGACAGCAGCAAGATGAATGCAGTTGGCATGTCTTATAGCTACTCATTGTCTCGGACATCAGAACAAGGGAAGTTTGCACGACTACAGCTTTGGTATATGGATCCGGTCTTGGACAGTTAAAGGAAGGGCCGGCAATGTAATGCAATCAGCTAAAAACTGTACTGAACTAGAAAATATTAAGAATGAAGGAAGACATTAGGGAAGAAACAGAAATAAAATTAGAACTAACTAAAAAATGAACACGATATAAATTTAAAAAAAAAACCATTCGCATAGAAAGACTGGCGAAAGAATGTACAACCGAAATGCATTAGGCACTATTAGAAACAAGGAGGATGAGAACGACGAAGACCTTGGAAATCATGGAACGGGTATATGTAGTTGGAAAAAGCCTGGCTTCCTGCACCATAAAGTAATGGATAAAGAGTCATTTGTAAAGAAAAGGTTAACCACAAAATAGTTATTATGCGATATATGGCACGTGACTAACATATTAATATTAAACAAATTAAGTACTTTATTTCAGAAGCCCAACTGCCTCCTGTCGATATAAAACCTGCACCATTATTTTTCCCTTTGTTCAATGAATACAGATTTTAATATGACCTGAGGGTTGTTTGACCGTGCATCTTCCTCATGAAATAATTTGAAATGCCAACTTGATGCGACAACGTAATTTTATTGATGTATTCTTAGCTCGACATGTTTCGGGTACATATGCCCATCATCAGGAGCATTAGACGTTGAGTTGCAGCATATGGTTTTCTGCACCGAGATTTTCGATGGGTGGTGGTCTTGAGAGCCGCTGCGTAGGTCGTGTGTACGGTGAGGATGGTGCCGTGTTCATAGGGCCGTGCATCGTAATAATATTTCTATAGTAACACCAACTAGATGCACCAATATCTCAAATTTATTTTATTTTGGAATGTCACTCTACATGTTTCGGACGGTCTTTCCGTCTATCATCAGGAGTTCAAGACTTTACGTACAGCAACAGGCATTTGTCAAACAGATACTGCTGTCTGCTTGCTAGCAAATGCCTGTTGCTGTACGTACAGTCTTGACCTCCTGATGATGGACGGAAATACTGTCCGAAACATGTAGAGTGTCATTCCAAAATAAAATAATTTGATACATTGTTGCATCCAGTTGGTTTTACTGTAGAAATAATAACAGATTTTAATATTTCTGATAGAGTGGTTCAATTTGTAATTTATAAGTTAGACCTGAGCCTAAGACTCACTTTTTCAAATACAGTTATTCTTCTTCGTTGCGCAAAATAAGGAGACATATCTCAATCACTGGTTACACAAAATGCACCATTCTTATTTAACTGAGACTATCCCCTACCCAATTGGTGTCGCATTAGGCTTGTGTAGAATGTAAAACGGGATTAAGGAGAGAAATTATGTCATTACCTCTCTTCACTGCTCTCTCCCATTCACGTTCCCATAACCTCTTTGCCCAAAGAACAGATTTCCATAATTTGTAATGCATGTAAATTTCCATTTCACAGCTTTCACTCAATCCTTAAACTCTCTCTTTCTGTCTCTCGACGATTACGTCCCTATAAAAGCGAGGGAGACATGAAGATATATTTCGGAATGACGATGTGGTGGGGGGTGGGGCAAGAGAGTAAATTTGTATCTCATTATCTGGGCTTCTTTTGACAAACCCATACCTTCATGTAACATAGCATACACCAGCTCACAAATAATTTGTGTGACACTCTGTGCGTCACACGCACTGCTTCTATCCAAGGAAATATATGGTCTTAAGGCACGGTGAGAATTAGTGAAATGTCGTTCCAGGGTGATCAAATGGTACAAGCTCTCAATGTTCATAATCAAGAAAAATTCATCAGAAAGTAGCCGAAAGTTCGGTATTCTGTCAAGCAGTAAACTTGTTATAGCACGATAATAGTTACACGTCACAGCACCCTAACTGTCAAAGTACATTACCTAAGGACCAAAACAAGTTACGAACTTTCCACGTCGATCTCAGCGTCGGCCATTAGTTAACCGAAGCATATTCGGAATTTTTATTACAGCCCCACAAAACTTCATGATATTAATGAGGTGATGTTGAATTTTCAGACAGTTTCACAATGCTTCATTTAATAACTCATTCCATCAAAGACCAGCTACTCTTCCCGTCTGCAAGGGACTTGCTTTGAGAGCATCAGCCCTGGTATTTGATTGGCAGCCGGTGGGACACCATTTCCTTCTGCTGAGGGATTTAGAAGTGCCGGCGCTGTAGCCAGCCGTGTTAAGTTCACTAGAGTGGAGAGGGAAGAATAACCAGCTTCTACTTTGTCTTTAGTCGTTAAGGCTAATATGAATAGATGAGACACAGCACTGTGCGTTGTGTAACACTGAAGGGATTATAAGGGACGAAGTCGAGACGACAGTAACAGATGTCTCCGCAAGCTTGTGTGGCTCTACAGGCCTACATCACACACACTCACACACACACACACACACACACACAAAGCAGTACACATACAGGAATATTTAGTTTCGCCAATTTTTTTTCTTCCCCTGTGGCTCTTTGACCCCACTCTGAATCAACGGCAGTTCCAGTAAGCGAGCGGCCACGGACCGGATGGGTCAAAATAGAATCACTTTGGCGCCACAGATTTAATATAACTTTAAAGTGGCATTAAACTGGGACTAAACAAAAACCGTGCGGGTTAACGCAGAGGTAACTCGCCTGCTTCACATTTTGGATGTGCTTGATTCTGAACAGCTTGCTACTACATAATAAATACTTTATTTTTCATTGTGTTTACGTGTTTATAACGAAACTTTGAAACACATATCATTATTTTGAACGTGATTATCATAATTTCTTTAAACGTAACTGAACTAAGAATTAAATTCATGCGGCAGAATCCTTCTTGAAAAGCTTACAGTTCCTCAGATTCCAATAAATTTCCCACATTTATGGTAGGTTCATTACAGTGCCCGCAAGAGCCCACCACTTGCCCGCTTCTTCAAATATAATGCTTGGAAGAAACCGACCTGTTTTCCCTCTTAGGGGTAGGGTAGGATGGCCTTCTGCTCAGCTGCGCCGACACACATCCAGTTTGCGAAAAGTCTGTACATGACAAAAGGTGAATACAAAAGAAAGTGACCGAAATAAAAGTAAATTTGAAATTTGTCTCGAGCTCTCCAAGCCGATGCCTGCACACGTCGCGCCTGACAGTTTGCTTTCTTTAACGGCCCTCTCACAAACTGTGAATTGAAAGCCAAGTAACAACACAAGTGGTAAATTAAACTATAAACAAACAAACGAACAAACATACATTACATACGTACATACACACATATATATATACATACATGAATACATGCATGCATACATACATACATACATACACACATATATACATACATACATATATTACATACATACATACACAGCAACTCGGATGCATCTCAAGACTAGCGACAGTGTCCTCATTGTTACAAATCTTAATTGTCACACAACAATACATCGTAAAGTAGTTAAATTAAAAGATCCATTCTTCCTGCATAAAAATACTAAACGTGACGACAGTTTTGCCTATTGCGAATTATTAAAGGAATGCTCTCACTAGATAAGACTCGTTGTTCTGATTTATCGATCTTGTATGACGGTTCATTTTATCATTGTACTATTTGCAATCTACGGGCGATATTTTAAATTTTTCACGAGCTACCCTACTGCGTCGTTATGCAAGTTTATGGGATTAATGAAAAGTTTTAAAAATATTTTAAAATCTCCGGAACAGATCTCTATGGAAGTCTCATTACCCTAACATAATACATCAAAAAACAAGCCATTATTGTATGTGCCTCTTACTGTCTACTTTTTCTAAACGAGTTTTTTATACAAGTTTTGTCCTAGGGTTCACAGCCCATTGCAAACATAAATATTTTAACGTAAGGCGCAAGAGTGCAGAATTATTTTCATCGCCTTGTGTTGAGTACCCGTCACATAGAAAAATATGTTGCAAATCTGACTGCTATCAATGGAAACGAGATAGCTGATCCCGGTGACCGCACAGTCTAAAGAGTGGGTCTGCAGTCGCTCGCTTCCTGATACTGCGGGTTCGAAACCCGCCGGGGACATGGATGTTTGTCTCTTGTGAGTGTTCTGAGTTGTAAGGTTAAGGCTTCTGCATCGGCTTGATCACTCGTCCAGACGAGTCTTACCGAGTGCGGTGTATCTGGATGTGATCGTGAAGCCTCGGCAATGAGGGGGTATTGGCCCACTAGGGGCTGTTGCGCCAAAGAAAAGAGCAATAAAACCTAGATACATGTTATGCGTTATGAGGAGATATTTTAAGAATGATGAACCCTTTAGGCGCGTTTCCATAAAGAGCACACAGTGGCTACTAGCTTCATCCTGCCGGTCCGCCTGTATGCCCTAATGTGTCACCGCGTCTCCCACTGGACGGATTTGAGTGAATTTGTTACTGCGTACTTTTACCAATATCTGTCTAGAAACTAAAGATTTTGTGACAAACGGACAAAAATAACGTGAATTTTACGTGAAGACTTAAGGACATTTGAATTGTTGACAGAAGTAGGATATAATTTGTAGCTGGAAACAGTGCGAATGCAATCCATTGTTGTGTTTCCATGGCAACACTCAACGGGTTTATAACCTATCGTCTACAGGTACATGTAGGTCAACAACGCAAAGTCAAGCTGCTGTTTCCTTTCAATAGCAAAAAGCGTAAGGCGAACGAGCCACGAGATCACGTGATACACCCACAGTCTATCTTGTTTTTAAATGTGCCATTGCTGTGTTTGACCGCGGTGGCACAGTGGTTAAGGTGCCGTGTTACAAATCGGAAGGTCGCTGGTTCGATCTCAGCTGGTGTCATTGGAAATTTTCATTGACACAAAATCCCTCCGATCGCACTATGGCCCTGGGATCGACTCAGCCTCTAACAGAAATGAGTACCAGGAGCATTTCCTGGAGGTAAAGGCGACCTGTGCGTAAGGCTGACAACCTTACCACCATCCTGTGCCACTGTCATGAATTATGGGAACCTTAACTTCCTGGAAACCTCTGGGCCACTCCAGGCCTCTACCTCTACCTTTTAATATTGTATTTGCACTGCATGTGATGTAAGAATTGCCACTATGCTACACACACCAAAATAACAGTTAATACATAAGGTTCTTGAGCGTCAATAGGCGCACAAGCTAAGATATTGTTGACAGGATAGTCAACAAAACTGTTTTGTCTGTGGTGTACTAATCGTAGGAACAAAACTTCTGATTGTGATGAAAGGTCGAGCGCTTCATATCCCTGGGTTTGAACATTTGAACCTTGTCTAGGAAGTGTGTCATCCCCGTTGTGTGTGTGAAACTAGGAAAAGATATGTAGTCAAACACAACTAGATCACTGAGGTGTATTTAATGACTGTGATGGAAACAACTACATGTTTCGGCCTGTATTGGCCATCATCAGGTTGCCTAGGGAACT
>Ga0123354_10016722_pt1 | contig 11495 bp, 8 predicted proteins | sample TergutLab28metaG_2_FD_97872 | JGI IMG/M metagenome (GOLD analysis project Ga0123354, IMG submission 97872) | Labiotermes labralis P4 segment gut microbial communities from Petit-Saut dam, French Guiana - Lab288 P4 | ecosystem: Host-associated > Arthropoda: Insects > Digestive system > Gut ... | reverse complement strand
TTTGTCTGCTTTGCCCTCTGACGGCCGCGCCCCATAGGGTCAGCCTCCTTCACTCGCGGCAACCCCGCGTGACTAATGTGTGGAATGTGTTCGTGTCCCATAGACTACCCGCTCCCCTGGGGTTGGTCCAAGCCGACACACTCTCGCGAATCAGGGTGCCAGATGGTGTCCATGTTGACACGTCACCGGTAAAAATACCGGATTTCTCTAGCAGATGAACAGTGCCAAGCCTGGATGCACCGATCGCTTGCGTTGCGAGCGACACTGTGGGGCTGCGATGGGTCGGCGGGTGGCGTGAGGGCAGACTGGACGTGAAGTTGAACGGTGACCGGCGGGCTAACGTGCCGACACCTAGTCGCGCAGCAGCCATGGATCGGTGGGTTCGGGCCAAGCCCGGACAAGGGACTGCCGTCTTACTGGTAGCGTCCCCTCACTTCCACGGCAGGGTCTTCAGGGCCGCGGGTGGTGACGACTCCCCCGTCCCAGGCCAGGATCCCCCGTGCGGTCATCAGGGCAACGATGGGGGCAACCGACTCCTGTGGGCAGATCACCACCATGCCGACACCCATATTGAGGGTTTCCTCGATGTCGGGCTGGCTGATCGACCCGACTCGCTGGACGAGGCCGAAGATGGGTCCGGGTGCCCAGGTCGACCGGTCGATGCGGGCAGACAGATGAACGGGCATGACCCGGGCCATATTGTTGGCCACTCCTCCCCCGGTGACGTGGCACATGGCATGGACCTCAGTGGTCCGGGCAGCCTGAAGGCAGTCGAGCGCATAGATCCGTGTCGGAGTGAGCAGTTCCTCGCCCAAGGTGCGCCCGAGGTCGTCGACATGAGTCTCCAGGTCCATCCCTGCCTGGTCCAGCAACACCTGGCGTACGAGGGAATATCCGTTAGAATGCAGGCCTGACGAGGCCAGACACACAATCGCGTCTCCCAGCTGGACACGCTGAGGCCCCAGGATCTGGTCGGACTCCACCACACCTGTTGTGGCTCCGGCGAGGTCATATTCATCCGGGGCTAACAAGCCGGGATGCTCGGCGGTCTCCCCCCCGATCAGAGCGGCGCCAGCCTGGACGCACGCCGCCGCAATGCCTTCGACGATGGCTTCAATCCTCTCGGGCACCACAGCGCCACACGCGATGTAGTCGGTCACGAACAGCGGCTCGGCGCCCACGACCACCAGATCGTCGACCAACATGCCCACCAGGTCAAAGCCGATCGTGTTGTGTATGCCCATGGCCCGCGCGATGGCAACTTTCGTTCCCACCCCGTCGGTCGAGGTGGCCAAGACCGGATGCCGATAGTCCCGCAAGGCCGACGCGTCGAAGAGTCCTGCGAATCCACCCAGACCGGTGATGACCTCAGGCCTGGTGGTCGTCGCCACATGCTTTTTCATCAACTCGACAGCCGCGTCTCCGGCGTGGATGTCCACACCGGCCCGGGCATAGGCTGACGAACCCGTCATCGTGTCTCCTGCCTGTCATCCACACGGATGAATTCGTCGCTGGCCCACCCCGTCCGCTGGGCGCCCAGGCACAACCGTTCGGCATCCCTGGGTGGTACGGGCACGGCATAGCGCCCGTCGAAGCAAGCACGGCACAGGTTGCCCCGGTCCACATGAGTCGCCCCGATCAACGCACTCAGGCTGATGTACCCCAACGAGTCGGCACCGATGGACTCCGCGATGTCCTCGACACTCATATGCCGGGCGATCAGCTCATTCGGATCGGCGAAGTCGATCCCGAAAAAGCACGGCCACAGCACAGGCGGTGAGGAGATGCGTACGTGCACCTGAGCCGCTCCCGCCTGCTTGAGCATCGTGACAACTTGGCGTTGTGTGTTTCCCCGTACGATCGAGTCGTCGACGACGACAATCCTCTTGCCCTGGACGACCCGTTTGAGGGGATTGAGTTTCAGCCGGATCCCCAGCTGCCGCAAGGACTGAGAGGGTTGGATGAACGTCCGCCCGACGTAGGCGTTCTTCACCAGACCTTGGCCGTACCCGATCCCCGACTCGGCAGCGTACCCGATGGCTGCCGGGGTCCCGGAATCGGGCACCGGGATCACCAGGTCGGCATCCGCCGGTTGCTCGCGTGCCAAAAGCTTGCCGATCTTGACACGGATATTGTGAACAAGCCGCTCATTGAGCACAGTGTCGGGGCGTGACAGATACACGTATTCAAACAGGCATTCTTTCCTGTGGGGTTCGGCGAATTGTCTCGATGTCAGACCACGTTCGTCAATCGTGACCAACTCCCCTGGATTGACGTCGCGCAGGTAGGTCGCACCCACAATGTCTAGCGCGGCCGACTCAGAAGCGACCACCCAACCGGAATCGAGTCTGCCCAGGCACAGTGGGCGCATCCCGTGCCGGTCGCGCGCCGCATACAACCGGTCTTTGGTCAAGAAAACCAGCGAAAAGGCCCCGTCCAAACGCGGGAGCACCTCCATGGCCGCATCCTCACACGGGCCCGGCTGACTGGCCAGCAGACTGGTCAGAAGAGCCGTGTCGGAACTGGAATCCATCCGGGTCTTGGAGGGAACCCGATGATCGGGGTCGACCCCGGCCAACCATCTGGTCAACGCGACGGTGTTCGTGAGGTTCCCGTTGTGGGCCAGGGCAATATCCCCGTACGGCGTGGCACGAAAGGTCGGCTGAGCATTCTCCCACCGCGACGCTCCAGTCGTGGAATAACGTGTGTGACCGATAGCGATCGAGCCGGTCAGGGAATTCAGCGTGGGCTCGTTGAAGACCTGGGAGACCAGGCCCATGTCCTTGAAGACCATGATCCTGTGACCGTCAGCCACCGCCATGCCAGCCGACTCTTGCCCGCGGTGTTGTAGAGCGAATAAGCCGAAATACGTCAGTTTTGCGACTTCCTCACTCGGCGCCCACACCCCGAAGACACCGCATTCGTCCTTGGGTGTGTCGTCACCCGAGATGCAAGAGTCGAGAATTGGTGGTTTCACAGTACGTTCTTGCTTCCCCATGGCCCCAGGCCGGGATGACGAATCGTCCATCACGGTCATAGCTTACCGGCCACGTGGGACCACCCGTGCACGCGTTTCCCACGGGTCAGGACCGACCGCCATGTCGGCGCAGGTGTCGCCGTTTCTCTTCACACACTTCCCGCCGGTTAGGAGCGACCGACCGCTGCGAGGAAGCCGATCTGAGCCTGAGCAGTACGAACCAGGTCCGACAAACTCACGGACTCGTCGGGGGCATGCATCCGCGAATCCGGATCGGCAATGCCTGTGACAAGGAACTCCGCATCGGGGAAAAGCTGGTGCAACTCCCCCACCAGAGGGATCGCCCCACCCATGCCGACCAGGACCGCAGGCACCGAGAATGCCTGCTGATAGGCAGCCAGACCCTGGAGCACCAAGGGACCGTCTGCCGGGACCTGCCCAGGATTTCCCATTCCTCCCCGGATCACCTTCACGTGAGCCCCCCAGGGAGCGTGGGTCATCAGATGAGCTTCCAGAGCGTCCAGGGCCTCGTGAGCCGTCATCCCAGGGGGAACACGCACACTGACCCGGGCACGAGCCGAGGGCAACAAGGTGTTCGAGGACTGCTCGACACTGACGGTGTCCATCCCGATGATGCTCAACGATGGTTTCGCCCACAACCGATCGGTGACCGATCCCGTGCCGACCTGCTGGACCCCATCCAGGAGTCCAGACGACTCGAGCAAAGATTCGGATGGGTAGTCCACGTTGAACGGTGGCGCCATGCGCAACCCCTCAATGGCCACGTCTCCGGCGTCAGTATGCAGACTGACCAGCAGCCGCGACAAGGCCATCAGAGCGTCAGGGACAAGTCCGCCGTACTGTCCGGAGTGAACGCCGTGGTCGAGAGTCTGGACCTCGACGATGGCGTCGCAGACTCCCCTCAGTGACACAGTGAACGCCGGTTGGCCCACGGCGGTGTTTCCAGCGTCGAGGATGACGAAGGCATCGGCTCGGATGAGGTCTGAATGAGCGGCGAGGAATTCCTCGCTGTGGGGAGACCCGATCTCCTCTTCTCCCTCGACGAAGACGGTCACTCCCACCGGCGGATGACCATCGAAAGCCCTCAGCGTCGCCAGATGGATGGCGATGGCGCCCTTGTCATCCGACGTGCCACGTCCGAACACACGATCGCCCACCTGGGTGACCTCTAGAGGGGGGTACGTCCACTGTTCAGGATCCCCGATCGGCTGGACGTCGTGGTGGGCATACAGGCAAATGGTGGGCGCCCCCTCAGGCGCAGGGAAGCGACCGATCACTGCCGGAGCCCACGGCTGGTCGAGCACCTGGACGTCAGGACATCCAACAGCGGTCAACATCTCGGCCACCAGATCGGCAGTCGAACGCAGATGGGAGGCGTGGTCAGGCAGAGCGCCTACAGAAGGAATAGCGACCAGGCGTGACAGGTCAGCGAGGATGTGCTCGGAGAGGTTCATGCCACCACCCTATCTGGAAAAATGGGTCCCAGGCTCGTCACCGCAGCAGGTAAAACCTGAAAAGAACGAACTGGAAGGGAAAAAGCGATGGTGGCGGCTTGGGGAAACCGCCACCATCCGGGGTGGGATAATCCGACTTGCATCGGACGAGCTAAAGCAACGGGGAAAGCTTCAGCTCTAACACGCTTTTCACAAACTACCTACCTTAGACCCCATGCACATCTGCGAATATCAGTAGGCTATCACCTTTTGAGCAAAAATGCACGGTTTCGAGACAGAAATATCTGCCTTTTTCACCGCTTCTGACACAGCCACCCCAGCCGCGGGAACACGCATGCCGCGATGGTTGGACAAGGCATCTGACAAAGCTCCCGAAGGTCCGCTGCAGAAACCGAACCATTGTTGGCTTCTGATGTGCGTCCTCCATTGTCACAGCAGACATTACTCCTCACATCTGGACAATACCACTCGCTTGTCTCAGTGCCCTTCCAGGGAAATGCTGAAGCACGCTGTGTCGTCGACCGGGCATCAGCAGTGATGAGATTCGGTCACAAGATCGAGGAGCCAATGCATCTGATCCGATGGTCGGATGACGGCAGATGATGGATCAACAGGCTTCTAGACTCGTTCCCATGCGAATTCTTTTGACAGGCGGGGCTGGATACATCGGAACTCACGTTGCTGTTGAGTTATGCACGCTGGGGCATGATGTCATCTTGGTCGATGATTTGTCCAACTCGTGCCGGGCCGCAGTCGCCCGAGTGGAATCGATCGTCGGACGGTCCGTCCAGTTTTACCAGGCCGATCTGCGCGACTCCATGACGCTGACACAAATCTTCTCAGCCGAGAAACCGGACGCCGTCATGCATTTCGCGGGGCTCAAGGCGGTCGGTGAATCGGTCGCCCAGCCCCTGCGCTACTACGACGTCAACATCAACGCCACATTGTCCCTTCTCAGGGTCATGGACACAGCAGGAGTTCGCAAACTTATCTTCAGTTCTTCAGCCACGGTGTACGGGGATCCGCAGGCCCTCCCTCTGACGGAGGAGAATCGGGTCGGCCAAGGGATCTCCAATCCGTACGGGTGGACCAAACTCATGATCGAGCAGATCTTGCGTGACGTGGCCCACAGCGAACCAACGTGCCAGATGTCTGTGTTGCGTTACTTCAATCCGGTCGGTGCCCACGAATCGGGGCTGATCGGCGAGGATCCGGCAGGCATCCCGAACAACCTGATGCCCTTCGTCGCCCAGGTTGCAGCCGGACGTCGAACCCACGTCAACGTGTACGGCGACGACTACGACACTGAAGACGGGACCGGGGTACGCGACTACATCCACGTCATGGACCTGGCCCGCGGACATGTCGCCGCACTCAATCACTTGGTCCCAGGGGTGTCGACGTACAATCTGGGCACCGGATTGGGAACCTCAGTCTTCGGACTCATCCATGCCTTCGAAGAGGCCTGCGGCCAATCCATCCCCTTCGAGGTCACTGCCCGCCGCCCCGGGGACGTGGCGGCCACGTACTGTTCTCCGGCCAAGGCTGCGCAGGATCTCAACTGGACCGCAGGACTGACCATCGTTGACGCCTGCCGGGATTCATGGCGCTGGCAGTCGAACAACCCAGGCGGTTACCCGAAGTGACACCGGTCACCCCTTCACGAGGAAGCCGGTACGGTCTGGAGTTCGCTCGACTCTTCTTCGGGTGACACATCAGATCTGAGGTCGCCACTGGCCACCTGTGAACTTCCGCCGAGTCGAAGGATGAACAGGGTCGCCGTGATCATGGCGAACCCCACGCTGCCAAGGATCCACGTGGCCATGGGTGACGGACCAGCGTGCCACCATTCGACGTTGCTGTTCAAGTTGACCGAACCACTTCCCAATCCTGAGGTGAAACGCTGGATCTGAATGTGCAAGGCGATGGTCTGGGCGAACACCAGGACGGCGACGAGGACCACGGTCTGCACCAGTGACCAACGCCGGGCGCCACCCCTGTCGGGACGCCATAGGGCCACGCCGAACAGTATGGGGAGCAAAGGTATCATGTATCTTGGCTGGAGCCCTTGGCCCAGCATGTAACCGCTGCGGACGAACAGATACAAGGGCAAAGCGAAGTAGACGCCGTACACGGCGACGAAGGACACCAGTTTTCGCCAGTCCAATCGGCGCATCCCTACAATCAACATCGCGACCGCCAAGATCGCGACGGGGACACACACGATCGGCGGCATGACGGTGTCGACCCAGTTCAGACCGAACACCCCGGCTGTGAAATCGATCATGAATATCGGCATGAGAACCAGATCGGCGGCGAACAATATCAGTGTTCCGCCGCTACCACCGAAGCCTGCCGTCAGAACCCCGGACTGACTTCCGGACAAGAACCCGGCAAGCCCGACCAGTGCGACGATGACCGGCAGGACGAGTCTCCACCGGTTGAGCCGGATCCGCGGCCAGAAGAGGATAGTGGCGACGAACGCCGCGAGGCATAAGAATGATCCTGCGTCGGAGCGCGCCGAGGACGCCAGTCCGGCTGAGACAACGGCGAGCACACCCGACAAGACAGTGCGAACCTGGGAGCGGGAGACCAAGGCTGCATACATCGAGAACCAGGCAGCCGCCACGCCGATCAGCGCCCACCCACTCGGATTGATCGAGGCCACGAGATAAATCATCATGGGTACGCACACCGGAAGAGTGCTGTAGGCGAACAAGCGTCGCCCTGACCGGGGCAAGGCGACGACGACCAACCCGATCAAGACGATGGCGATCGCACCATTCACCGCGCGCATGACCATGACCGACTGATAGACATCCTCCCCCACGAACACGTGCATGACCGTGTAATAAAGCCCCGGGTATTCACCATTGTTGACCCGGGTGGTCCACACGCTCACATCGGCGATCTGGGTGGTGCACGCCCCTGACACAGTGACATCCCCGGAATAACAGCCCGAGGATTTGGCCACCTGAGCCGGGACCTGCACTTCCACGACACCGCGAGCATCAGTCCGTACGCTGCACGACCTGTCCAAGGGAGCAGGACACCAGATACTGGCCATGTGGTAATCGTCGTCAGGGGAGGATCCAACCGGTGAGGCCACAGCCCACGCGAACGCTGTCGCCACACCACCCACGATCGCCAGAACTGCCGCCACCCAAGAAAGTGCATGTCTGCGCGGCCAACTCTGCCTCGCTGGCGAGCCGTTGGATTCTGCGTCCAGCATCGCACTCATCTCTCCAGGGCACCGCTCCATCAGCACCGACCACCGGTGAGGTCGTGTCCCCCCACGCAGCCTCATGCTACTACCGCTGGCCCACACCTGTCCCGTTGGAACCCGCCTCACACTGCCAGCGTGATCCGATTCATTATCCTTTTGACAACGTGCGATACTCTTCAGTTCGACACTGGCACAGGCCGGACTTGGCCCAACTCCTCCTGGCCTGACGCGGGCGAATCAAGGGTCACGTCGCCAGTACGGGGACCCCCGCCACGGCGAAGAATGAACAAGGTCGCGGCCACCATGGCGAATCCTACGGCTCCGATCAACCAGGTCGCCAGGGGCGAGGGACCGGCGTGCCACCACTGAACAGAACTGTTCAGATTGAGGGAACTGACATCCAGTCCGGAGACGAATCGCCGGATCTGGACATGCAGTGCCACCGTGTGGGCAACCACCAGTCCAGCACTAAGAATTATCGTGGGAACCAGGGACAAGCGTTTGGCGCCCCCTCGTTCAGGGCGCCACAGGGCCAGGCTGAGAAGAAGGGGAAGCAAGGGGGCCACATAGCGGGGCTGAACCCCGTGGCCCAGCAACTGACCGCTGTGAGCAAACAGGTAGGTGGGCAGAGCCATGTAGACGAAGAAAACACCGCCAAAGGCCAGGAGTTTGCGCCAATTCAACCGCCGCAACCCCAGGATCATCAGTCCGATTGCCAGGATCGCCACTGGAACCCACACCAGCGCCGGCATGGCGGTGTCGTCCCAGTTCAAGCCAAAGAAGCCGGCCCCGAAATCGATCATGAACAACGGGCTGAGAACCACAGAAGCGATAGCAACCAACAAGGAACCATTTGTGCTCACAGTACTGGGCGACACAGCCGCAGACTGGTTGCCTGACAAGAACCCGGCAATCCCGATGACCACCATGAGAACCAGTAGGACGATTGTCCACCAGTTGCGTCTGATCTTGGGCCCGAAGAGGATCACAGCGACAACCACTGCCCCGCAGACATACACTCCTGCGTCGGATCGTGCCGACGCCGCCATGGCAGCCCCCACGACAGCAAGCAACCCCGACAACACAGTACGCACCCGGGAAGACGCGACCACCGAAGCGTACGTCCCGAACCACGCCACCGTGACGCCGGTGAGGGCCCAGCCGCTCGGATTGACCGATGCCAGGAGATAGACCATCAACGGCACACAGACCGGCAAAGTGCTGTACACCAGCAAGCGTCGCCCCGACCTGGGTAGAGCAATGACGACCAGGCCGATCAACACCATGGCAATCGCACCATTGACGACACGCATCACGATGACCGAGTGGTAGACGTCAGGTCCAACGAACAGATGCATGACTGAGTAGTACCCACCCGGGTAATGGCCCTTGTTGACCCGGGTCGTCCAGACGGTCTGATCCGGGATGTGCGTCGTGCAGGCCCCCGACACATCGGAATGGAACTGGAAACAGCCCGAGGACTCGACCACCTGAGCCGGGACTGCCACCTCCACCGTGCCGTTCGAGGTCGTCCGTGTACTGCATGACCCGTCTTGGATGGCAGGGCACCAGATGCTGGCCAAGTGATAGTCCTCGTCAGGGGAGGCCCCCACCGGAGAAGCCACAGCCCACGCGAACACGGTCGCCCCACCGCCCACGATCGCCAAGATCGCTGCGACCCAGGCACGTGCATGTTTCCACATTCTGGTCCCCCTTAGACAGGAACGGTCAGATTCCGGGTCCATCACCCCACAAGTCCCTCGGGGCAAACGCTCGACCAACACCACTCTCAGTCGACACGTGCCCCCACGCAGCCACATGCTACTACACACCGATTCAATCAAGCCTGTCTGCCCTGATGGAATCGGGGCTGGCCCGAATCCACCGATCGCTTGCGTCGCGAGCGGCCCCATCTGAGTGTCATCAGTGGGTGTGCACTGTTTACGCGTGCCCCCGACTTTGCGGGAACTCGCACTCCCGTACAGATGGGTGCCATGGGCACAGCGACAACGTGAGGGCAGACTGGACGTCTGTAGAGCGTTGGCGATGGGGCCAGGGCGCCCATCTGGGGCCGCGTAGCAGCAATGGATCGGTGGATTCCGGGCTAGGCTGGACGTACAAGGCAGAAAGGCGGTCCCACGATGATCACCGTCTTGCTGGCCACTTTCAACGGGGCCCAGTACGTCGCGGAGCAAATCGACTCACTGCTGAACCAAACCCGTCCCCCGGACCGGATCCTCATCCATGACGACCAGTCCACCGACTCAACTGCCGAGATCCTGGACCATTACCAGCAGGCTCATCCGAACCTGATCGAGGTGAGCGTCAACGACGTCAATTCGGGCAACGCCGGGCGCAATTTCATGGCCATGATGACTACCGAACGCAATGACTACGTTATGTTGTGCGATCAAGACGACGTCTGGCTGCCCGACAAGATTGAGGTCACCTCCGCCCGGATGGCCCAGATGGAGGCGCAGTGGGGAACATCGGTCCCCTGTCTCGTCCACACCGACTTGACAGTCGTGGACGAGGACCTGACCCCCACCGGGGATTCCTTTCGGGCCAGCACTTTCGCGAACTACGACCGTACCGGCCTGCAAGACCAGATCATCCAGAACACGGCCACCGGCTGCACGATCATGTACAACCGCGCCCTGGCAGAACGGATCACTCAGGTCCCTGCACACATGGTCATGCATGATTGGTGGATTTCCCTGATCGCGGCTGCCTTCGGCCACATCGGCCACATCGACGACTGTACGGTCTTGTACCGCCAGCACGGGGCCAACCAGATCGGGGTCGCCGACATGCGCACGCTGCGCTACAAGCTGGGTCGCCTGTTCACTCCCGATCAAGTACGGGCAGACATCGCCAAGACCTATCCCCAGGCTCAGGAATTCAGAACGCTGTTCGCCACCAGTCTGCACCCGGACCAGATCCGGCTCCTGGACTCGTACTGCGCTATCCCCCACCTCAACAAAGTGCAGAAGATTGCCACGGTCGCCCGCCTGGGAGTCTGGAAGACCGGATTCTCACGCAATGTCGCGTACCTGCTGTTCATCTGAATTCTTGAACAAACCTCTATTTCCCCACCCGCTTGGCCAGACCCCGCCACATGAGGCAGATATCCTGCCTGGAGCCCCGAGTCCTGCTACAGTCATAGACGATACCTACATGACTGCGATCCGGGGGCACCACAAGGATCCTCAATGAGTGCACGGTGGTGGCCAACGGACGATACGCGAGGGGACAGGGGCCACTCCCTGGCGTTGTGGACATGCAAGCGAGTTGGGGGCTCTGCTCCCTGGAAAACGAACGGATAGCGATGGCGGCTCAGTATAAGGGGGTACGCGACTCCTCCCCTGGTCCTCGCGACCAGGAGCGTGCTGCGCTGGAAGAGTTCACCCTCCTGATGGCTGTCTATGCCGACGATGACGAGACCTATGTGCGTACGGCCTATCTGAGCGCGACCACAGACCAAACCCTGCCACCCACAGCCGTGGTGATCGTCCGCGACGGTCCGGTCACCGCTGGGGTGGCCCGGTGGCTGGATGAAATCTCGGCTGACCCTGGCGTCACCGTCGTGGCTCTGGAGACGAACCAGGGTCTGGCCAGGGCTTTGAATGAGGGGCTGGCCCACATCCACACCGATCTGGTCGCGCGGGCCGACGCGGACGACATCTGCCTGCCGACGCGCTTCGCCCGCCAGATTCCGCTGATTTCTTCGGGCCTGGACGTGGTCGGCAGCGCGATTTCCGAGTTCAGCAAGGATCCCAGACGTCCTGGACCAGTACGAACAGTGGCGACCACCCAA
>Ga0123354_10016720_pt1 | contig 11496 bp, 10 predicted proteins | sample TergutLab28metaG_2_FD_97872 | JGI IMG/M metagenome (GOLD analysis project Ga0123354, IMG submission 97872) | Labiotermes labralis P4 segment gut microbial communities from Petit-Saut dam, French Guiana - Lab288 P4 | ecosystem: Host-associated > Arthropoda: Insects > Digestive system > Gut ... | reverse complement strand
CGACTGGATCTCCCTCGACGGTTCCACCGGCAATGTCTATGGTGCTCAGATCAAGACCGTACCGGCCGAGATCGGCGGCGACTTCGGCCGCGTCATGGCGTGGGCCGACCAGTACCGTGTCCTCAAGGTACGTACCAACGCCGACACCCCGGTCGATGCCCGCCAGGCGCGTGGGTTCGGCGCTGAGGGTATCGGCCTGACCCGTACCGAGCACATGTTCTTCGAGCCGGACCGCATCGCGGCCATCCGCGAGATGATCGTCTCCGACACCGTCGAACAGCGCAAGGCCGCTCTCGCCAAGCTGCTGCCGATGCAGCGCGGCGACTTCGAGGGCATCTACGAGGCCATGGAAGGCTACCCGGTGACGGTACGCCTGCTCGACCCGCCGCTGCACGAGTTCCTGCCGACCGACGAGGACGACATCGTGGCCCTCGCCAAGGAGATGGGTATCACGGTCGACCACCTCAAGGGTACGATCGCCTCCCTGCACGAATTCAACCCGATGATGGGACACCGTGGCTGCCGTTTGGACGTCACGTTCCCGGAGATCGGCGAGATGCAGACGCAGGCCATCATCGAGGCCGCCATCAACGTCCAGAAGCGCCATCCGGAATGGAAAGTCGTACCGGAGATCATGGTGCCGCTGGTCGGCGAGGTCAAGGAGTTGGCCTTCGTCAAGAACATCATCACCTCCACCGCTGACAAGATCATCGCCGACTCCGGTGTGGCGCTGACCTATCACGTCGGTACGATGATCGAGATCCCGCGGGCGGCCATCACGGCCGATCAGATCGCCACGGAGGCGGAGTTCTTCTCCTTCGGTACCAACGATCTGACCCAGATGACCTTCGGGTTCTCCCGTGACGACGCCGGCAAGTTCCTCGACGCCTACTACACGACGAAGATCTACGAATCCGACCCCTTCGCCCGGCTGGACCAGGAAGGCGTGGGCAAGCTCATGCAGATGGCCGCCGAACTCGGCCGGAAGACCCGCCCCGACATCCACCTGGGCATCTGCGGCGAGCACGGCGGCGACCCGTCGTCCGTCGAGTTCTGCCACCGGATCGGCCTCGACTACGTGTCCTGCTCGCCCTTCCGCGTACCGGTCGCCCGCCTCGCGGCCGCCCAGGCCGCCCTGCGGTAAGGGTACGGAGACTGAACGGTGGGAAAGGCCCGGGGTTACCCCGGGCCTTTCCCGTTGTGCTGGTTGTTTCCCCCGGTCAGGGCAGGATTTCGACCGGGCTGCCATCGGGGAACCGGAGACTCCCGAAATGCCGGTGGTCGAGCGTGGCGATCCGGCGGGTGTGGTACGCGGCGGCCACCGCCATGTTCACCGCGTCGGTCAGACCGATTCGCTCAGTCTCGTACTGCTCGATCAAGCCGAGGGCTGTCCCGATCTGCTCCCTGATGACCTCCACGATTTCCCAGGCCGGGCTCAAAATCTCCCGCAAGACCGCTAACTCGGCGCGTACGCCGAAACGGCTGAGGATCATGCAGTCCAACTCGGCGACCACGTACGGTGACACCACCAATGGTTCGTCCGAGTGTTCGAAGAGCGCCGAAACCGACTGATGCTGGGGTTCTTTCGGATGAAAGTAGGCGATGAGGGCGCTCATATCGACGATCACGGTTCACCGAATCCGTCGAGCCAATCGTTGGTATTCCAGTCAACCGGTTCCCAGTCCCCGTCGAGGAATCCGCCATGCGGCTTCGGGCGCTCGGATCGGTTGGCGACTTCGGCAATCGCCTCGCGGATGACTGCCGCTTCGGACATGTTTCGCGTGGCGGCTTCCCGCTCGACGGCCCACTTGAGGTCATCCGGCAAGTAGATCGTCGTCCTCACCATGCCATATATGGTACCACCTGTACCGTGAGACAAACAGAACCGTCCCCGTTGTCTCACCTCACAAGTTATCGATGCCTGGAGTTATTCGACCCGCTACGGGTTTATTTTGATGTAGACATATCCTTGCGATGCCATGCACGCGTTGGCTACGGGGTTTGCCATGTCGAATGAAACCGTGCCACGCGTGCCAGAGGCCCATTCGTCCCACTCGCTCGTGAAGTCCTCCGCCGTATATGCCGCGTCGACTAACCCCGCGCGACGTAGACAAGCCACGATCGCCTGATCTTGGTCCGCTAGCAAACCAGGATTGTCCTGCTGGGTCTGGTACATCTGCTGAACCCAGTACAAATCCGCTTGGCAGGCCTCATCCGCACCTTCCCACCTATCGGATGTGAACGACACAAACCGATAGTCAATCGCCGGAGGGTAGTACGCGCCATCCGCCGCCTTCGTCCACGTCACCCCAGTGATGCCGTGTTGAGCCATGCAGGCGGTGTACGACGAGAAAACCAACTCGTAATCAGCCGCGCTGATCGAACCAGAATCAACTGCCCGTGTGAGGACCTGCCGTTCTAGCTCAGACAACCCAAACCCGCTTCTGCCGCCCGTGTTCAACGTCTGTTGAAACAACGCCGTCAGGCTCGACGCCAAACGATGTGGCGAGGCCGATGGCGCTGGTTCAGACACCAAAACGGATGTCGTTGGATCCACTGGCTGGGTGTTGCCAACATGGCTTTCAGGCTCCGTGCAACCCGCAGTCAGCATCAGCAGTAAAGCAATGGTTAAGCCGCGCCTGACCGTTGAGGCACGGGCTTGGCCATGCCCCATACCAGCCATCGCGGCCACAACTGCTCGTACCGAGAACACTCCCCTTCTCATTGAACTCCTTCTTTCAGGAGACTATTACGGCAATATACACTATTGTTTTTCCGAGTATTCCGCCACGAAAACCATCCCGCTAAGCTCCAGAGACCGATCTGGGAACCGGAGAATCCCGAAATGCCGGTGGTCGAGCGTGGCGATCCGGCGGGTGTGGTACGCGGACGCGGGTTTCGGCCCGAACACCCCCTGAGCGACGAAAGCGATGGTACACATCAGGAGGATGGAGCCACCGTACTGCCAGGTGAGCAGGGCGCGCGGCCCTTCCAACACACCGCGACAGTGACGATCAGCGCGACCACGATCACCACGATGATGATCCGCCGCTTGGTGGCCCCGCTCATCTCGTGCCCCTTCCTCAACGTCTCAAGCCGCTGCCAGTTCTCCATCTGAGACATCGGGGACGGTTCTGTTTGTCTCAACTTGGTACCAAGTTGAGACAAACAGAACCGTCCCCGATGTCTCACCCGCTGGTGTCACCAGTAATAGGCGACGCGCCGGGAGCGACGACGCCGGTGGCGGGATGACCTCGCAGATCCCACGGCGAGCAGGCGGGTGATCACCAGGGACGCGACGGTACCCCCCGCGATCACGACGGCCCACCACGGCAGGCCCGGCCCCTTGTCCACGCCCAGCGCGTACGTACCCGCGGTGTCGGCGGCAGGGGGCGCGGCGATCCGGACTCCGCGTACCAAGAGCCGGTACGTGTTCACCCACTTCGGGGTACAGGTGACCAACGTCACATAGTCCATTCCCGGGAAAATTTGGAGCGGGTCCATGTCGTCGGGCTTGACGACGAGGATCTGGTCGACGCGATAATAGAGCGTCTCGCCGTAGGTCGTGATGGTGAAGGTGTCGCCGAGAACAACCTTGTTCAAGTCGGTGAATAAAGGAGCGTTGGCCACCCCGGTGTGGGCGACGAGTACGGCGTGGGTACCGGCGCCGCCGACCGGGAGCGAACTGCCCGGCAAGTGCCCGACGCCTTGCTCCAGCGTGTCGGTACTGACGCCGTGATAAACGGGGAGATTGACGTTGATCGACGGGATCGCGATCTGGGCCATGATGCCGGACCCGTCGGCGTCGAGCAGAGAGTCATACTCCGCATCGGTGGCCGTACCCGCCGGGTTGTCGGCCATGGATTCGGGGTCCTGGAACGGCCCCGGGGGAAGTGTTTCGTTATAGGCCTCAGCGGCGGTCAGCAGGTCCGTCCGCTGCGGGGCCGGCATCGCCGCCACCTGCTGGGCATACCCGGACACGGTCTGAGATTGGGCGTGGAGATAGAACCACGTCCCCGCCGACGGATACATCATCAGCGACAGCCCGACCGCCGTGACGGCCACGATCGCCACTTGTTGCAGCCAGCCGAATCGCCCTGAGAGGGCGGAGGGACGATTTCGTCCCTCCGCCCCTATCGCATGCTGAGGCGCGGCTTTCCTCATCGGGTATTCGGGTTAGTTCGCCCTGCGACGGACACCGGCCACCAGTGCGATGATCACACCCACGAGGAGTACGCCGCCCGCCACATAGGGCAGGTAGGTGACGACGCTGACCGTACCACCGGTTTGGGGCAGGATCAGATTGCCGTTCACCGGGACGTTCTTGACCACGATCGATGGCACGGTGGTGAAGGCACTCTCCACCTGGGTTTCCACCGGAGTGGCCAGCAGGGCATAGCCGGGTGCGGCTACGGTCTCAACCAACCAGTAGTTCTGGCAGAGTGAGTCGGTGGTGTCAGGAGTGCAATCGTTCACCTGCTTACCGTTGGCCCAATCGGTGTAGCGCAGGCCAGCGATGACCGCGAGACCGTTTTCGTCTGTCGTCCAGGAGGTGGTCCCGTTGATGCTGATCGGATTGGTCCGGTCCTGCGCATCCTTTTCGGTAGCGAATACCTGGAAGGTCGCACCCTTAATCGGGGTCGTGCCGTCAACCGAGCTGACCTTGGAGATCACGATGTTGCCCCACTTGGTCGTGGCGCCATTCGGATCGGTCGGAATCGGCCCACCGGGCTGACCGGGATCGATGCTCTGGCTGGCGAGGTCCGGATAGATCAGGGCCTGATTCGCAATCTCACCCGTCGCGTTGGCGACCGTGTTGATGGTGACTTCCAGGGTATCGCTGGACGGATTGGCCCCCAGTTGTGCCAGGCCAGGCGACAGGAAATTCACGGTGACAAGCTTGTTCCCTGGCTTATTCGGATCAGGGTCAGCGCCCACAGTGAGAGCGTAGTCGTCCCCTAGCGCGAGTGTCTTCAGCACGGCACCGGTTCCATCGAGCAACGTGACACTTGTACTGCCGTAGGTCAGCCGTGAATCAAGAGAATCGGTGATCTTGAAGGCATCGATCACCGTCAGGTTCGGCAGCGAGACCGTGATGTTATACACCACAGGATCGCCCAGGACGACCGAATTTGCATCTGTGACCGTCTTGTTGGCAGTCGTGAAGCCATCCTTGGGATAAACGTACACATCGTACAGCCAGTTGTCGGCGTTCACGGGGTCGGTGATCGGCACCGTCACCAGGAACGGGCTGGCCGGCGTGACGCCAGTCGGAACCGATGTCTCTTTGACGAGATACAACCCGATGGGGAGACCGGTGAAGGTCGCCACGCCGTCGGCATCCGTGGTTTCAGTGGTCCCAGTGAGCGAGGCAACGTCGGCCACGGCTGCCGTCACCGTCGTGTTGGCGGCCGTCACCCAGCCAGCGTTAGTCGTCAGATCGACGCCGGGTACCTGCGTGACCTCGTAGACCACACCCTCGATCGGCGTGTAACTGCTGGTGTCCTGTATCTGCACGCCTGTCGCGGCTTGGCCCGCGGTTGGCGGCGATTGGAACTTCGTGATGTTGATCGACCCGGTTTGGCCTGGACTGACCAGGGGACTGGGGTTGGGATCGGCGTACGCCCGCGCAGACGTTCCCACCGTCAACGCGATCACCCCGATCGCTGCGACCGCAAGTAATTTGCGGGTCCTATGCCTGAATTGCATTCTCATCTCTCTTTCTGCGTGGCGGCAAGTCCGCCAGTTTGTTCTTAACAATGTTTGGTCTTTGTCAGTCATGTCGCGGCCCTTACACCCGCTGGCGTTTCAGCCAGATGACTCCGGCGGTCGCGGCCAGGCCGGCCAGGATCAGGAGTCCCAGCCCACTGACAGGGAAGGGGCGCGTACCGCCGGCATTCGGCAGTACCACCGGCGGTCGGCGGTCGGTCACCGTGAGAGTGTTCCCGGCCACACTGGCCACGGCGGCGTCCGCCGCCGGATTGACCAACGTCACCGCGCCCGTCGGACTGATCCGGAAACTGACCGGCGATGCCAGGAGCAGATAGCCGCTCGGGGCCGTCGTCTCCGTCAGCCAGTACGTACCGGGCAGGATGCCGTCCACCGAGAACTCGCCAGTCTGCGACTCGCCAGTCTGGTCGGTCACCGGTACCACGGGCAAGCCGGCGAGCACCGTACCCGGCGAGCCGCCGGCGTCCGACGAGATCTGGAAGGCGGCGCCGGGCAGGAGCGTGCCGCTCGGGGAGATCTTGTTGACGAAAAGCTGACCGCTGGTGTACGTCACGGTCTGGCAGGCACCCTCGCAGTCCTCCGGAGGTACCGACCCCGTACCGGTCACCGCGTTCGCCAGCGTCGCCAACCAGGCGTCGGCCTTGACCGTGACCTGGTAGGTCAAGACCGCGGTCCCGCCCGCCGGCAAGGTGAAGGGAGCAGTCTTCAAAGTGGTCCCAACCGGGTCCGGCTCCACGATGGGAACCGCCGAACCGGTGATGACCAATTGGGCCGAACCGGGTACGAAAGTCGCGGACCCGAGTACGCCGCTGAGATCGTCGGACAGGACCACGTTGGACACCGCGGCGGCGGACCCGTTGGCGGTGGTCACACTGGTGGCTGTCACCTGGTAGTTGACGGTATCGCCCGGTGACACGAAATCAGATACTAGATCGGGCGTGGACTTCTCGACTGTCCAGAGCGGCGCGGTCGCGGTGACGGTCGCCTCGGCGTCCGGTGCGCCACACAGGGCCTGCGTACAGCCGGTCGTGGTGACGCTGACGTGTGAGGTGTTGGTGAAGGTACCGGCTGCGGTCACCACACCCTTCACGGTGAACGTGGCACCCGTGTTCGCGGGGAGGGTCACCGTACCGCTGACATTGTTTCCAGAGGTGCCCGCTGTACAGGCGGCGGTGGCATCGGCCACGCAGGTGGCGCCGTTGGCGTTGACCATGATGCCGGTTGGTACCGCGTCGGTCACGTTGGCGGTGCCCGTCGCGTCGCCGGTGTTGTCGACCCGGATGGTGTACGTGATCGGATCGCCGACCCAGTACTGAGACTTATCGGCCGTCTTGGTCTGAGTGAGCAGCGGCGACTTGACGATGTCAAAAGCGGCCGTCGCCGTGTTGTTGGTCAGGTTGGTGTCGGACAATCCGCCGTCCATCTGGATGGAGGTACTGGTGTCGTCGACGGTGTAGTCCGTGAAGTTGGTCGGGATGACGGCGGTGTTCTCGAAAGCCGTCGCAGTCCCGGCGGGAGCCGTCACCTTGCCCGAGACCGTGATCTCCACCCGGGCGCCCCCATAGGGGTCATTGGTGGGATCCGCCGTCACCGGGGCCGTCCACCGCTGGTTGATCACCGACCCGGTACCGCTGCTGGTGGTGCTGCTGCTACCGTCGGATCCCACACAAGCCGCGCCGCCGTAGGCGTTGCACGTCCACGTGACGTTGGTAATCGGCAACCCGGATAGATCGTCGTGTACCACGGCGACGCCAGTCGGGGCATCGCCGATGGCGGTCGGCCCCAAATTGGCCGCCGTCAGGGTGAAACCGATCGAGTCGCCCACGCCGAAGGTCGGGGTGGTGTAGCCGGGGCGCCCGCCGGTGACGGTCTTCTCGATGGCGGCATCCCCCAACTCTGTCACAGACACGTTGCGGATGTCGTGATAGTCGCTGGCACCACCGGTCGAGGCGGAGAAACCGATCATCAAATTGGTGGGCAGCGCACCCAAGCCGTCCGCTGGAGTCGCGGTAGCAGTGAATTCGAGCGTGCGGGTCGTGGGCGTGGGCGTCGCGTTACTGGCGGTCGACGGAGGGACGAAAGTCAACGGAGACATGTAGACATTGACTGTCACACTCGTGTTCGTACCTGTGCCGGAGGGTATGACCTCGACCCAGACCCGGCGATACTGGTAGCCCGCCGTGTCTTTTGCTGGGTCGCTCCTGCTGCTGGCCGACAGACCGGTCCAAATGGGCGACTTGTCGGATGTCTGATTGCCCCCGATCCAGGGCCAATAGGTGCTGGTCGGCGCCTTCAAGGTCGCCAAAGTGCAGGTGGCGGGAGCGGACCCGCGCAGGCCAATATAGTTGCCGGATGAATTCAATGCGGTGCTGCCACCGTAGTTTCCCTTGCTGCTCGACGCGAAATTGCCGAAGACGTCAAAACCGAGGCCGAGATAGCCGCCCGTGATACCGCACATGCCTGCCGGGTAGTTACCGGAGCCGTCCGGGGTTTCGGGCTGGCTGTCTGTGGTGGCAGCATAACCTAGCCCGTTACCGGGGGCGCCAACAGAAGCGATAGAGGTGACACTACCGGATGTGGTCGTCGCCTTCGTCGCGTCCACCAGATACATCGCGATGCCGTCGGCGGTACGCGCCGGACTGGTGAGCGGGTAGCCACCCGCTTGGCGATAGTCGAAGATCGCTTCGAAGCCGGCAGAGGCCGGGAAAGGTGTGGAATTCAAGATGTTGGCGGCTTGATGCGATCTCACTCCTCCGGCTGGTGTGTTGTCGGTCAGCCGGGTCCAACCGTCGCTGGTGTACGTGCCCACGACTTGCGGCCCGAGCGACGAGTTGATCTGCGAACCCGCGTTGTTCTCCACGGCGGGGTTCAGGGTGTTCGTCTGCCAGGTACCGGCGGCCAGCCAGTTCGTGTTCGGGGCTCCGGCGGTGATCGTGGCCGGCGGCTTGTCAATGATGGGGAAAGGTGAGAACGCTTGGGCGCTGGGCGGGTCCACCAGTTGCAGGCCGACCGAGCCGCCCATCAACGCCAGGACCAAGGCCACCGCGCGGGTACTCCGCCACCGCCGTGACGCCACGGTGGTCGCGCGTGTTGGTACGGATGAAGAGGCGGGCACGTAGAGGGTCCTTTCCTGATAAGCCTGGGTATTTCCTAGCGTTGCTATAGGAAATTACCAGGGCAATCAAGTTCCCCCCTCGAGCAGAGTGGTTTGGCCGTACGCGGAATCTGCCGAGGCATATCCCCATTCCCGGGTGACCATCCCTACTGGTAAACCTCAACGGTGATCCGGCCGGACGTCGTCCGAAGGTTCTGGGATTGCCGGCAGCGCGTCGTTAGAGACGGCATCCCCAATAGCCTCATCATCGAAATACACTGTCACCACATCAAGGTAAGCTTCGCCACGGTATCCCGGCGGCGAAACCACCGTCAAACCGAAACGGACTCAGATTGAGGCACCTACGTACCCACCTGGCCCGGGTACGTGGATGTCGCATTCGCGACCAACGCTTACGCTTGGTGAATCCTCGGTCTGAATCCCCCCGGTACATCCGGGCCTGAGACATCGGGGACGGTTCTGTTTGTCTCAACCCGTCCCAAGCGTACGAACCGTTCGCCAGGTGAATCACTTGGAACACACAAGTGGTACACTTGGTCCATGCCCACCACTCTCAAACGGCACCAGATCACCGAGGTACCCGAACTGCGCGCCGCCCTCGCCGTGGCCAGGGCCGCCTGGCCCGAGGAAACGTCTACCACCGCATTGATCTACAGGCTGGCCTTCACCGGTGCCGACCACCTCGCCCACGATCCTGCCGTACGCCAGAGCGCCCGGACCGCCAAGGTGGTCGCCCTGGCGGGCCGCTACCCCAGTACATTGGGACCGGACTACCTCGACGACCTGCGCCAGGAATGGGACCGTTCGTGAGCGTCGCCATCGACGCCAGCGTCGTGATCGCCTGGCAGAACCCGGCCCACGTCTTTCACGCCGCCGCCACCCAGATGATCGCCGCAGCTGAACCGCCCTTGCTGATGAGCGAACTCAACCTGGCCGAAGTTCTCGTCGGCCTTGACCGCGCCGACTGGGCCGCCTTCGCGAATGCACTGACCGCTGTCGGCTTCCAATTCTGTACGCCCAGTGCCATCGAGGTGGCGGGGGCTCGCCTCGATTCCCATCTCCGGATGCCCGACGCCTACGTGATCGCCACCGCCCGTACCGCCGGTGCAACGACGATCCTCAGCCTGGACGCCGCCCTGATCGCGGCTGCGCAGTCCCTGGGATTCGGTACCAGCACCCTGTGACACCAACTCCGGGCTGAGACAACGGGGGGTGAGACAAAGGGGACGGTTCTGTTTGTCTCAGGACTGAGACAAACAGAACCGTCCCCTTTGTCTCACCCGAACCGTCCCCGTTGTCTCAGCCTGATGGCAGCCCGGTACAGTACACTGAACCCGTGTCCACCCCGGTGATCGCAGCCCACGACCTGGTCAAAACGTACGGCGAACTCAACGCCGTCGACCACATCGATTTCACGGTCGATCCGGGGGAATCCTTCGGGTTGCTCGGGCCGAACGGGGCGGGCAAATCCACCACGATGCGGCTGATCGGCGGTACCACCCTGCGTACCGCGGGCAGTCTGACCGTCAGCGGCCTGGACCCGGAAACCCACGGGCCCCAGGTACGGACGATGCTGGGCGTCGTACCCCAGGAGAACAACCTGGACAGCGAACTCAAGGTGCGGGAGAACCTCATCGTCTACGGGCGCTACTTCGGCCTGCCGATGAGCTACGTCAAGCCCAAAGCCGACGAGTTGATCGCCTTCGCTCAGTTGGAAGACAAGGCCAACGCCAAGGTCGACTCGCTGTCCGGCGGCATGAAACGGCGCCTGACCATCGCCCGCGGGCTGATCAACGAGCCCAAGGTCCTGCTGCTGGACGAGCCGACCACCGGGCTGGATCCCCAGGCCCGCCACATTCTGTGGGACCGCCTCTTCCGCCTCAAAGAACAGGGCGTCACGCTGGTGGTGACAACGCATTTCATGGACGAGGCCGAGCAACTGTGCGACCGGCTGATCGTCATGGACCACGGCCGGATCGTCGCCGAGGGTACGCCGGCGGAGCTGATCCGGGCGTACTCCTCGCGCGAGGTGGTCGAACTGCGCTTCGGGTCCGGCCGCAACGCCGGCATCGTCGAGCAGGTGGCGCCCTTCGCCGACCAGGTCGAGGTACTGCCCGACCGCTTGCTGCTCTACAGCCCCAACGGCGAAACCACCCTGGGCCAGGTACACGCGGCCGGGTTGCAACCGCTCACCGCGCTGGTCCGCCGCGCGTCTTTGGAGGACGTCTTCCTGCGGCTGACCGGGAGGAGCCTCATTGAGTGAGAGTACGGCTCAAACAAGACTTGAGTCAGATACGAATGTGCCCGCGCCGGGCGGGAGGGGCTCCCCGACGACGGAGGACGAAGCCAGCCAACAAGTGGCAGTCACGGCGCCCCGCGCCAAGCGTCCGGGAGCGACGACGAGTATGCCCGCGAAACTCATTCGCGAGGCATATGAGGAGGAACGACATCGGCGACCGGAGGTCGTCGATTGTAAGGCGGGGATACCCGCCCAGGCAGGGCACCTGGTCACCCACGGGGTCGACGCCGCCACGCTGGACACCACCGAAGCCCTGAGCTTCGGGCGGGCGCTGCCGCACGCGGTCCAGGCCGCCCGGGCCCGCCGCTGGGGGTGGTGGTACTACGTGGAGTACCGCCTCCGGGGCATGCGG
>Ga0123354_10016719_pt1 | contig 11497 bp, 11 predicted proteins | sample TergutLab28metaG_2_FD_97872 | JGI IMG/M metagenome (GOLD analysis project Ga0123354, IMG submission 97872) | Labiotermes labralis P4 segment gut microbial communities from Petit-Saut dam, French Guiana - Lab288 P4 | ecosystem: Host-associated > Arthropoda: Insects > Digestive system > Gut ... | reverse complement strand
GGCTGAGTGGAACCCGTTCCAGACCCACTACTACTCAGAAAATCTGGTAGCGCCGGGGATCGAACCCGGGACCTCTGTATCTGTAGCCAGAAACTCTGACCACTAGACCACAGAGGCGGTCAAATGACATCACTTCAGTAGTTTAATATTCTGTAGGAAATACCTTTAGCGAACATGTTCATGCACCGTCTAGTCCCTAATACCGCCAGGATCCATGTGCAGGCAAGATAAACTTTTCCAGTGCTCTTGTCACCTTACTGCACCCTCAGCAATCCCTGTTCTGTTACATCCCACATGAGCTGTTTTATAATGCGGAACGTTCATACGTTCTGTTTTTGAAAACCTGGCAACATCTCCTTGTGTTAAAACCACACTGATATGGATTTCCATTCATGCGTAATTCCACAATCCCATGCGATTCCTGGGTGTCTACAGGTTATCAGCAGTCACAAAACAACTGAACATCGAGGCGACGTAGACTGCATTGTGAGCTTACACGCAGCTTGTGGAGTGTGCCTAGCTGCACACATCAACATGCCAGCGTACTTGTTATAACCCAATGAGGAATATAAGTTGCGGACTCTCATCTCTACACCAAATATCAATCGGCTGATGAAATCAAGAAGAATGAGATTTTCAATGCATGTGGCAGTTATATGAGACATTAGAGGTGCATACAGGAGACCTGAGTGAATGAGACCACTTGCAAGACCTAGGCGTAAATGGGACGATAATATTAAAATGGATCTCAAGAAGTGAGATAGGAAAATGGACTTGATTACCTGGCTCAGGATAGGGACAGCTGATGGAATGTTGTGAATGCCGTAATAAACCTTCATGTTACGTAGAAACAGGATAATTTCTTGTATAGCTAAGGACCTGTCAGCTACTTAGGAATGACTCTGCTCCATGGATTTGGTTAGGTATTACTTAATTAGTTAGACAGTTTAGTTTTGTTAGTTTAGTTACGTTATTTATGGTCTTTTAATGGCGGATGTTGCTCACAACAGTGGATTAGCTACTTTTTTTGCGCCAGGGGCGAAATATCTCAAGGGCCGCCCCTAATGGAAATTCTGAAGTAAAAAATCACAATAATTTATTGACACTCCTTTCATTGGGCTCAACAATTTAAGACTTATAGCCTCAGAAAATCAATTTTTTTCGTCTAAAATGTTGATTCTGCCGCGCCTTTGACTCTGATACCTGAGGCTGCAAGCCAAGTATTTATATCGGAATATGTTACCTCCGATTATTATACCTGTTATTATTGCGTGTAAATTAATGGGTTATCTAGTCTAAAGCATAACTTACAAGCATCGAAACATTTTCATAGAACTGTGGTAGTTTCATGTGTATGTGTGTGTGTGTATGCACATGTATCTAAACGTATATGTGACGTGCAATTGTTATTCATTTGTAGTCCAACCGCATAAAAGTTCACGTCACTCAAACAATCCTACTTACAATTTACTTCAACTACATCATCTTACGTAGTGGGCCGGGTAGCTCAGTCCGTATAGCGACTGGCTACGGGTTGGAAGGTCCGGTGATCGAATCCCGGTGGGGGCGATTTTTTCCGCACCTGTCCGGACCGGCCCTGGGGCCCACCCAGCCACCTGTACAATGGGCACCGTGTCTTTCCCGGGGGCAAAGAGCGGCCGGGGCGTGACGCTGACACCTCACCCCGTTCTAGTGCCGTGGTCAAGAAAGAGTAGAGCTGTACCTCTACTCCCCCTATTGGCCGTACGGCCTGTATAGAGCCTCAGTGCCTGTACAAGGGTGCACCTTACCTTTACCTTACCTTTTGCATCAATTTACGTGACCCACACAATTTTCCTTTGCTTGTATTTTAGCCACATATACAAGTACGTAAGTTACAGAATCCTATTTATTTCTTAGTTTAAACACACTAACACGTATGTGACTCAAATAATTACAGCCCGTTCTTAGTTCAACCTTATAAACACACATGTGACTCCGGTTCTTTCTTGTTTAATCACATTAACTTATGTGTGACTCATAAAATTCCAGTTCCGTTTTAGTTTAATCACATAAACGTAAGTGTGACTCCCAGAATCCTAGTTCGTTCTTAGATTAACCACGTGTACCTACACATGACAACTCTAGTTCTTTCTTCTTTCAACCATATAACAAATTTCTAATGGTTAATAGGTCCACTTTGTAATCTAATTTTTTCGTAATATTGTATGTAAAGATAAAGTGATCCCGTTAGAGGCCCGGTATGGTCCAGAGGGTGGGGAAAGGTATAGCTCTATTCTTCCATGACCGCGGCAATAGAAGGGGGTGAGTGGTCAGCAGCACGCCCCGACCGCACTTTACCCCCGAGAAAGACCCGGTACCCATTTTACAGGAGGCTGGGTGGGCCCCAGGGCTGGTCTGGACAGGCGGAAAATCTCGTGCCCACCGGGCTTCGATCCCTGGCCATCGAGCCCGTAGTCAATATAGTATGTGTGAACGCAATACTCTTCAGAGTGCTTCATGAAAAAATGCTTGAATTCAAATGTGTCTATTAACGAATGGAACTACTTTTAAATCGTTTAATAAGAAATGAACTGAAACACAGTAGCAAAAAAATAAGAAAAATGAAATACCCTGTAAAAATGGAACGAATTTATTCCTGGCATACCACCCATAAAACTAAAATATGAGTCCTCGTCAACAATAAACAAATTACCCAGCTACATTTCAAGCCATATAAAGAACAGGTTTTGTTCTGAGAGATGAAATTTAAAATTTAGATCCTTTAATCTGCTACAAGCCGTATGCCTCGACAGAGACAAACTGAAGGCTGAGGATATGATCATATGCCGCCTGGCCGGGGCCACCGCACGCGTTAGACAGAGACGATAAACGGGATGATTAGCAAGAGAGAACCAAAGCTAGTTGGTAAAGCACCTGATCTAGTGTCACTTTATTCAGAATGATTCGAACATGAAACTGCCCAGAAATGAGCCTTACGATCCAGGATGAGAGAGCAACTTCAGCTGTGGCGCCTCCTGTTCTAAACCAGCAAGGTCCAATTTAAATTTGCCCAACAATTTGAAATGCTAATTTTCAATCTTCTTTTTCCATTAGCTTGACAAACTTGTCGGGGTTTTGGCTCGCTCAACCAGGTCACTTCAAGCCTTCCTACGCAGCGTCATTTCTTTCTAATTATTTACAGTCGCAACCTTCACACAGTTACACCCATCATTCGGCCAGCTATTTCTTGGTCTTCCTGTCTGTCAGCTTCCCATTGGTTTCCAGTTCTTTCTACAATCCTTGCAGAGTCCCTTCTTCGTATGTGGCCTAACCAGCTGATCCTTTGAGTACATTTTTGGTACCTAATTTAATAAAAACCCGTCAGTAATTTCAGATCCGAAATTTGATAAGAAAGAGAAAAAATTTCCTCTTTAGGCTTGTTTGTTTGCTGCTGTCACACGGTGTAGGAAATACATGAACACCCTGCCACAAAGAAGTGTGGTAAAAATGCGGTAAAACTGTCACAGCATTATAATGTAAAGGTAATGGTGGAAACAAAATCATCTTCAGGCACACCATAAAAGCAAATGGAGGAAGGTCACTACAGCTCCACTCATTCTTAATCTTGGCACCAAATGAAGGTGAGTGGTCAGCTTTATTTCCCTGCCACTTAATCCCAGGGAGGAGGGTCCCCGGTATTCATGAATGCGAGATCGTTCAAGATCCAGAATAGGGGTGGAAGTTTACACAATACAAACTACCTTGTCCTTGCTTGAAATCAAGCTACGATTCCTTGATCGTCCAGATCATAACCTAGTTACCACACCGACTATGCTACCTATAACCGTTATAAGGATAAATGGCTAATTCCATTTCAGGAACACATTTTCTGAAAACAGCTAATATTTTCTTTTTGTCAGTAGCAGGCTGTAGGCTGAAGACACGATGATATGTAAAGCTGTAACGTCCAAATTCAACTCTTTCGCATCTGTTGCAACAGTGCCACCTGCAAGTACATATGCTTCAAACAAAACGGACAGGATCGCACATCGTGTGGCAGCCCTTCTTGTTCTATTTCTTCCGCCTGGTCAGACTGTACAAGGTAGGCAGGGCTGTGTTTCCTCGCCTGGTCAGACTGTGTACCAGCTAGGTAGGACTGTGTTTCCTCGGCCTTCAGCATTCCGGCCTCGAACATTTTTCAAAACTTAAACTTTTCTGTAAAATGGATCTGTTCTGGGAACAACCACGTGCACTCTCCATTACTACATAAGCCACGTCGAATTTATGTTCACTTGAATATTTACTGGAAATTTGGGTCCAGTTATAAAAAACACAATAATTTCTTTTAATTCCTTCATTGCAAGTACAGAAACAATACTAAATTTTTACATCGAAGGTTCTGTTCTAGCGACAGAACTCTACATTTATATCAAAAAGATGCCTGTTTCGAATCTCGGCCAGATCATCAGTCATCCAGAACGAAAGCTTTCATGATTTTCGTCAGTCACACCACGTAATCCTTGGATATTATTACATCGATTAAACCATGAGAGCTTGGTTTCAAATCCTAGGCAATTCGTAATTCATGAGTCATCCTACCTTTTGACGCTACATAGCCAGAATTACTGCGTTGTAAGATATCGCACAAACAGTAATGAATATTAAAACATTGTCCTCCAAATTCAGAGCCACTGATGTACAACTTATTACCGCACGTAATATGCGGCAGTAGGCAAACGACGTTTACACAGCCAAGCAGCTGCATTTCAGTATACAGTTTACATGTTGCCCCAGCATGTCTATGTATAAGCATGCTTTTGCAGTCATTCAAGCATTTCAGATGTTTGCGGTGAATCAGTCGAATTGTACAAACAGCACACGTGATTACAGCTTCTCGGCGGATGAGATAAAACGATATCGGATAAGGATCAAATAAAGTAACAAGAAATGAAGAAGTTTACAAATGCACTATTTATTTACTTGGTTAAAAGTTCTAAATTTACATTAAAATGCAAAATAATATAGCTCCTACATGTTTCGGTCTTTAATGACCATCATGAGGGAGCTTTATCTGTACCTGACTAAAGTTATATTTATGTTAAAACACTCGTCGTTTTATATATATATAACTAACTTTAGTCAGGTCCAGATAAAGCTCCCTGATGATGGTCATTAAAGACCGAAACATGTAGGAGCGATATTATTGTGCATTTTAATGTAAATTTAGAAATTTTAACCAAGTTAATAAATAGTGCATTTGTTGGTGAGTGAACTGCGTAGATTTCAAAATGCACGGTGCAAAGATTAAAAAAAAATGAAGTTCTCCTCTAGGTGTTGTTCTGCAATAACATATCTGACCGAACACCTCACCTTAAATGTTTTGCAAATAACTAGTTTTCCGTTTTCACATATAACATTTTGAACTACTGCGGGGAATTTTACAGCAAATATTTTCAAAAAAAAAATAATAATCCTTTGTCTTTAATTTGAAGCAGAGAACTCACTGCCACAACATTTCAATCACAGGGTGTCTTCAAAAGGGAATCCGCTCGTAGATTCTAAATCAAAAGATGTAACATAATGTAACATTCCCCTTGCTAGGGTAGGGGTTGCAGAAGATGTCTTTCAACTCTCGTATATCCTTGACACCTGGTAAATGAATCATTATAAAGTACTTAAATTTCCTTTCCAGAAATTTTCGACATTGCGTGCCTCACGTTCCCCTTAAGTTTGTCCTCTGGGTATAGAACATCAACCGACTTACCGATATCTGTTATTTCAAAATTTATCCGACGTCAATCCGCAAAGTAAAGTAGCTATGTATAGACGTGACCTGTTCGGTGTCACACAGAAAAACACTGTACCCACGTAACACGCAGTTCTGCCCGGAGTTTTTTCGCAACTGTAAATTTGTACGGTTTCAAAAAAAGTCAATTTTTGTGACTGCACGTCAAGATGACTTTGATATTCCGGTTTCCTGTGACACGAGTACTGAAGATTTTTGTAGAGGTATTTCTGGACACACTCCACTCTCGTCTAATGTTTCCTCTGTAGCAGCATGTCGCTTTACGTTCCCGTTTGTTCTTTATCGACGACACTTTTGTTCGAAGATTGTACAGCAGGCGATATACCTTTTATTGGGAAGCGACTGAAACGCCTTCAAACCGGTTTCTAAATTTTCTACAACACTTTTTGTAGGGTTTCTTCTTTGATTATATTACCAAAACAAAAATTTTCTCTATTGTACTCTACTTGTACTGCAGATTCACAAGCAAAAGCAGCAAACTGGGTCACAATAAAAACCCCCGGCTTACGCTGTAGACCTAATTTTTTCACGAACCACACACACACACACACACAATACCACATATGTTAAGTCTTCAGATAACTCAGTGTAATCGAACACGATGCGGTCACCTTGCCTAGGAATGGTCAAACAGAGTCCGACAACAGAGCAGTCAGCTCGGGTCGCACTTTCCAACGAAAACCCCATATTAGTTTTTTTTTTTTTCACAACAGTAGCGAACCGTGTACTGTAGGCCAAGTCTAGCGGAAGGGTGAATAATGCGGCATTGTGCTGTTCTGCTAAAACTGGCCTCCGGGTCAGGGTTCGCCACTCAATCACAGTTCTGAAAATCTTAAGCTTTTAGCGACCTGAAAATGATTCATTCTTAGATACTGTTCAGTAAGTATAATTCGGGAAAGACCCATTTATTTCACGAAGTGTACTGTGGATATATCAACGCCGAAGGCATGAGTTACACGAGACTGCATTATTATTATTATTATTATTTAACTAATTCCACGGAATAGAATCCTTCTTGGTTAGCTAGTTAAATTCCATGCATCACATTCAACCAGAAGGTTCCTTACAATGTAAACAATAGCCGAATGCTGGTCCCTATCTTGATCCAGATAAATAACCTACCTCCAGGACACTCTCTTAATATTATCGTCAAATCTATGCCTGAGCCTTCCAAACAGTCTCTTTAATTTGGGTTTTCCACCAGAAATCTCTCCCATGCGTGCAACATGCCCCACCCACCACATCCTCCTTCACTAAATCTGGAGAGGAGTGTATATCATGAAACTCAATACACAGTTCTCTCCATCCTCGCGTCATTTCCTCCCACCTAGGTGAACATATTTTCCTTAGCACCATATTCTCGAACGCCCTCGTTCTATATCCTTCCACAAATGCAAACAAGCCATGTTTTACACAATTAAAAAACGAAATGCAAAATCATTGTTTAGTATGCCCTTAACTTTACGTTTTCTTAACAGCAGAGTGGAAGACAAAGAATTCTAAACTGAATGACAACAGGCATTGAAGGAAAATTAATATTTAACATTAGCTGCCACAGTATGTTCAGCGTCTTCAGTCTGTTTTTGTGAACTTTGTTTGACATTACCTTCAGACTGATAGACAGGTTTTCACATTCAGCAAAACGTAAGGTTAAGTACGGACTGATTTCGAAGTGACGTGTGGCATGTTTTAATTTCAGAGACAGCAGCATAACGTTACATGAACGTGCCCTGCCGAACAGGAAGTCTGGCCGACGACAGCAAGAAGACTTTCTACACGCTTCCACTACATTGTCCAAGGAAGATGTGTTCTTATTTTGACACGAATGACAACAGGGTACAACATGTGGGGTAACACAACACGGAGGTTGCTGTTGAATAACAAATTGACAACATACATTACTTGCCATCAAAACATCGAAACTATGCACGACATTCACCCTGTGTTAGCTCGCTTACCTGAAGGGTCCGTGAACCTGGCGACCGTTCCCAGCGCGCGGTTTCCAGGGTCTCAAGCTCCGCGCCTAGTTCCAAGCTTTCCCGGTAGAGACAGCACCGGTTCCATACCAGAGCTGCGCATGGAATTGTATCGCTCAACAGCTGTTCGCTACGATCGAATGCATCCAACATTTTGAAACCTAGATTTAAAAACTCTCATTATTACAAACGATTATTATACCGTGAAGGTTCCGATAATGTAAATAATTATTTTGTCTTCGTGAGACATCGACATATAATACTGTAAATGGCGAAAGTAAAATACAGTCAGGTCTGAAATGCATGAGAAAGTGCATACAGATGGAAGTTAGTATGAAGTATAAATATCCATAATGTCGATCACACAGACAATTTTGGTCACAACACTCATTCGCTTGAAATTTTACAATAATTGAAAAAACAAACATTTCCGAAAGAATTATTCATTCCATCCGTCACATCTCCATAGCTCAACAGCCCTCCTTAACTCTTGAAGACGGGACCGACAGACCGTCCCTGAACTTCTTTAACTAAACACTAAACTAGACCGCGTAACATCCAGAAGCGCGAATGCCTGAACTACACTGTGGCTGAAGCCTGAAAACTTGAATATTCATTCAATTCTTAATTTTTACCTGTGGTTTGCTTTACGTCGCTCTGACAGCATCATACTACACAAGCCTTTGAAAACCAAAGTGGAGAAAATCAGTCTTTCAAAATATGAACAAGAGAAAATGGTGTAATTGATGTTTATTAATGTACCCCTCAGAACACAGTGTGTATGAAGATAGGTCAACGATTGACCCACTGCACCGACTGGCAAAGTGGCCTAGGTTATCCTAACGAAAAAAATGTGACTTGCAGAACTTTCCCTTTCAGGCGATCGTTTAGTGTTTACACTTCATGTCACGGAGCCTTTCTTTCTTGAATTACAGCTGTCCGACTGGTCTAAAAATCAATTTTTATGAAACAAAAAAATCATTATTGCGCTAACAAAATCCTACTAATGGAGCTTATCCTGAGACATATCAATGCAGTTCTATCCCTAGAACATCAAATGCAACACCATTCCCTGCACACCAAGATTCCTTTCATATAATCAGGGAACCTTTTTCTAGTCTATGCATTTCTCCTCTCCTATGCGTGTTGCATGTCCACCCTACTATTCCTGCTACTGAATCGTCCTCACATTATTTGCGGACATCTTAAAACGGGACTTTTCGAAATTCGTTTTCGGGTACCACTGTCACAACACAAAACGTGTACGTATACAACTAGGTACTGCAAATATTAATGCCTACTTTCAGGGTGTTGGTCTTTCTGGATGTTTCACTGTGGAAACCTTAAATTTCGCAATTGTTGGTTTTTTAATTTAACGCGATTAGACGACAGCAGAAAGTCTCTATTTACACTAGAACAATGAACTAGAATCTTGGTATACACTTTTTAAATGTTTTTCCCTACATTTTAACACAAAATAATTTCAATAGTACTTAGGTTTATAAATTGCAATTATTGAACAAATAATTCCTACATTTCCTCATGTACTACCATGCGATCATCCGCGTACCACCCGTCGTATGCGCACCACCATTTTAAATGCACTATTTTTAAAACACCGCAGCCCTTTGACACAAATGACGACCAGCACTTCACAGAGCTCAGCCAGAATTAGGCCCTCCGGTGTTTCCGTTCTAATCACTCCGTAGATCTAATGGATCACGTGTTGTATGACGTAATTTACCTGGCATGGTTTACCGTCAAATGAAAAGCGTAAGATCATTTCAAACGGAAGACACTTACCTGAAGATGTTGTCTTCAGGGATGTCACGTTTGGTAGCAATTTCTATCAGACTACAAACGTCACGCCCAATACGACAGTTACTACGCCATAGTCATTGCCATGAGAATCTCAAATTTTACAACGCGGTTTCGCTGTGAGGTTAAAGTTCTAAAGCATAGGCTCCAAATTTTTTATGGCAAATGGCCACATCAGTTATTGTGGGCCGCACTTAAAAATGACATTTTTAGGTGGTGAGCCTAAGTGCCTAGATTGCCGGTCCCAGTCGTCGCGCGGTCTAAGGCGTAGGTCTGCGGCCGCTCTTCTGCTGAGATTGTAGGTTCGATTCCCACCGGGGGCATGGATGTATGTCTGTTGTGAGTGATGTGTGTTGTCAGGTAGAGGTCTCTGCGACGAGCTGATCACTCGTCCAGAGTAGTCCTACGACTGCGGTGCGTCGTTGTGTGTGATCTAGAAACCTCGTGGAAAGAGGAGGCCCTGGCCCACTGAGGGCTGTTGCGCCAGAAGAAGAAGAAGAAGAACTGCCTAGATTAATGTGTATTTTGTGTAGCATATACATAATTTACAAATGTGGCCTCGGGCCGCTTAATACACCCTGGCGGACCCCGGGCTGGAGATCCGTGTTCTAAAGGAAACACCAAAAATTGGGTCATGACAACCATTGTGCGCCCCGAGATTCGAATAAGACAAGTACAGAACGGGAATCGAACACCTTACCACTATAACAAGTTGCTCGGTCCGACATTAAATGGTTCCGATTCTTCCAGTATTGGCTCTTATTGCTTAACGTGTATTACCTTATGACATTTTCAATTGCCTAAATAATGTAAAGTCGTTTAAACAAAAATAAATGTGGAGTATTGGTGGAATTATCCCAACAGTAGAAAACAGGAGTATTCGGAGAAAAGCTGTCACACTGCAAATTTTCACACCACAAATTTCGCATGTAGAGGCCCAAGATCAAACACGGGCCTTCCGGTTTGAGGCCGCGGCGACAATCACCAGAACCATCATATGGTCCTTGGTTTTGTCGTATGCCCTATACAGCTGTCATGGTTAGCATACAAACATGAGTCTACACGGCGGCACATTTCGAGTTCACGAGTTACGTCAACACTCTACACTCGTTCGTGTCCTTGTAGAGCATCTGAAGTCTGTTTAACAGCTGCTGAGATCCCTCGCCGTCGATATGCAAGAAAATGACGTGATTGCAGAAAAAGCACACACACACACACACACACGTGTGTATGTATGTATATATATATATATATATATATAACAGGATTTGTCAGAGGTGTACGGTTTATTCTCTTATATATATATATATATATATATATATATATATATAGAGAGAGAGAGAGAGAGAGAGAATAAGCCGTACAATCCTGACAAATCCTGTTTCAGTGGAAGAAATGTGTTACCATATTGTGTTTATTTCCTTGTAGCAATTGTATATATCAATCAAGCCTTCAGAAGGTAAGTTATCAGAAGGAAGCGCGTTTCTTTTGAATATTACAGCAACTATGATGACATAACTGGAGAATAATTTCTTGCTTTTTACTTCTTCTATCTCTTCTCCTCCTCCTCCTCCTCCTCTTACTCCTCTTTTTCGCCTTTATTTTCCTTTCCTTATCCACCAACAATGTATCCTTCCTTCTCATTCACCACCTCCTCTTACTGTATCCTCATTCACAAAATTATGCATGCAAGAATGTAACGGAGAAACTGGAGTGAATAATAAGGGTAAAACCTTCAGGACTGAACCCCTGGCTCTATTTCAAGGCATGTCGTCAACGACAAATTTTCGTTTTCAACGCAAGTAATTGATTTAGGTCACTTAAGGATGCTGCGTCAACTACAGGTAACATCGAATGAGATGGATAATGTAATTGTGACTATACAGTACATAATTGTGACTATACAGTACATAAT
>Ga0123354_10016717_pt1 | contig 11497 bp, 7 predicted proteins | sample TergutLab28metaG_2_FD_97872 | JGI IMG/M metagenome (GOLD analysis project Ga0123354, IMG submission 97872) | Labiotermes labralis P4 segment gut microbial communities from Petit-Saut dam, French Guiana - Lab288 P4 | ecosystem: Host-associated > Arthropoda: Insects > Digestive system > Gut ... | reverse complement strand
CCACATCACAAAATGGTGCTGTCTGCTGCCACATCACAAAATGGTGCTGTCTGCTGCCACGTCACAAAATGGTGCTGTCTGCTGCCACATCACAAAATGGTGCTGTCTGCTGCCACATCACAAGACCGTGCAATACGGCAGGGCTGACCAACTTCTATCCACAGGAGGGCCACCTATTTCGTTAAGGACTCGCCTGAGGGCCGCACTTCTGTACACATGTATCGAGGGGGGGGGGGCTGAATCCACCAGTACGCTCTTGTTTAGAAACAGCAAGTTACGCTAAAAATGCAGCTGAATGACAAGGCAGTAGGACGTACCGAACTGGGCAAAACACAGACAGATATTGGTGCTGTCTGAAAGTCATCAGTTACAGTCTATAAACATTTCCTCTACCAATAAAGTTGCAATTTTGTGTTCTGCATTACGCTTGTTAAATTGTATTACTGAAACTGTTCAGGCGACGGAGGGCCAGATGTTGGTCAGCCTGCATTACAGAAACTGCCCTTAGTCTGAAACTGGGATTGAAATTTGGCTCCAGCCGAACTGACAGCAGACTGCCGTGTTCCTGGAAATGACGTCACACTGCAGGGCAGATAGTGAAGTTACAGCATGACGTCACACTGCAGGCCAGACAGTGACTACAGTATGTCACACTGCAGGGCAGAGAGTGACGGTACAGTATGTCACACTGCAGGCCATATAGTGGCTTACAGTATAACGTCACATCGCAGAAGACGGCAACTTGCGGTCACCGCCATGACAGCGTGCAGCGATTAGTTCAGAATTAATGGAGCCTAATGATGTGCGTCATCCCGTTCGGTTTACTTACGCACAGTTATCAATAATTAACCGTCAACCACAACCACAGCTACATGTTTCGGCTTAATTCTGCTCTGTTTAGGCTGTTCGTACGCTTACAGACAGAGCGGCATATCAACCGTGTGCGCTATTATATTACAACACAGTGTGTGTGCCGTCAGTGTTCGGAGCGTCCTACACAATACGTCACGTTGACAGCTGGGCGTGAAGGGAACTTGTCACAACATACCGCTGTGATAGCTTACCAGGCGTATTGAACTTTCAGTTACCTTAGTCTTGTTGAGTGACTGGAAAGGGCGCTGAGAGGCTGCCGGGCATATCTGGACCAAGAAAGCACAGAGCAAGAGGGGGTCTTCAACAGCGTACCAGCAGCGCCGTGCTGGTGGTACCTTACCGGACACAATGCCGTCACTACTTCCTGCCGACAGTCGGTCTCCCTAATTCTGAAGTCATGTCGCTCAAAATTCCCTGACATTTCGCCAATTCATACGCTTCCGGCCGTAAAAAGCTCGTTCCTGAACGATGAAAAGAACGTCACAGAAAGATGCGAAGAACTTGTTTATCTCGCGCTGTTACCTGTCACTTCTGGTATCTGTAATTTTTAATCTCAAAACAGCTGGCATAACTTCGGGCATCGTCGAGTTTGGGGCAGCTAGTCTTGTTTCTGTTCTTGGACCGCGAACAAAAGAAGCCGGAAATGCATTCATCTTCATTTTTCCCCCTCACAAATCCAATAAGCGTCACTTGCATTACGCAACTTTTCTTCGCCGGCGCCCTATCAAACTCCAGCACTGCAAACACAGACCGCGATCTGCGGCGACAAACAACTGACTTCTCAACTCGGACGCCATTTTCTACAACTGCCGTAATAGCGCTACTGGTGGTAAGACCTGGAAACTCCGCAATTCTATTCCAACACTTGATCACATTATGGACCTGAATGTAGTATACATTCCACAAAGCTACATCACGTGTCATGGTCCATTATAGTGCCTGTCACACAGAAAAAAGTTTTGCTAAATCAGATCCAACATGGATGTGACATGAGTGCAGCTCCATCACTGCGCAGTCACTTGGTCGACTTTCTGCAGTAGACTGCCTTTGAAATATGATGGCACACGCGCAGAAACCACATTTCCGTCTTTCGGCGAAACGGACGAGTCCATTTAAATGGGCAGGGGGGTCAGTTCAGTCGACTACTGGTAGCCGAGGTGTGCGCATCAGCGGTAGTAATGCTGGATACACCATGTTCCGAAGAAGTGTGAAGAGTACTGGCTACCCACTCCATTCGCCAGTTTCCCGTTAACTTTCCCTCCCGTGCGTCACCGTGTGCCATCACATTTTAACTGGACTCTACCATGAGCAGCAAAAGTTTGGGGGAGTGAACTGCAGGCTGTCTTAACAAATGCACGGAACTGTTCGGCGCGTTGCTTCGGGAGTTGAGAAAAGAAACAAGCAAACATAAATAAAGAAAATCAAATGAAAGAGAGAACGAAAGGCAATGAAAGACGAAAAGAAAAGGCATAGAAAATCAGGAAGGAAAACAACATAAAGAGTTGAAACAAAGAATTAAAAAAAGATCCAAACACAGTAAAGAAAGAGAGAAAGTGATGAACAAATGACAAGGAGAGAAAAGCCCCTGCGACTACGTTTTGTGTGTGACTGTACCGAGCGTGATGAATGTTCCACTGAATCAGCTGGGCAGACACAGGGGATCTCCCATCGTGACGTCATCAACAGCACAAAAGAAAACATCAATATATAAAATAACTACATTTTTTGCGCGTTTCCTCATCCCCTAACACGAGATTACTAGGGATCACGTGACGCACCCTACACGGAGCACCTGTATTCAGACGCACAACACAACAGCACGCCGGACCATCACTTTCGCTTTACAGGCTTACATGGTGGCAACACACTGCAATAGTCCCAACATAACCGACGTTTCGGGCGAACGTGCTGCCTCAGCCTGTTCCATTATTAGGGTGGAAGGAGCAGATCCCTCTGTAACGTTTGCACTTGTCTACCAAACAAGTGACGTCATGCACCAGAACACCACAAACCTGATTTACAAACGATCCCTAACAGACCACGTGACAGCAGCACATTTTTGTCGAGGCTCCCCAGGCATTAGATTGGTGGAATGACACTGAGAATGGATACCGAAGTACCCAGACAAAAACCTGTCACAATGCCAGTGTCCACCACAAATCCCACAAGGACCGACCTGCTATCGATCCCGCGTCACCGCGGTGAGAGGCGGGCGACTAACCGCCCGAGTCATGACAGGACCTCCAAACACTAAGAATGAAAGTCCGCTTCTTTTAAGGCCCAGTCCGTACCGCGCATTAAACACTCTCCATCTCTGTTATAAAAACCAGTCAGTTAATATTGTATAGGGAAATAATAGCTGTTTGTTCTGAGATCCACACAAAACACATAAATACACTGTGCGGACAGAACGTAGAATTGTGAATGTTAAACTGGTGGTACACTTAGTGACCACTGGGCTATAAAGGGTTAAATCTCTTATATAAAAACTAGTCTGTTAATGTTGTAAACGGAAATAACTGCTGTTTGTTTTCAGATCCGCACAAAACACATAAATACACTGTGTGGGCAGAACTTCGAATTTGTGAGTGTTCGAAAAATTGTATATAAAGTAACCGCTGGGCTTCAGAGGCTTAGTGCAAAAGGCTCTACAGACGAGCCGCAATGAAAGTGGACAGGGGGCGAGTGGAGTATGCCTTGTCCTCAAGGAGCACTGCCGAGAATCGATTGCCGAAACCACAGCCAGCGCACAAGATTCAAGCCTTCCCCATTGGACACGCCCACACGATCGTTAGACGCGATTCTCTCCCCGCTGCGTCCCACAGGACTGACGGCGTCGGGACGATGCGACGCTCCAGTTGGCATTTCGTACTGCGGACAGCGCAGTGACACACACAGTGCTACCGCTGACTGTGACTGGGGTTTTAAAGGCCCAGTGCTACTACTGTAGGGGACTAATACTGGCCCAGTGCTACAACTGTAGGGGACTAATGCTGGCCCTGTGCTACTACTGCAGGGCACCAATTCTGGCCCAGTGCTACTACTGTAGGCTACTAGTGCTGGTCCAGTCCTACTGCTGTAGGGGACTAATGCTGGTCCTGTGCTACTAAACATAGGGTACTAATGCTGGCCCTGTGCTACTACTGTAGGTTACTAATGATGGTCCAGTCCTACTACTGCAGGGCACTAATGCTGGTCCTGTGCAACTAAATGTAGGGTACTAATACTGGCCCTGTATTACTACTGTAGGGGACTAATGCTGGTCCTGTGCTACTAAATGTAGGGTACTAAAACTGGCCCTGTACTACTAATGTAGGGGACTAATGCCGGTCCTGTGCTACTAAATGTAGGGTACTAAGGCTGGCCCTGTACTACTACTGTAGGGTACTAATGCTGGTTCATTCCTATTACTGTAGGGGACTAATGCTGGTTCATTCCTATTACTGTAGGGGACTAATGTTGGTCCAGTCCTACTACTGTAGGGGACTAATGGTGGTCCTGTGCTATTAAATGTAGGGTACTAATGCTGGCCCTGTGCTACTACTGTAGGGTACTAATGCTGGCCCTGTGCTACTACTGTAGGGTACTAATGCTGGTTCATTCCTGCTACTGTAGATGACTAATGCTGGTCGTGTGCTACCACTGCAGGGCACTAATGATGGCCCTGTGCTACTACTGTAGGGGGACAAATGCTGGCCCTATGCAACTACTGTAGGGGACTAATGCTTGTCCAGTGCTACTATTGTAGGGGACTAATGCAGGCCCTGTGCTAGTACTGTAGGGGACTAATGCTGGCCCTGTGCTACTACTGTAGGGGACTAATGCTGACTCTGTACTACTACTGTAGGGAACTAATGCTGACCCTGCACCATTATTGTACAATGCTACAAGTTCCGTAATTTTCTCGCAACGAACAGCCATTACTTCCCTAACAGCATTCGCCGGTGGGTCTGGAAAGGGACGGCTCTGTTCCCTGTGACGTATGAAATGAATATTTACATACATTTGTATATTTAACGCCGGTCTCTACTTTTGCTGTGATTTAGGCGGTCAGACTTCGTCCTCTCACCTCAGACACCTGGGCTCGATCCCAGACTAATGCATGTTGGCTTGGTGGTGGGCAGATTGACAAGAAAGGTTTCCCCCTGTCAGTACTATTCCAGCAAGGTCCCAATTCTCCATACTCATCTTCATCCATACGGTTCTCCAACTACAAGGGCAAACGGACGAAGCCTCAAGACAATACTGTTGGGGAATTCGTGGAGCGATGGATGGAGAAGTGCTGGCATGGTGTGTCTCGTTTCAAAGCTTGATATTCAAGAGTTCGCGAAGGTTAGGACGTGTGAAATTTCAGGCTCTCAGTGTGGTCACTATGCAGCTAAAAGAAGCCCCCATAGTCAGGCAACACACTAAGTCTACTTGCCGGCAGGTGCCGTATTTAGCACCGACGTACCGCGCACTGTGTCTCATCTCTAACCTCAAACATTACTTCCTTTTGTCTGGGCCAAGTAGCGCCTCTCTGGAAGGCACTTCTTCAGAGGACAGATGTTCAGTGTGAAGTGCGCGTTAGTTGTTGCATTTTGGTCGCAGGTCACAGATAATCTCACCGTAGGCCGAGACGAACGCCTTTACAGGCAAACCAGCAGTGCTACCAACAGCACAAGCATGTACATACCGCAGTAACATGGCCGAATGCGAGATCACAAAGAATTGTGTCAACTCCCTAGTCGAACCTCCTTCGCAAATCCCAGCTAAGACGCCGTGAAGTCTGATAGCGGACAGAGCTGCACGATGGACAGTATAGTTCTGTGCGGTGTGATGTGAACGGAAAGGTAAAAACGACGTCGTGTCGTGTGCCGAGACGCAGCGCAGACAAAACGCCGGCCAATTATACAGGATCTTTATATGCACTGCTGCATAGCAAGCGATGGAGCCGCAATCCCCTGAGTGTCAAGCGAACGCGCAACTGCGCGCCTTAGAGCGGGCGATGTCACTTGGCACACAGCGGAAGGCGACGTCAAGCAAGGCGCTCTGTATAACTGCCTTACTTGCGTCCACATTTACAGGCCACCCTCTATAAATACACAACTGCGCTAATTACACTACCGTGTTAGTGTTTCGATAAACATGCGTACAACACTGTAGCTGGAAACCATATTTAAAGCTATCGCTAGGAAGACCAAGAAGTAGATGCGATAACGGGAACACTTAACGTATTAAAGCCAGAAGACAGTACTCATTGCCTTCAAATATAAAACATTACGATAATACTAATACAGATACACAGCTATATATTATGTTCTTAGTCTATTACAGCTAAGGGAGGCGTGCTGAGGGATAAGGATTAAAGTGGCTCAGGACAGCTTCTGGCACTTCTAAGGAAGGGTTAGAGTAGTATAAAATCGAATGCAGGACAGTCACAGTAAGAGCAGGCAGCCAGCTGCAACCGGCAGTAACCTGTCCATGCTTCAGACGTCCCAGGAAAGCTGTTGAATAGCGGGAAAAATAAGATAAAGGTCAAACTTACGCTAGCGTTCGCTGTGACGTCAAAGGCAGGGACTGGGGCGGACAGAGACTTACCTGTAAACAAAGAAACACACACACATAAGCAATGAGCAAGTGCATGAACAGCTGTCGGCTAACATTCATATACTGATTGTGTGCCGGACCGCGGCCAGACACCGTGCAGATTGGTTACACTATTGGCACGAGCTGGCTACAGTGCAGGAGTACCATGGCAAGCTGTCAGTGGACACAGATGACAAAATTGCAAGCTGTCAGTTGACAAAAGTGACACAAGGTTGTAAGCTGTCAGTGGACACAGGTGACACAAGATTGCAAGCTGTCAGAGGAGACATGACAAGATTGCAAGCTATCAGATGACACAGACGACACAAGACTGCAAGCTGTCATGCAGATATGACAAGATTGTAAGCTGTCAGTGGACACAGGTGACACAAGATTGCAAACTGTCAGTGGAGACATGACAAGAGTGCAAGCTGTCAGTGGAAACAGGTGACAAGAATGCAAGCTGTCAGTGGAAACAGGTGACACAATATTGAAAGCTGTCAGTGGAGAGAGATAATAAGACCGCACGCTGTCAGTTGACACAAGATTGCCACCGACATCTGGTCATAACGAACGCCCACGTGGTATTTCATTACGGTTCAGTCTGGTGAACCCACGTGTAAAAACTTAGGCAAATGCTGATTCTGCATAAACCACTAATTTCTGGGGCCAAATGTTCTTTCGACGAACACCCGCTGCCACTTTGTGGGCCTCGTGACGTGAGACCGACCGTTGGTAGGATCAGTTGCAGTTACGTACTGGCAAGTGTGCGTACCGTGAGCGTACCGCGAGCTGACCGTGGGAGTACCCACAGTGTGAATCGAACTATGACCCTCCAATTGGGTACACTAACAGCTGCACGTTCGTGCAAATAGCCTCCGATATCAACACATGCCACCAGCAGCGGTCAACTGCACTTGAAGACCCGCACCAAAACGTGTCCTAACTGTGGACACCCATGTCTCCTCTGATGACCCCTGCAGTCGGTAAATATTTACCATCATACAAACAGCGGTGCCTCGTTCTTATACTCCACAACGGAAGCAGACAATATCTCCGAAACGACGCTATTTCATCACACCACACAGAGACAATCAGGTATCTTCGAAATGTTAACTACTAAATCACGACAAATACCGTAGATTCCCGAATTCTGGGGCACAATTCACAATTTATGAGCGCAGATGAGAGGATAATATTAAAATGGGTATTACAATAGGAAGGTTGAGACTGGGGTGTGGGATGGATTCATGTGCCTTCGAACAGTAGCCACAGGCGGGGGATTTCTTGACTAAACGAGAGACTGCTGGCGTCTCAGGAGGGTTTACCGCTCCTTGACATCGCCGTAGACGGAGGGGGGACAGCAGTAAGTTCAGCCGCCAGCTGCGACAGAAGGAATATAACTGGTCCGGTAATAAGTTTGGGGAATGGTAGGACAACACAGTTACACTGTGTGGGCTGAATGCAGGGTTTCTTAGCGGTACAGCAGCTGACAAATACAGCAACCACTGTGAGCTCGGGCACTTGGATGGGGCACGCAGTACGAATGGGAAAGAAGCTGTAGACTAAAACATGAAGGAAAGGGACCACATGCAGGACTTAGGAGCAAATGGGAGGATAACATCAAAACGGTTCATAAAGAAGGATCTGACGGTGTGAATTGGATTCATCTGGCTCCAGATATAATCAAAGAATCTTGTGAACCTCGGGCGGTTCCACACATCGCGAGGCTCTGATTGGCCGTTTTAGCGTATTAATAACGATACTTTACCACGTACAGTGAAGGCTGGCTGTGTTGGCCACCTCCGGCTACATTCATAAGCCGCCCACCTTACACAGGCGGCCAGTTTACGGAAACCAAAAATTGAAGGTGCAACTGTTACACCTGCAAACGTGGAGATCAGAGTGCGGACAGACACATGTGGCCCAGTGGGAGGGCAGGTACGTATCAATGTCCATTTACAGTAATGGATCAGCTGACAGGAGAACACTGCAATTTGTTGTCCACACTTGTGGAGAAAGGAAGCAGTCTGATTGTGGAAGTGACTGTTCTGCTAACTACAAAAGTCTTCACATCGGCCATCTTACAAAGAAAGCACAGCACTAAACTTCAAACTGTGGGCAAGATTCAATATAAACTGGTGGCCAAGTTATGGAGTAACAGTCATGTATAGCATCACAGTAATTTGTTAATTCCGTCAAAATGTAGCCAACTGTGAGAAGTGGCCGACTGACAATGTTGGCCAACTCCACAGGTTCTGCAGTAGTGTGCACGGTTTGACAAGAAGCCTGCAAAATGGCGCGTTTCAACAAACTGGTGTCCAATTCGACAGCAACTGACTACAGCGGCACAGCACCTAGACCGACTCCAAACCACGTGACTGTAGGACACTCGCTCGCTTCCTGTTGCGCCGCCAGCAAGTTCACGGCGCCTTGGGGTCTTCTGGGTCTCCACCCTGACACACATCCTTCGCGGTCGGAGCGAGTCGCCTATGAAGGGACAGCCATAGTAGATTGGCCGACAAAGCAAAAGCATGTCACTTCACCCAGATCCTTCACTGGCCAAACGCTGACAAATGACATACTGACAGTAGTGGTAGTAGCAGTAGTAGTTGTACTTATGGATCTGGGTTGTTAGTTCAGCTCACACCAACAGACCGAATGCCAGGCGCGTTCGCAAAATCGCGAAAAGCGACTATTAACTTCGTCGTATCTGTCTGTCCGTCCGCATGGAACAACTCGGCTGCCACTGGATAGATTCCAATTAAATTTGACCTTTCAGTATTTTTCGAAAATCTGCATAGAAAATTAAAGTTTCATTAAAATATGACAAGAATAACGGGTACTTTACATGAAGACCGATAACATTTTTGATCATACCTCGCTCAGTTCTTCTAAGAATGAGTAAAGTTTGAAAAAAAAAGTTGTAGATAAAATCAAAGCACACATTTTATGTTCAGTAACTTTCTTCCCCCTTAAAATCTTGCCGTTTATGCAATAAGTTGGAAAAATATTGTACAGTCGGATAGCCCACAGATGACAATATGACGAAGACGCATGGCATGCTGAATACCTAAGGCTACAAATACACACTCACAATATATAATACTTATTGCGTTTCCACAGCAAAAATGGTTGCACGAACACACCTCAAATGTTACGTTATACGCACATTGGCTATCTTGTTGCATAATGAACTCAAAGAATTACATGACAATAAATCGACCAAATCTGTTGCAACATCCCTGCACTTGCTGAGGAACTGAAGAAAATCACGAAAACCTTAATCTAGTGTTGAATTTCTGAAACTTATGAAAAGTGGCAGTGGTATGCAATCGCAACTGAAGGCCTGCTTTGGCGATCTGGAATATACTGAGAACCTGCCTAAGTTAACGATTGGAATTCCCCTTTAAACTGTGTCGGCTACCAGCATGCTCACCGACCAAGCGCCGAGCCAATCACCAAGTCGTGTGGCGGCAACTGTAGCCTACTAACGGCCGGTCGAGAGGTTGCATGTTGCGCTTCGTCAGGCACGGCACTACAAAAGCTTGCCAGATAAACCAGTCGTGTAAACAGCATGGCAACTGTTCACTTGGCCCCTCGTACAGCGACGCACTGTCACTGGCACATTCTTCCAATACATCGTCCGTTGGAACAGGATTTACACATTACAGCCTGGAGGAAAAGAAACGCAATGAAACTGAAAAGGTCTGACAAGACAGCTATATTTATACCGAGAATTTAGTGATACTGTGCAAAATAATGGCTTAAACACATCGCTTAACACCGCCATATCCTAATCACAACTGCTAAGAAATCTGTGTACAGCTTAGCGACCCCCACAGGAACCGTCATGTGGCAATGTCCATTTCTTGTTATCAAACAAACCAATGCACACTCAACAATCACAATTCTACAGTTTTTATAATTCCACCTACATGTATCGGTGTTACAGTACCATCCTCAGCGAGTTAAAATTAATAATAATAATAATACTTTTTATTAACTGCAATTGGGCTGTCACCCGGTGGCAGTGGTTATTTTACATGTATACAAAATATGCAATTGATTACTAATAAATTTAATTCGGGAGGGCTACATGAGAAGCATGTAGTGGCAACTTGGAATCTTGGGAACTACCTCAGCGTTTGCTTTTAGACGCGGGGAAACCAAGAAAAACCTGTGTCGAGGTGGCCGGTCGCAGGACCTTCCGAATACTGGCTTCTAGCCAGCAGTCCGGCATCTAATGTAAAAAGTAAAAAAAAAGTATTAAAAAAATTACCAAGTTCTCTCAGAAAACCAGTTAAAACATACAAATTACGTCCGTAGTGACTGTTTGAGCAAGCAAACAAAGCGCACCACTTGGGGAAAGACGTGCTGACCCCGCGCTACAACGTGACAGCGACTGAAACGTATTACCACGTGTATATCAACCCTGCAAAGACAACATTAACATAACTTAAGCTTCAGCTCGTACCGCGCAGTGAACACTCTCCGTCTGGGTTACAACGACCAGTCAGTTAACGATATTCGTATAGACTTTCGTGTGCTATTTGTATCTTTTGTTGCTAAACAAACTTCTTCGGCCTCGTAAAATGGGAAGCTCCCTCCCCACAAGTTCGCACAGTGGACAAGCTGCCACTTCCGGCGACACAAAGTTAAGAGAACAGTTCTGGCGTCATCAGCAGTCGTACGACATTCCAGCAGTTTCATCAAAATACGTCAAGAAGTTTCAAAATGAATCAGGGCTGAGGGAACAAACAAAAGCATTACACTGTCATACCAACATCTTTTTTTAGAACTCTGCGAAAGCCAATCACGTCCAGCTGTTGGGAGGCCTTTATTGTGATGGCAATATTGGGTTCGAGAGTCTAACTCACTGAACAGACACGCGTGGCTATTGGAGCACGGCGGATTTCCCTTGGGGCGGAGTCCTCTAAAAGGATTCGTATCTGGGGGGGGGGGGGAGGGTTTTTGATTATCGTTTTTTTATTTAATTTCCTTTCAATTTCTTTGTTTTCCACTTTTCCCTCTCCCCTCACTGCCCGCCCCACAT
>Ga0123354_10016716_pt1 | contig 11497 bp, 8 predicted proteins | sample TergutLab28metaG_2_FD_97872 | JGI IMG/M metagenome (GOLD analysis project Ga0123354, IMG submission 97872) | Labiotermes labralis P4 segment gut microbial communities from Petit-Saut dam, French Guiana - Lab288 P4 | ecosystem: Host-associated > Arthropoda: Insects > Digestive system > Gut ... | reverse complement strand
TTTGGGGAACTTCACCTTATAGTAACAACATACTTAGAATCCAAAAGAGAATTATAAGAATTATCACGAACAGCTCGAAACGTGAGTCCTGCAGGCAATTGTATAAGCAACAACAGATTCTGACAGTATATGGTCAGTATATATACTCACTGCTCATGTTGTCAAGTCTAGAGAGGTTTTCTCTCTAAACTCTGATATACATGACAGAAATACCCGTTACAATATCAATCTGCATTTTCCAACAACAAGCTTGAAATTAGTTCAGAGAGGTGTCTTTTATTCGAGAGTTAAGATTTTTAATCACTTACCACCCAATATTAAAGATTATTTTGGGGAGCCTAAATGTTTTAAGATTAAATTAAGAAAATTTCTTTTACAGCATTCATTGTATAGTTTAGATGAATATTTTAAAATTAACCCAAATGAAACTTATTCTACAAATACTATACAGTTCTAATTTAATGTATTAAAGAACTAATACCTTCTGCTAAGAATATTCTGAAATAAACAAAAATGGTGAACAATAGTGTATACCTAGATATTTATATGCATTTATATACATAGCTATGTGTGTGCAATTAAATTAATTTATTACAGACTGAAAACTTTTTGTAATAAGATTTTGTGTAAAACAGTAAATATGAATAATAGGTTAAGCTCAGTGACAATTGCTATGCAAGCTATGTTCGCAATGACTTACTCTGTATCTACCAAAGATTTATTGGAGAAATAAAATTACAATTACAATTACTGGAGGACAGTCCCAACCTGAGCTGGCACACACATGCAGCCCCACACAAACGTGGGCGGTAAAGCGAAAATACCAGGTTCACGACAACCGGTCTGCAGCAAGGAACAGATCCACTGTCACGTAGGTGTAGACGAGCGTCCGTACAGGACATTTTTGAACACGCCAACTATACGAATCTGTAACGACATGAGCAGCCGCCCAGTTGGGCAGGCATGAATTATACGTTTACGCTTGAAAGTCGATTGTAAATGTCAAGGTCAGACTTGGTTACGAATGTAGGTTTGACATAATTCCCTTTTATGTACCAGTTCTACAACTTCTTTTTTCGATCACCTCGAATCGCATTCAAATCTAACAGAAACAACATTTAAAAGTAGACATGGCAACAAAGACAAAACAAGTCCTTGGATTTGTAAGTTCCTATTCAACTAAATTGTAACGCAAATCATCTCGAAAAGATATCTTGGAAGTAGGGTGCGAACACAGTAAGTCACGGGTTGCCAGCATATACAAGGCCAATTGTAACCTGTTCTGCATGCAACAAAACGAAATTTCCGCTACTACAAACCCCAAAATATATCACTGTAGTGCGATTTTGACAGTGATTTTCGTCATCCATCATGGCAATGATTGTACAAGATGTGTTACAAAAGTGGATATGAAGGCACGTTTATGATTAAACTTACAGTTAAAAATATGCCTTTTTTTAAAAAGAGACAATAGCATGTGGCATAGTGAATTGGGTCTCTTAACACGGTGCTGCGTTAACAGAATGAATTAAGTTATACTATAATTAGGTTATGACAAACCAGCTCAGTTAGTTCTCAAGTAATCAGTGGTACTGGGAATATAGAGCAACTAGACAGGCACTGTACATGCAACATACTATTGTTACAGTAGAAGAGCAGTATTTATTACATTCTGAGCGTGTGTCATATTGTCATCTGTGGCCTTTCTGCCCCCTACAATATTTCTCATAAACATTACTGAACATAAAATGTGCATTTTGATTTTCTTACAACTTTTGTCTGAAACATTTTTCATTCTCAGAATTCTGCATGATGTGATCAAAAATATATATTTATCTTCATGTAAAGTACCAATTATTTTTGTCATATTTTGAAACCTGAACTTTGTTGGCAGATTTTCAAAAACTATTTATATATCAAATTTCATGAAAGTTTGTCCAATGGGTGCAGTTGTTCCATGCGAACAGGCAAACGGACATGACGAAGCTAGAAGTCACTTTTCGCACTTTTGCTGACACATCTAAAAACCTACTACATAAAAGCCTTACACAGACAGGGATGGTAGTATTTAACAAATTTAGTTACTCAGTGACATATTGTAGTGTTACACAATGCAAGATAGTAATGGCAGCATGCTACTACAAGAAATGTGGCCAGTGTCTGAAGAGAGGAGGAAAAACCACGAGGTTTAAAAAAACAAGAGCTAGTGGCAATACATACAGGAGGGAACACACAGGAGAGAATTCTACCATTGACATGGTGTGAAAATTTACCAGAACAGTATTCACAGTTATGAAGGTACTGTTATTCATTCTATAAGTGGGTGGAAATAAATGTAACTGATTCTGCTCAGCCATTATTAACATAGAGTAGCCACTGAAGCCCAGTACTGAAGGTCACCAATGTTACACTTGTAGCTTATTCCGTAACTGAAGAGAAAGACAAAGCTATCCTCCAAATACTGCAGACAAACTATTATTCCACTTATTGATACATGTCCATGGATCATCCTTCCCCTTCTGACAAAAACAAAATTAATACAGTAAGTGCCTGCCAATCACTCTGGATATACAGGCAATCCAAATTCCTCTGCTGGAAAGAATCCACACTGGCTCTGGGGCCCATCCACCTTCCTGTTCAATGGGAACTGTGAACACTGCCAGGTTGTGCAGCTGGCAATTCAGCTAAACTAGTGCTAACATAGAGAATTAGTGCAGCTATACATTTACTCCAGGGACTGCGGTAGCACAGTGGTTAAGGTGCTGTGATACAAATCAGAAGGTCACTGGTTCGATCCCAGCTGGTGTCAGTGGATTTTTCATTGACATAAAATCATTCTGATAGCACTATGGCTCTGGAGTCAACTCAGCCTCTAACAGAAATGAGTACCAGGAGTATTTTCTGGGGGTAAAGGCGGCCGGTGCATAAGGCTGACAACCTACCACCATCCTGTGCTGTTGTCACGAAATCTGGGAGCCTTAACTTCCTAGAACCCTCTGGGCCTGTAACAGGACTGCTTTACCTTTATGCATTTACTCCCCCACATACATCATGGCTTGCACAGGGAAACATTACTTCACTCTTCCCCACACAAGGGTATATGGAGTGATTAAACAATACTCTGAATTACATTACATCAATGGGAATACCAAATTCAAACAGTACACTGGTGTGTAAAAAACTTCCTTGAAGCTGTGACAATGTGTTACCAACACTACAAATTTACCATTCAATCCATTAGTAAGCCATTTCAATCCTAGCAAACTTCTGATATTATCTTCCCATCCATGCGTTAATCCACTTTGATTTTCAAGTAATGTGCCCATACAGGTCTTGCAATTTCTATTCAAGACATGTTGTTTTCAAGTGGTCTATGGTGAAAGGGACAGGCTGAAATTGCATGCACATCTGGACAATGTGCATACACTACATACTGTACTGTACCAGACAGAATCATCCTGTGCAATAACTTTCACAGAAAACAAAACTTTAGACACACAGCATATACTACATTAACAAGTATTATGCAAAATTTGTATTGTTATCTCATGAAGATTTGCCAGCTACACATTTTTTGTGTGACATCTGCCTTTTTTATGGAAATGAGAACAGAATACAAATACAGAGATTCTACTCTCTGGTTATATGTATTAGCATGACCGGTGTTTGTGTGTTACTGTCAGCCAATGGCCTGCTGTGCACAAGACATGTGAAAGTGTCGCTTGAAATGCTCCCGTCGGATGAATGTTTTACTGCACACAGCACATTTGAATGGTCTCTCTCCAGTGTGGGTGCGTGCATGCCGCTGAAGGCCTTCCTTAAGTGAGAACTGCTTTCTGCATACATCACACTGGAACCGCTTCTCCCCAGTGTGAGTTATAGAATGCTTCTGTAAGTAATCGTTCCGGGAAAACTGTTTCCCACAAACTAGACAATGATAGGGCTTCTCGCCAGTGTGAATGCGGTAATGCTTGCCCAAATCCCAGTCAGATGAGAACACTTTGTTGCACACCGGGCACTGGTATGCCTGGTCCACCGTATGGATACGAGAGTGTGTCTTCAAAATGCTATTGTCTGTAAACTGTTTTTTGCAAACACTGCACTGAAATGGTCGTTCTCCTGAATGGACACGGGAATGCCTCTTCAAATGCTCACGATCAATAAATTGTTTTCCGCACTCTTGACAGTGAAATGGCTTTTCTCCTGTGTGGGTCATTAGGTGCTTCCTGAGTTTGCATCTGGAAGAGAACTGCTTCCTGCACACACCGCAGATACTGTCACCACCCACAGCAAGAAGGCCTGGACTGGAAGCACAGTTGCAAAAAGAAAATGAACCTTATTGGGCACTTGAATGAAGCAGACAAACAACATACCTCTAAAAAAAGCCGTAGTCAGTTATTACGTGAAACAGTGCCTTGCTATTATCAGTGTTAAAGCTGCATGGTCTGACTGCTGCAGCCAACCATCAAATCATACAGAATGGGCATGGATATTCTGAGTATAAAATATGCCATGGTATCATATCGCATGCAGACATTTTTCACACTTACAAAGAGTGTGTCGGTTTATGTGTGTGTCATTCATCCTAATAACTATTGAGTCAACTGGTGCATACTGACATCAACTGGCTTCTCCAAACCACTGGAGGCTCCTCAAGCTCTCTGCTTCTTACTTCTCTATCATACTGAAGCCATCCAATCCAGGTTTGACCCTAGGAATAGGCTTCCTTGAGATATAAGGTTTTTATTTAAAACTTGCATAATTTTTTTATAAAGGTTTGCATCGGCAAGTCAATGTCCGTTCTGCTGACTCTGTGAATTCCTGCCTTGGGTTCTCCACTTAGCAACCTATGCTGCAGGTGTGCGGGGATCATATTACAGAATGTATGTTGGCAGGCCAACAGAGTAACTTAGTTTGTGGTGCGGCACATTTTAGCCAATCAGCTTCAACCCTGCAGTCAGGCGATACTCACCTGTCTTTGAATTTTTGCAACACAGGATTAAAGAAAGGCAAGGAAACATTATCCACGTGACTCTTTCAAAGTATCAGGCAGCAGGCAGGATGTAAGTGTGTGTGCTCTGGTGGAACATCAAGTGATTTGATTACAGTAAAAGAGGCTGTTTTCTGTAACTTCAATTTGACATATCTTCCCTGTTGTCTCCATCCCCCCGATATTCCCTGTGATGAAAGAGGATCACTAGAAAGGCCGGGTACAATACGAATACCAGCAAAATGGAAATAGGAAATACTAAGGTGGAAAAATATTACAGCCATTTAAGTAAAGATTTTGAAACTCAGTGTCATAACAAATCTTAAAAACAAATGCCATCTTGTTACACTAGGTTACGTGTACTCAAGGCTTTGCAACTACAATTCATGAAATTAAAACACTAACAGCAGAAGTGGCAGTGAGTGAACTTTTCAGGATATGTATAATGTTATGTAAATTAATGGGAATATATTCTAATGAACACTAAGAAAAGAACTAGACCTCCATATTAAATAAGCACTAAGTTACCATTCCTGCTGGTTGGAAGTATTTAAAGGAAGGCAGATGACATCTTGATGGTATTAGTTTTCTCTGCCATGTGCTAGGTGTGTCTGCGACGTTCTGGTAGAATGCCAGAAAACAAATCTACCATACGGCACAGAAATCCAAAAGAAGCCCACCAAATGATCAACCATCATCATGAAAATCTGAAAACCTATATTCAGGTCTTGTTTAACAAATGATTTGCCACTACAATTCAGACATAATATAGCAGTAACACACTCACCTATTTCACAGTTATCATGTATAGCAACTGTGTCTGGGATTTATACATTAGTGGGCATTTATCATTTTGTAGTGTGGGGAATTTCTAATGACACTGAAAAAAATATTATAGATTCACCATTTGAGAAATGCACCATAATGTGTCTTATAACAGAAGGGATTTCAGGAGAATTGCTAAGAATTAATGACGAGTTCAAAATGCATGGATAAGGAGGATTTTGAAAGCTATCTTATAACTGCGTCTTCAGTAGGAAAAGGAGAGTCAAAGGCCAGTGCCCTGAGACTAAAAATAAGTTAGAAATAAAAATAATGAGTAGGTGGAACCTAAAGGATAGTGGTTCACACATACAGAAAATGATTAGTTGATACCTAAAAATAATTTTTCCTGACACTTGAAATTAAGTCAGCTTACTGTAAAGCTAACTGGATTGTCCAAAAATACATGTAAACATATTGCACTATTATTTAACTCTGTACACTGACTGTGCAACTACATTACATATACAATATTTATTACCAACCTTTTGCACCATGTTTTTATTTGTTATTAATTATTGCTCCTTTCCAGTTTGTGCCCCTTTGTGATTATGACTAAGTCAAAACAATTTCAGCAATTATTGTTTTTGCATGTTAAAGAAAACTAGAGGTTTAAATGTTATTTATAGTATTCATAATTTGTTCTTCTCTGATAGTTGTGGAATTAAAGATTGTCAAGATATCATCAACATATCTCTTATAGTAAATTATAGCTTTCATTTCAAAGATGTGTTTTAATATAAGTTGTTTGTAATACTGGAGAAAAATGTATACTACAATAACAAATAAAAACTTTGCGCAACTAGTTGGTACTAAATGTTGTATATGTTGCACTATTATACCTGCAGTCATAAAACTTGAGGTGTGTCCCATGTTCATCATTATTCAGTTTATAATCTTCAGCTGGACCTTCCTGCAACAAATGAATAGTCTTTTTGTACACCTCTGAAGTCATGAAGATTTAAATAAACATGTGTCTTTAACACTAAAAGTTTCAAGAACAACAATGTACACAGATGAAAAGCAGTTAATATTTTTGTCAGCTGTCACCAGAGAGTCAATGCATCAGTCCCTCTGTTACGAATGACATTTCAGCCTTATTACTCTTCAGTAATGAATTAAAAGAAATCAATATCTTAGCTGTAAATAGAGTTTTAGAGGGGAAGCATATTTACAGATGCAGGAATGAATTAGCGTACGTGTCCAAAGGTGACAAATGGATGAATAATGGGTATAGTGCAGTTAAACATTTACAAGGAAAGATGCTGAAAAAATGTAATGTGGCTTGTCTTGTGCTATGCCCACCAGATGGACAATTACCATGTGTGCTGAATTACCACATGTTTTTATTTTTTAACATTTCACTGTGACTCTTCTATTGACAGCTCCCTCATGCAAAAACCAACCAATTTACTTGCCCTTGAAATGTCACTGAACCACACTAAGCTTTAATTTTTCTGATAGAAAGACATATAAAACTTCCACGTTCTATGACCGACATTTTTTTTATTTGTACGACGACTTGTTCAACATCATAATTATGAAGGGCCCATGGAATGAAAATAATCCAGTCACTCGTAAGTCATATAGGACTACATTTCTGTGACAAGATACTGCTGTCATTTTTATAATGTCCTCTGCTGCTGAGATCAGGTACAAAATATTGACACAGTTTTTTCACATGAAATGAAATATTCCACTTTCCATCTTTCTAGTATCATTGGACACAAAAAAGGGAATTCATTTTGGTCCATACCATTTTCACTGTCAGTTTTCACAAGTTTTGTAGGATGTGGACCAGCATATATCAGTAGTATAAATTTACACATCTAAACTTCTAGGGTAGCTTAATTTATGTCTCAAACAATGTGCTCACCTCTACTTCACACTTCACTTCAATAAAATTCACTGGCTCTGGTTCTTCTTGGTTCATGTCAGTATGCTGAATACCAATGTCAGAAGGATGTATTTCCTCTTTCGAAACAGGCTCCACCTTCATACCATCCATTTTGCACTGAAAACATTTTTCTTTTTTTTATTTTTGCTTGTACAGTTAGCTATACAGAATGGTCATAACATCAAAGACACTGACAAATCTAAAATTACAGAATACGGCATTTGTGTCCCATTTCACTATAACACGTATCAGTTTACATGGTTACCAAGTTGTGACATGAAACCACACTTTCTATGGTTTCCAGCAGCCATGGTTATGGTGTTGTGACATACAAATTACATAAGAAGATGCACACATTTGTATAGCTATTGAAACAAAATTTCTGGGGCTATTTATTAACAGTAATCTCTCTAGGAAAAGACACATTGAATGTATTAAGTCTAAATTAAGCTCAGCATGCTATGCTATAGGGATAGTCAAACCATATGTATCAATAAATACTCTGAAAATGATTTACTATTCCTACTTCCACTCCGTAATGACCTATGGTCTATTACTCTGGGGTCACTCCTCAGAGAGTATAAAGATTTTCAGGTTGCAAAAGAAGATTATTAGAATCATGATGGGTTATAGAATTAGTGACTCTTGCAGAAAACTGTTTTTTAATTTAAAAATCTTACCACTCCCTTCCCAATACATCCTTTCTCTCCTTTTGTTTGTGATAAGAATTAATAATCAGTTTCTGGTAAATTCTGAGATATGTCACACTGACACTAGGCAACATGCAAATTTTCACCAACCTTCTGTGAATTTGAATAAATATCAGAAGGGTGTGTACTATTTAGATGGAAAGGTGTTTAACAAACTTCCCACATATATAAAAATAGAGTCTAATATTCCCAAGAAATTTAAATTGGTTTTAGAGAAATTTTTATATGAAAATTCTTTTATTATCTGGATGAATATTTTGAACTTCAATAAAGTTAAATATATTTACACATGATCTGGAATGGTATTTGAAAGTTTAGCACATGAATTCAATATGTATGTATGTTCCTTCCTTCTCTATCTATTAAGCCATATCTTAAATCTGTTTGTGTATGTAACACAATTACATGTATGTACCAATATTTGTCTGTTGTGCAGTGATATGGTAAATCATTTTCTTGGCCTGTAAGTACTGTATCTTTTAAATTGGTGCTCTAATGTTATTACTTTTGTACTAAAATAATCTATGTTATGTTAAAACCTCAAATATTGTACTAGACCTAGTAAGGAAAATTATTGTACACTTTTATATCGATTTCACTTCTAGACTTCTTAAGAAAATATGACTATTTCCAAATCCCTGTGGATTTTGTAATCCTGTATGGATCCACAGAATGAAAATAAATGTAATGATATGACATGCCATCACACCCCAGCTGGCATGCTCAGTGGTTTCCACAGTTACCAGATAGTGATTATAGTATGTGGAGAACCCTCTTAAAATGTAGTCATCCATACTTGCCTGTGTAGGTTCATCATTCGCAAAAAGTAGTCAAATGCTTCATAGCTTATATTATTGATGCTAATGAAGAAGAAAGAATTAATCATGCTTGACATTTTAAGCATGACAATAATGATCAATGAGTGCTGAGATCTACTTGATCTCAGATGTTTCAAATGCATTAATAACCCAAATACAATTAGAGTAATGAGTTAATAAATCCATTAAAAAAAAGTTATGATAGAGGATGTGGGTTAGCATTTACATATAAAGCCAGCCTGTCTTACAACAGGCATGTGGCTAGTTTAATAGTAATTCATTCTGTGCATATTCATAATTTTGTTTCTGTTTCAACTGTCAACATAAAACATAAGCCTTAAATATCATAGGTCAGTGTTCATGCTTATATATGTTACTACATTATCATTTGTATCAGCTTTAGGACATGTCTTATTGGCATATTTTTTTAGTTTACAAAGACACATGATCTTTTAAACCACAACATATTGTTGGAGAAAATTAATTCTTTTGGTGTGAGAAGAAAAATAAACTCATGGTTTAAATCCCACCTGACAGATCGAAAGCAGTTTGTCGAAATAAATGAAAGTGATCACATAAACCTTAGACAGGATAAATATTTGTCCTATTACATAATACAAACACATGGAGTGCCAAAAGGCTTCCCACTTGGCTCTCGTCTGTTTTTAATATATATAAACGACCTTCCTTTAAATGTGAAGGTGGCAGAGTTGGTTTTGTTTGTGGATGATACTTATTACTCATTGAAAGAGATAAAAATGTTTTACATCACAAGGTAAATGAGGTTATGAAGCTAGAATATTGGTTTCAAAAAAATAACCTTATGATAAATGTTGGAAACACAGCAGCAATATCATTTCACACAAAACATAGTGCATTTCCTACAATACGTAAAATCACCTTCAGCAATATGGCTAATGCTTACAAATCAGAATCAAAATTTCTTGGTATTCATATTACAAAAAAAAAATTTCAAATGGAACACTCATATACATTCATTAAGTTTAAAACTGAGCAAAGTATCCTACATTATTAAATCATGAGTTCTTGTATGATAAGAACTATTTATCATTCTAAATTTCAATCACTGCTAAGATAAATTATAATATTTTGGGGGGCAGATAATGAAAGTATACCCAAATTTAAGCTAAAGAAAAGGGTTATTCGGCTGATATGTGGTGTTGGTACTGGTATATCTTGTAAACAACTATTTAAGGATTATAACATTTAAAGTGACTTCTCTATATGTACTTGAAGCGATAGTTTTACAAAGAAGTATAAAAACTCACTGGAGCAGAATGTAAATGTACATGATTATAATACAGGGAATGAAATGGATTTACATGTTTTGCCATGTAATATGGGCTTCTTTTAAAAAAAAGTGTTATTAACATGGGAATTTGATTATATAATAAGGTGGAAGTATAAACCTTTTAAAATAAAATTATATTCCAATGAATCATGCATTGTACTCAATAGCTGAATTTTTTTCTTACTGATCAGATGACATGCAGGACAATGTTACAATTAGCCATATTACTTTATAACATTATGCTCTTGTATTTTATTGCTTCCTTTATGCTGATGTAAAATACTGGTATTATTAAAAGTATTACGTTCAATATACGGCTATGTTATGCTTGACGTGTCCAGTCACATGTTTGGCCGGCTGGATGGAATTTAACTGAATAACAGATGTCCACTTCTCATACGTACCGCATACAGCTTTGTGAAGTAAAGCAAATTTTATATGATAAATCAGTGTTTAACACGCAAGACATCACCTAACTCTCAAACCTTACCAACAACACGGATCAATGCTGGCAGAACATATTTGTTTGTCGAGCAGTAAACTTCACAGTGCTCGCACCCTACAACCGCTACCAACCACATCCAGCAGAACGCTTCAAGATGGCGGCGGAGGGTATTCAAGTAAACTCGGCTTCACCAGATTTTGCTGATAGTGAGGATAAGTTTGATCGTTTCCAGTGCCAAAGCTGTATTTTTATGAAAAGTGAATTTGAAGTTCTTACAAATGAAGTAAAATCGTTATCTGAGGTCATCAGTGTTCTAAAAGAAGAAGTTAACTATTATAGTGCTAAGTCATAGGAAAGGAAGATATCGAAATCAACCTCTTCAAACTCACTACACTGCAGTAAGTGCATGGAATTGGAAACTAAACTAAATGATACTTTAAGTGAACTTAATTCAATGAAATTAATAAATGTGGTGTTAAATGATGAAATCGAAACTGGGAAAC
>Ga0123354_10016715_pt1 | contig 11497 bp, 4 predicted proteins | sample TergutLab28metaG_2_FD_97872 | JGI IMG/M metagenome (GOLD analysis project Ga0123354, IMG submission 97872) | Labiotermes labralis P4 segment gut microbial communities from Petit-Saut dam, French Guiana - Lab288 P4 | ecosystem: Host-associated > Arthropoda: Insects > Digestive system > Gut ... | reverse complement strand
TATATATATATATATATATATAATAATTATGTACCTTTATATGTAAGGCCCAGATCTGTCCGCTAATCTTTTGTAACTATATGTAACCTACAGGTATATAATTTCCTTTTTATACTTCTGATATATTTAGCCTGATAATGGCTATTTTATTTAGTCGAAACATGTAGCTGCCATTTACAATTTCCACATAAAAATTGTCTCTTAAGAAGTTTTATTTTATCTTATTATGTAAAACGCATATGTTGTAAAACACAGGTGACCCGTTCTTGGGTTGCGACCCGTAACGTGATAAATGCTGTCCTGTTCTCAGCAGGCGTCAGCAGGCATATATAATACTTTGGTCATAACCTGCATGATCTCTATATGCTCCTTCTACATACTGCGAACTTTATCTTTGCCTTTGCAACCAAAAAACTATGGTAGACTGGAAACTCACCGTCATCGGGACGTTCAGACCGTGTGTACCGTGGCACAGGAGTAACAACTTCAGGTCTATCTGCTGCAGGCTTCTTCAAGGCAAAAAAATAAAATACCATGACGCTAGAGGTAACAGTTTCATCCGAAATCCGAGCAAATATCTCCCAGAATACGCTGCATTACACCCAAAAAAGCAAGAAATCTTCTTAGTCACTACCGCTTGAATTTCAAATGTTGACTCGTTAACTTGTCTACGGAATTTAAATATGATCTGTTTAACCCGAAGTCAAGTCGATTGTAAGGTCGGCTGCTTAACACGTTTTATTAACTCAGTAAGTGCTTTCAAAGCCACTGCTAGCAACTAAACCTGTGTAAACCTCACCGTAAAGCTGACAGGAAAGTCTACCATGACAGTGAAGCTGTTTGTACAAGAGGCAGTGTCTCTTTCAACTTGTCACGCCTGTAGACGGCAAGCAGTAAAATCGGTTACAGATCTCCACTACCAGGTGATGCACAGATCACGACAGCCCAGAGACTTAACTTACTCTTCCCCGTTACATTACCAAAAATCGCTTTGTTTAAAAAATTAAGTTTCACATGACGATTGTCACATACAGTAGAAGTCCACTTATCCTGATTTAATGGGACGGCGAGGCATCCGGATAATCGGAAAATCCGGTTACTTGGATTTTTTTTAAAAATAAGCTACATTGGCAGTTTGAAGTTCAGCTGTTACTATTTACAGTATCTATCTGCGTCTAAACCTTTCAACCACGCCTGACTTGAAGTTCTAGAAGCCATAACACTGCACTGAACTTGACCCGATACCGGTACTTTCAAGACAAGTTAGTTTTGTAGAATTATCGACAGATTTTCCGAAAGAGCCAAGCCGAACCGGATAATTGGCGATCTGGATAACCAGCGTCCAGATAAATGGAGTTCTACTGTACTGTAAAATGTAACAGATGTTCAGATTATTCTAATATTATGAACACAAACCTACAACTAATAAAGCCAATCAAGCGATAACCAAATAATGTACGGAGCTAAAATTCAGTTATTGACCAAATTAAACACTGTGTCTTAGTTTGAGGTACGATTGTGACGTCTGCTGGCACGTACTGAGGAAATTCACCGGCATAGATTCAAACCGGGTACATTCCGAATAAAAGTGAAAGTGTTACACACTGAGTCAACTTGCTTGGTTGAGAAATCAATTTAATTTTTGGATATCAAAATTCTCTTTTCAAATTTCACTTCCATATTTTCCTCTCGGAGAGAATATTAGCTTAAGGCTGTTTGAGATCCCAATGGTTAGGAGAGACACGTGATAACAGGACGCAGATAACTGTATAATTAGTACTCTTAGATTAATAGTATTAGACTGTAAATACACTGGATGATAATATTAAAATAAGTTCCTGTGAGCCGAACATGGGCGCTGCTGGCTCGCGATATGTTACAGCAGCAGTTTTTTAAGCCTTTAAACCAAGATTTACTTAAATTATATTTAAATATTCAGCTCGTACAATTCTGTAAAAAAAACTTTCTCCCGATTACAAAAACCAATCAGTCAATGCTGCACGTGCTTATAGAAATGCAATACGTTTTGTCTGACAACCATACAAGACTCAGAAATACATTCTATGGGCAGAATGTGGAATCTCTAAATGGCAAACTTGGCAGTAAATAAAGTAACTACTAGATTTTAAAGGGTAGTGGCATCTAATATTCAGGTGCTATAATGTCAGATCTTCAAGAAGGGCTCCTTTAGATGGATTTGGTTTACACTAATACGACTATGAGACATATATCGTTTTTCCTGTACTGTGCTATAACTGACGAATGAGATGGGCTGGGCATATGGCGCGTATGGGTGAGGGGAGGGGGTGTATAGGGTCCTGCTGGGGAAACCGGAGGGAAGGAGACCACTGGAGAGACCTAGGCGTAGATGGGTGGATAATATTAGGATGGATCTCCAGGAGGTGTGATGTGGGTATATGGACTGGATTGGGCTGGCCCAGGATAGAGACAGGTGGCGGGCGCTTGTGAGTGCGGTAATGAACCTTCGGGTTCCGTGAAATGCGGGAAATATGTTGACTAGCTGCAAACTAGTTTGCTTCTCAAGAAGGACTCTGCACCATGGAGTAAGTACTATAACCGAGGATTGTCCAGTTGCTCACAGTGTGGAATGTATTGAACTTCTTTGTGTTCGTGTTGAGACAGCGCGGACCAATCGATCATGGAGATTAGTCCCGTCCTGGCTAAACAATGGGTGTTACATTCTGTCTGGTCCAACAGGGGTTTTATATATGGAAGAGGAAGAACCGAACCATTTTTCGTTTATGCATAAGTGGGATAAGTGAGGAATGAAGATTATGAATTTGTGCACGGACAGGAAGCCTTTTTCTTTCTTTTTTAATAGGCTAACAATCCATTACACAGAGTGAAATTCCCCCCATCTTTTACGGAAATCAAAGCGTCATTTTTATTTTCCGACCAATACACTGAACCAGTTGAATCTAATCCTAATACGAACGAGTGGCGGGCTATAATTTAAGAAAACTTACGCATAGGTCATTAAAATAATACTTATATTTGACTTTTACAGAGGCACGAGTATGTTGGTATGGTCTCTGCGTTTATATATCAACAAATTCGGAACCGGGTTTTGTAAGGGGACGAGAAAAGTTACGTGGCGTCATTGTTGATAAATCAACAAATATCCCACTGTTAGTGCAAGAGTTTTAAAGATTTGTGATCAAGGTGCCAGGGCGGGCTTAGGATTCTACACTCCTGACCACCCGGACACTTGATTGCCAGCTTAGATTAAATCTGAGACATGGATATAGGAGAGAACCCATGTTTTCTGTATTAGTTCGACCTGTGCTGGTAGAGGTTAAGTAACGGACCAAGCAAACATCGAAAAGGCCACACTTTGAATTATTGCACAGATATTCTTGAAAGAAAAAGAGTTCTAACACCTTTTTCTTTCAAAACTGAACTAATTAAGACAACGATGCTTATATTTTATGTTTTGTTGATTGTGCACTTCGTTATAATCTTTGTAAACAACCCAATTGACGCCAATTCTTTTTCATTTATGTTTGTTTGTATTCTCTACATGTTTCGGACAGCTACGTGTCCATCATCATGAGAATTAATTGTATCAATAAGACATCTGATACATGTCATTCTGTGCGGATGATCTTCTGGTATACATGCCAGAAGTTCATCTACAGAGAGTTACATATACCAGATGTACTGATACAACTAATTTTCCTGATGATGGACACGTAGCTGTCCGAAACATTTAGAGAATAAAAATAAACATACATGAAAAAGAATTGTGCTTCAAGTTGGTTATTTACAAAGAGGTTTATATTATGACACATTAGTATGAAATTTACAGTATTAACTACAATTTGGGGGTGGGAGATAAAATTTATTCAGTCCATTTATCCTTTTGAGTTTTCTGTTTAATTTTCGCCAAATAATCGTGCAAGTACTAACACACAATTCAGAATCCGAGAAGAAAATGTACCTATTAAACGAAATGCTAAATGTTGAGAGCGATAGGTGGAAATCTCTGCAGTACTGCTGTGTAAAATCACCTTAAAGTAACTCTCATAATCAGAAATGCACCTGAGAGATAAAATGTAATGTCCACATTCACGCTTTGAAATAAAGTAGATAATAAATTTGTGGAAGCTAAATCTTTCCAAGATCCGACATTTCAATTCATCACTCACAGCAATTAGCCACGAAAGGTCTCAGCGTTAGGGCTGCACATTACGAAAGGCTGTTTATCTGGAAACATCTAACCTTTCACGTGGTCTGCAAGCGTCCATCATTGTCATCATGAAGTTAACTCGCAAGCTGACCTTCTTTCTCATAATATCAGATGCAAACAAAGACGTGGGTTTATGACAGAAGATAGGCTACACTATGCAAATGTATAACTATGAATTACTTTTATTAATAAAAGATGGAAGAACTGTCATACGGAACGACCTTTAATCATATATTTATTTTTATCTTATTTTACAACAAGAAACATCAAGGATTTTCGGGTAGAATTCAAACAGCTTTCCTTTCTCGATAAGAAAAATACAAATGTTCATTGTTCTGTGGATACTGTTATAAAATTATGTCACGTAAGAATTCGAAGTGATTATACGTTCAAGAGACCCGCATAATAATTCAGCAATTTCATGACACATATACAGTGTGAAACATCCAGAAGAATACTAGGAAACTTATCTATTCCTAACACGAACAAAACACTTTCTTTCCTTCTTTCCTTCTTTCTGTGTGTCTTTCTTTCTTTCTTTCTTAGTCTGACCTCTTCTACCTACTCACTGTAGGTGTAGTGGGTTATTATTGCACCTGATCACATTCAGTGACACACATACACACACTAACACACGCACACCCAGTAGGACACACCTGGACGAGGGGTCGGTCCGTCGTAGAGAACTCTACCTGACAAAACACAGCACTCATGAGAGACAGCCACGCCCTCCGGTGGAATTCGCACCCGCATCCCAATGAACAAGCGGCCGCAGACCTACGCCTTAGATCGCGCGGCCACTGGGACCGGCGTAAATCCTTGCAATAGTGTTTTCTAGTGGTAAGGATTCACACCACTTAGATAAACCTTTACAATACTAAGTCTTGCCCAAGTAGGCCCGCAAGTCCGAGAATTGACTACAAAGACTGGTATACTTGATTGAAAAATATTTTCGCCCTTTGAATACATATTCTTTTATAACTCACATTTACGTTCCTAATATTGTTACGATTTTTGGACGTTTGTAATTAAAAGCTCATAATTTTTTTTTTTGTGGCGCTGCGGCCCAACGAGGGCCATGGCCTCATCATGCTTGAGGTTTCTAGATCACACACAACGACGCACCACAGTCGGTAAGACCCTCTGGACGAGTGATCAGCTCGTCGCAGAGACCTCTACCTGACAGCGCACAACACTCACAACGGAAAACCTTCATGCCTCCGGTGGGATTCGAACCCACGATCTCAGCAGGCGAGCGGCCGCAGACCTAGCCTTAGACCGCGCGGCTACTGGGACCGGCGAAAGCTCATTATACTCTGTCATAAGCTTCCATTTTAAAACTATTATAGGCAAACCTTCAAGTTCTAGGCTCAGTGTTGCTAGCGTTGCTCCCAGTCTGCCACATTACTACCTAACATTGCTGAGTGTCAACAGTTACCAAGATGGTGAAACATGATATTATGTAACCTCCCGAAACCGGCCAATTTGTACGTATAATAGTCGTCCTGGTACCCGCGCTTGCATTCGGAGACGGACAGACGTTTATCTCACTCCTGCAATTAACAAGAAAAGGCAGTGTCTAGCACAACGGCACAAAAGGCAGTGTCTAGCACTACGGCACAAAAGGCAGTGTCTAGCACAACGGCACAAAAGAAACGCACGAAACAATAAAATGGACAGGTAATGTATCCGCCACTTCCACCTCCAAAATCCTTTATAAGATTAGGCTCAAAATCATATTGAGTCTTATTATAATCGTTTCAGAAAAGAAAAGTAGAAGTATGGTACAAAGACAGGGATTTGGGGCAGCCTCAAGTACTGGCATTACAAATAAGCTCATCTCCCCACACGACTTCACGACGTGTAATTAACTAAGCTTTAAATTTATTTGATGCTTTAGCCTACTTAGGCGCACGCTGTGATGCGACTGTCCGGTAGAACTACAGCGAAGATCAAGATATTTCACGGCCCTGTCAAACCACCTAATACGACCCGACATACATCACTAGTCACTTCCGTATTGGAACATGTTCTGTCCTCACCAGGACTCTCTGCTTCTTTTTGTTACTCTTGGCCATTGTGCTCGTCAGAAAGGCGCAGACCCCCTGAGAGATGGGGTGATTACTATACATCACGTGATGACTGATGGACAAGAAACGTATTAAAGGGCATGTTTATAAATCACAAGCCTGGGGTAAGCCTTCAAGAAATATCGGTAGATTTGTTAGAACGCGTATCAAATCTGACATAAAATCACACAATTTTGACCATTTCACATGAAATGCTTTGGCCCAACGCTACTTCTCCAAACAAGCAAGCTTATTTATGTTAATATGCATAACAAGCCAAGAAAGTTTTTACAAATGCATTCAATTCCCCGTGAAAATTTTCTTTCTTTCTTTTTTAATTTACTTCTTGTTTTGTTTCTTTGTCTCTTTATTCTCTTCTTCTTTCTTTACTTTATTTCAGTCTCGCTCGTATTTTCCGTCCTTCCCCGCTCTTTTCTTCTCTCTGTAGGCCTGTATGTCCTTTCTAACAGTCTGTCGCCTCTCTGTGCTCTTCTTTTCCGTTCTTTATAGCTGAGCCTTTCTATCAACTGAATAAATAGGTCACGTACGTATTTTGAACTTCCAAAAACTTCACGGAGGTCATTACTGGAGAAAACAAAACATCCCCCCTCCCCGTGGATCGAACCCTCCAAATTAGAAACAAGATAGTGACCTAAGACACCGGAATTGGTCCCTTCAGGCCTGTTACCGTCTATATACGTTACATGACAAGTGTAGTACATGGCCGGGTACCATACGAGTTCGAAAATCTGCTGTGTGTACCTAATCAGTCACACAAAACACTATTTTTTTTTATCACTGTATGAACTTCTACATATTTTGGCTCTAATTGCGTAACATCGACACAAAAAATTATAAACTGCAGAATAATGTCTCCTGTATGAAAGTTTATAAAAGGACTGATGATGGCTCGCAATTAGAGTTGAAACATGTAGCCGTAAATAAATTAATAAAAGGTGCAGTTGTGTGTGACGGATGTGATATACATTTTCGTGTGATTTAACAGCAACGGAGATGTATGATTCTAAAATGTTGGACTAAAATAGCAGCCTGTTTGGCCGACGTACTTTTTACTAAGTTTTTCCACATGTAAACATATCGATGCGGTACCAGTATACTGTGAATTTCCAATTTACAGGCCGGGTGCTCTACCGATATCTTAAACGTGTTGTGTAAATTTATCGCAGACAGAACTACAATAATTCCGTACTGGTACAACATTATAGTTTCTTACTGTGTCACATGATACTGTTTCAACGAATTTAATAACTTAAAAACATTCTAAATGAAATATATGTAAAATTGTTTTTTTAGTGTTAAGTTACGGGGCCCAAACTGACATTTACTGACCTCGGCCGGCATAAGTCTGAGTGATTTTTTTGCGCCCCTGTCGCAGCGGAATATGAAGACCGTTAAAAAAAAAAGACATAAATCCCTCAGCTCCAACTTCGTATAAAGCCTTCTTCGTTATTGGCGTCTGGTTGCTGCATTATATACGGCTCCCGTGTGAAAGAGACTCAGAAATGACCGAGCCAAATCCGGGCAAAATTGTTTGCTATGAAAAACTGAACATGAAAGATAACTCTTCAGCATGTAATGACTAGACAAAAAGCTAACTGAAAATTAATTTCTGGTCGTGTGATTGTAGTTAATGCCCTTTTCTGGAATATTCTTTCTGCTAACCCATAACGTCATGTCCCAGAATCTTTCTGAACGTTTGTCCCATCATAAATCCACAGAAGATGGTCTACACCAGTGTTTCTCAACCTTTGTGAGACCGCGGCCCGGTAAATTCTTTTTTCATAAGAAGAGGGCCCGGTCTCAACAGATTTACTCGTCAGTACCTTCCCAATTTTTTTAAGTTCACACATGAAACTAAAATAAGTATTAATAATTAATTGTGGCATAATCATAAAGAGTATTAGTACATTTATGTGTACGGTGTGGTATGTTGACAAATATAAAATTACATTTAAATTAATTACCAGTTCCAGGAGAATCTCTCGCGGCCCGGTATAATTGATGCCAGGGCCCGGTACCGGGCCGCGGCCCGGCGTTTGAGAAACACTGATCTTCACGACTGACCGAGGAAAAACAAATATATCCGGGAAGACCATGGGTCGTTTCTCCAGATGAGTACGAGGGCACTGTTTTACCGAGCAGACTGCCGACTCCTTTCCATTTACTTGGCTACTCATATTATGATTTAATTCAATGTTACGTAATCTCTGCCGTTAAAGATAGGTTTGTCAAATACACTAAAAACATTTACTTTCCGAGTTCCAGGACATTTTATTAACTCAGATTGAAAGAGTATACAAGAATACCGGAATATATTGACGCAGAAATATATAAACTACACACATAAATACATCTCTTAGATTCAAGGCTGCTGGAACTTTACACCGTTTAGATGGGTAAAGAGCGAAGATTCGAAATAGCGTACTGCCTTCATCTTCAAGGTGAATTAGCCTGAATGGTGAGAAGGTCAGTATTTTAATGGAAGAAGTTGTGGCATGTTTAAACAAATTATCCCAGTGTTTGGCTGTAGAGATTTTGGAAATCTACAGACAACTCTATTAAAATGGCCGCTTTTCCGGCTTAGGTTCGAAACACTTACACAAAAAATACAACTTTACAGTATTACAAATCAACTGAATATAGCCACATTATACTAAGTTCCATCAAAACTGTAATGAAGAAAACAGATTTATATGCGCCTGTTTAATCACTGTGACATGAAAAAGTTAAGGGGGCGTGGAGGTGCCCATCCACACTACAGTCACCTCGACATTATTCAGAAGTGTTCAACTTCACATTCCGACCTAGACGCCGGTACACAGTGAGTAAAGTCTGGTTGGACCCAGAGCTGGCACAGATTGTAATGCCCATTGCAGAGAGGAAGAACACAATTTTAAGTTTACTGCTGCTACTAATGTTGCTGCTGCTCCTACTACTACTACTACTACTTCTACTACTACTAATGCTGCTGCTGTTACTGCTACTTCTACTACTGCTATTGCTACTACTACTACTAATGCTGCTGCTGTTACTGCTACTTCTACTACTACTAATGCTGCTGCTGTTACTGCTACTTCTACTACTACTACTACTACTACTAATGCTGCTGCTGTTACTGCTACTTCTACTACTACTAATGCTGCTGCTGTTACTGCTACTTCTACTACTGCTATTGCTACTACTACTACTACTACTACTACTACCACCACCACCACCACCGCCACCAACACCACCACCACCACCACCACTACCACTATCACCACCACCACTACCACTGCTGCTGCTGTTACTGCTACTGCTACTACTACTACTACTACTGTGGTACTCCACTTGGAACATGTCATATAAACGAATAAAATAAAATAACTTAAGATATCGACATTTCGGAGAACTGTCGTTGAAATCGTAAAGTAAAGAAAAGAAGGAATTAAATTAAATTGATCCACTAGCTAAAATAGTTTAGCTCCGTCTAATAAGCCCCATATTCTACCTTATGACGGAGACATAGCAAACATCTAAAAAGTCACGTTCATAGGATATTGTAATTGGAGCAAAGTACAAAGCCTAAATAGCGTGCTACATTCATTGCATTTAGGAAGAACATGTAAGATTTCCAAGGACTATATCTATCGACATACACTCACACTCAAGGGACTGCATATATTGAAATCTCATCTTATGCCTTCAATACAACTTTATGATCGAGAGTGTGGCCAAAATACTAGGTAGTCTGTGTTCCCCACCCTTCCCCCCACATCTTCTTTCCTCTCTTCACTCGTCTTATTTCTTTAGCTGTTGCTTCAGCAGACGACTTAAATAAGATCTCTTGTGCTTCCTTGCTCTCTGTGTGGGCCGCATTCACCTAGGGTGGGCTCTCCCCCCTCTACCAATATAATAGCGCTATTAGGGTGTCTGAGATTACAGGGCGGCATCAGATAAAGAACCCTCCCTCACCGCGACGGTTCGATCGCGCGCCCACCTCTCCAGATCTATACATACACACCTAATATGCCTCATGACGTGAGTTCAAACCAGTGACGCTGTTGTCCCGGTGCACGAACTGACCTCTCTCACACTAACGACGCTAAGTCCCGTATCACTGTCGAACAACTTCTTAAAATTCGACCAAATTCTACATCATCAATCGTAAGTCGCAGGTCGCACTCTTGGTTCACGTTCTGCGGATTCTGGATCAGAAACTGGGTCCTAAGACTGGGCAAACTTACCGAATTCGGGTAGCCTAAATTCTGGAGAACTTCAGCTTGTTTACACATCCTTGTCGTCTTGTCACAGTCACCTTTCCATTTTATACTATGCGTAACTCAGTGGTGATTCTTCACCAGCTCACCTACATGGAAACTTAATGAACTGTAACTCCAAGGGCTTTGTAGAAATTAACTGCTGAAGAGCACAATCGTTCAAATATTCGAAAAACAGGAGCAAGGAGCGGAATTTGAGGTTCTAGCACTGAGGATTACAGAATTCTGTCTTCAGAGATGCCACGCACGCTAGTCTGATATAAATTTATCGGAGATTTGGACAAAATCCACTGCCTGTTTGTTACGGGCGGCAGATGGAGAGAATACGTTCCTCCGAAACATTTAAATTTTTGCCTAACTATAAGCTGTCGCATTCCAGAAGACAACATTCTTCAAATTATATTTAACTGTCACCCTGTCTTATGAATTAAGTATAATCGTTCAACAATTTCAGGGTTAACGCGATACTTGTGGTTTGATGGGCAGTCCTATTTGAACCAGCTCGGTAAGTTTGTCATTTTATTAAATCAGAGTTTTTGTAGAACTTTTAGATAACAAGAAGGCGTCAAAATTGTTAAACTGATTCAAGGAAGTGTGTCCTCCTGTTTTATAATATATACGTTTCTGGGAAAGTCGCACATACCTTCTCGACGAAGCTGACAAGCGAGTTTTCATCATTTTATATAATGCTCTTTGCACACTGGAAAGGCTACGTATCAGGAAATGGAGTAATACAGGGTGGCGCAAAAAGAACGCATGTCCCTTGGCCCCCACGCTCACCAGATTTATCTGCCTGCGATTTTTTTCTTTGGGGCTACCTCAAATCAAAAGTCTACGTTCGAAAACCTCGTACAGTCGACGATCTGAAAGTTTCCATTCGCGAAGAAACTGCAATTGTGCCACAAGAAATGTTAGTAAATGTGATGCAGAACTTTGAG
>Ga0123354_10016714_pt1 | contig 11498 bp, 7 predicted proteins | sample TergutLab28metaG_2_FD_97872 | JGI IMG/M metagenome (GOLD analysis project Ga0123354, IMG submission 97872) | Labiotermes labralis P4 segment gut microbial communities from Petit-Saut dam, French Guiana - Lab288 P4 | ecosystem: Host-associated > Arthropoda: Insects > Digestive system > Gut ... | reverse complement strand
TTGAGGGGAATATTTGGACCGAGGAGGGACGAGGTAACGGGGGAATGGAGGAGACTGCATAACGAGGAGCTAAATGATTTGTACTCCTCACCCAATATTGTGCGGGTGATAAAATCGAGAAGAATGAGGTGGGCTGGCATGTGGCGCGTATGGGTGAGGAGAGGGGGTGTATAGGGTCTTGGTGGGGAAACCGGAGGGAAAGAAACCACTGGGGAGACCTAGACGTAGATGGGTGGATAATATTAGGATGGATCTCCAGGAGGTGGGATGTGGGTATATGGACTGGATTGGGCTGGCCCAGGATAGGGACAGGTGGCAGACGCTTGTGAGTGCGCTAGTGAACCTTCGGGTTCCGTGAAATGCGGGGAATTTCTTGACTAGCTGCAAACCAGTTAGCTTCTCAAGAAGGACTCTGCACCATGGAGTAAGTAACTGACTGTAAATGATGACATGTTGCATGTAATATATTAGGATTCAGGATGGGCCAACCAGGATCTATCTTAGTTGCGGTAACAAAACACGGAAAAATTATTTATACCCCAAATTTTTGCAAAAATATCAAAGATTTTTTAAAACTGCCCTGTGCAACGGAAGACGAGCAGGACGACTCCCAACTGCATCACATGATATTTGGGTATGTGCGGGAGTAACCACTTCTGTCGCTTCAAATTCGCGACCTAACTACCAGCTTAGATTCCCTCTTTGTCGTCCTCTTCGCATTGATTTCCCTGGCTCGACTGCCTGCCTCTGCCTGCCTGCCATACGGCAGTGTACAGTACGATGCAGACAATACAGCGGCAGAAGAGTCACAAGAGTGCAACAAACTCAGGGGAATATCCGATATGTAGGAAACTCTGGCTATCCAGTTGTTACGACAAATCATCCTTGCAATTCACTGCGTACTCATTAAACTGCGTGCTGCCAGTGACATGTAAGGTACCCAGTCAACTAATTTCTGAACAAACTATACACTTAACGCATACGTGACAAGCAGCACGCCTCTCGAGCACATTGCGTCGGTCGGTCGGTCGCGCCGAATGTCGCGTCTTTATTCCTTCCAAAGCGCAGTGGTAAGTTTACCACCTGTTTTAATTATTTATCTTCCCTAGCATACTGGCGGATCTTCTTTTGGTTCTATAAATAAACATCTACTGCTCGCTTAAACATCACTTAAGTAATTCCATGGAAGGAGAATTCCCCCCCACCCCACCCGAACCAAAAGATGGCCGTCACCCAGCTTGTCAACAAATTTCCCCCCTTTCATGAAGCCTGAAGGTTCATTTGCGATTCAGAAGAGCTCGCCACTTGTCCATATCCCCAGCCTGTTCACTTCAGTCTAAATCCTCTCGTTCTATGTATTTCACATTCATTTCACAGTGATCGCCCCATCTACACCAGTCACCGGTTTTCCAGCCAACACAGTGTATCTATCTACTACTTAACACACACATTCACGCTGCAGGTTACACCAATCCCACCCTCCATAATGTCATGATCGTAACAGGCATTTGTAAATTATGAAACTGTGAAAGGAAGCATGAAGCTAAGCACATAGCCAGGTCAATTAACCATCACAAAATGAAAACATTTTAGTACATGGCAAAGTATACAACTTAATGCAGTTCCTAAGATGAAGCTTTCTCCACACTATGATACTCATTTTGGTAATGGAAGTACCATGCTTTCTTGGAGGTATACAACAGTTTTTTAATACTGTATGAATGGGCTTTGTGTTCCAAATGGTCAAACTTCTTATTCCTGTGGCAGATCATACTCACTAAACAGTGACACTCATAACAACCACATTGATAAACTGCCTGCAGATATAATAGGGAACACTGTACCATTTAATTCTCATTACACACATGAAAACTAATGACTATATTGTAAAATATGGAAGCTAAAATGAATGTTTTCAAGACAAGTTTTATATTTAGCTGGTTTTGTATACCCCTGTAAGACTATTATACAAAGCTCACAAAATTACCTCACCAGGTGCACACCCAGAATTCTTCATTGGGGGAGGGGGGGGTCTGACCCTCAGGCTATATATACTTTATGTTTGACTTTAAAATTACGCTGTAAAATCATGTCATAAGAATAACTGTAAAATAACACTGTTTGCAACTGTATGTATATACACACACAGGCACAACTACATGTTTGATGACTCACTCATATATTTTGAATCACAAGGTCTAAATCACCTTGTTTTTTATTTCATTTAAAATATCCCAAGTTTCTAATTTTAGTTTTCAAAATCCCAATGTACCACTCACCAGCATCAGGAGGGTAAATCATGTAAAACGTTTGATACTAACATGTCTACAAAATCTGTGTTTTTTAAATTGGGGTTTAGGGTGGGGCTGCAGCCTGGCAGCCCCCTCCCCCTCTTTAGGTGCGCCCCTGCAGCACATTATTGAGACATCATGTCTGTTTTTTTTTTTTGTACACTTCAACTCCGAAACCACAGAAGATTATTTCATTAACACGCCAACACATGCACACACACACACACACACACACACATATATATTTATGTCTGCATGTGTTGGTGTGTGTAATTAAATAAACTACAGAATGCACGGTGCAACGATAAAAAATAATCCACAGAAGATATTTGAATGAAGTTTGATAATGTAGTTCTGCAGTACAAATTACTGACTAGTCTTTGTAACCATTCTTGCTTTACATGAAGTGACAATAAAACCCCACTGAATGTCTCAAGAACTGTAAATGACATAAAATTTACATTTCATTACAGTCTACATATTCTAACTGAAACATTTTTTGACACTTAATGACCACAGAAAGCATTCACTCTTGTTGAAGGGGCTCCTCCCACAGGTAGAAGGCACTGGACACTACTGACCCTAATTCACTAACCTCTACTTCACTACCACATGTAACCCCAAATATACAGGTCAAAGCTCAGTCTACGCTGGCAATGCCAATACCGATTGACCCTACCACGGCAGATGAATACTGCTTGTCCGACTGCACGTACGCACACGATGCAGACAAATCTAACTGTACCGTAACATGTTTCATCAGTGGTCACTAGATTATGTTGGGATCACCTCTGGAAGACCAGTGAACCGTGCACTCATCACCACTGCTATAGTCTGTGGAAGGTTTTGGTCTCAGGCCTCAAGAATGTTTTGTATGTTCACAAATTTCTGGCAACATAATTAAGAAAATCTAATGCCTGTATCTTAGCAGTAAGCTGCAAATTGTAATGAGGCACCACGTTGTGAGGACGTATATGGAACAAGGACATAATACTCAAGGCACTGCAGTTGTTGAAACAGTACATATGTCAGTATCACGCTTCATTAACACATCACAAGGATGCCAAGTGTCTCCCGAAACTGTTCTGGGCAATTCATCATCTGATTCTGAAACCAAAGCACCTCACATTTCAAGAGCACCTTACTGCAAAATGCACAACATTGGCCTACAGCTTACACTGACAGGTGGGGACCCGTGAAAAACGTTGATGTAAATTGAGTACTCCGGAATATCAGCCTTCTAAGATGTGAGGTGTAAGGTTCTCGCAGCACAGTTAATGAGCATTCTTGTCTTCTGGGATGTTATGAAGTGTCGACTGTTAATCATTACCAACATTTCAAAGCAATGTAGTGCATTCATCTTCCGGGCAAGACTGCTTGGCCCTGAAGATGCAGGCGATAAGATGCCTGATGACATCGGCAACTGTCGACAGTCAACACAGTGAAACATCCCTGATCAAGAATAAAAATACCATCAACTACTAGCAAATTTCAGATGAACCTGCTGTCGTCTTTGACAGTGTCAACCAAGTACGAGGTGAAAAACCGGCTCCTCTATGACAATGACAGAATTTTTATTTCCTGATAGGGCACCGTGCACAACAGATAGAACAGCACACAGCAATCACAGTGAAACCTCAAATGCCACTGGCCACATTGACTAAGTAAGCAGTCTCCACTACTTGACATGTTATAAAATTATTACAGGCAGCATGTCCAAACACAAACAACATATGGGGACCCGCTAAAGCCATACTAATTTAAAAATACTACTGACTTGTCACATGGCAGAGGTCTTTGGAAAGGGCCAATCCCTCATCCAGAGCGTTCCTACTGAGTGTGATGTATCTGTGTAACCTCGAAACCTCAAAAATCAGGCGGCCTAGACCAAAGTAGGGTCATTGAGCCACACGCGCGCGCACGCACGCACAAAAGATGGGGTACTTGTTAAAATACAATTTCACAAAATGTATTTTTAAAAGGATTGAGTCAATACAACATCAACTCATTTTAGAAATCACGTATTCCTCAACTCACTGAATTTTCCAGAATATGCTAAAAACATTTCATAAGCATATTTAAAAACTGCTGAGTGCTAAATGCGACACTACTCATGGCAGATTTACTCCGCATTTAAATTGTCATAGCGGACAACTTTTAAGCCCGAAAATACATATATGCTATTGAATGATAAACATCCCATACACAAGGCTTTCAAAAGAGTCAACAAGGTACATTAAGTAAGTACACTGTTTACTGCTGGCTAGAATCAGCATTTATCCCACCAGTGACATTACTTTTGTACTTCCTGCACACATATGTCAGTGACCTGTTATTCCAGTCATTACTAAATTACTGTTTTCATATGAATTTCGGTGTTTTACCACACACAGGCTCCTTAAAACAAACACCTAACAATTACTCAATAACAGCTCTTTCAGTGTGTTATTTCATGACACCACCAACTGCTGAGATTATGCCATGTCAGACATAAATCAGTATGGGGCATGGGTAGAATGATACTGACGGAGAAGTGAAGTAAGTATTCAGAGAAAAGCCTGTCCCAGTGCCACTTCATCAAGTTCAAATCTCACACTGACTGCTCTGGAATTGAACCTGGGCCTCGAAAGTGCGGGACTGGCAACAACTGCCTCAGTCACGGCACACCCCCTCAGTACCATATTAGGGCTACAAACATGATCTGTAATGAACAGTTACAGTACAAACAGCAACAACAAAAAACAGAGAAGAGAGTGGACAGGAGAAGAGGGAAGGGTTGGGCATGACACGTTTTGCATGACAGCACATTAGTGGTGCTTCATATGTGTAGGTTTCCACAACATGTGCCTTCTATGAATATAGGCACCAGTATGGTGATTAACACGAGCCTCATATCACGACAATGCATATGAAAAATGTTTTGACCTCTGGATGCATATCATTATGCCCCGACTTCCACTGAACGGATAATTACGACATGAAAATACAAACTGATATATAACAACAGTGCTGTTAATTTATGTGTTTCGTACCGCTTGGATTGAAAATGATGAAAAAGAAAGAAATATTCAATTTTTTTCACATTATTTCATTTATGAACAGTCAAAGCGCTGATTACTATGTCTTCAGTACCATAACTATGATCACACTCAACACAGCAAAGTGGTACACAAAAACAACAGGATGAAATTATTGTATTAATAGGAATATTGCATCTACTATGTCCAAATTCTGCCCCCATCATATCAAATTATATAAAGCTATTGCGAAACTAATAGATTATAATGTGCTGGAAGGAATTCAAAAGAAAGATTATGAGTGTGGCACAATCAGTTGAGCGGAATTAATTAAAGTTTGTGGCACTAGAATGTGACAACTTTCAGACTGCTATTGAGATGAACTATGTCCAAAACAAGGAACATAAAAAATGCCATTTTAATATTTGCCTTTTACTTCTTAAAAATTACATTTCTTAATTGGTCTCCCTGGCAAGCAGGACATTCCTGTAATCGTGATTGGAAATTAACTACAACGGCAAGCAGGAACACAACTGGCCCCTGATGCAGCAGTCCACTAGTTACAGCTGAGTTCTGAATACAGTCACATTAAGGGACAAAACAGCATGTCATGGTTGAAAAATTAGAGGGCCTGATTAACGTGTGCTGCAAAGTTATGGTTAATTTCTGATCATAATTAAAGGAATGTACTGCATGCCAGGAAAAGCACTAAAGGAGATGCAATTTTTAAAAAATAACAAGCTAAATTACACTTTACTACTGATACTCCGTAACTTCTTTGTTTCTTATATTCAACCCAGTTCATCAAAACAGCTGTCTGTAAATCATCCCATTCTAAAGCCACACGCTGTATTAAAATAAGAGTGACAGAAATTTGTGTCAAGTAAGCTGAAGAATATGAAGATGACAGGTGGGCAGAACTTGTCTCGTTACAGTGCCCAGTAGCAGGACTTGGTATTTGCAGTGCCGAACCTTCAGACAGTACTTACCAACTACGCTAGCAAGTGCATAACTAATTAACTAACTACACAGACACTCCTACTCATTCACTGCATGGTGAAACATTAGACAAGAAATATCTCACCTCTACAGGGAACCTGCTGGCTATGAGCCCACTACCGGACCACTGGTTGTTTTCGAGAAACCACTGAAGACTTGGGCCCTGTGTAACATTTTTATGGTGAAGGGTTGTTGGCCCCCCTGCCCAACCCCCAGACTTGGAGGATGACACACTGTCAGCTGCCCAAAAGTGATTACTTAATACATTCTCAGGTACCCTCCGCATCTGGCGACCATCTCCACCGCCTGCAACCTGAGGTATCACCATGCCTTCATACACATCATAAACCAAAAAGGCAGTAATGAATGATGCTTATAGTTATAATTATATTAATGGAAATCATACATCATTACTGATATTCTGTCGTAACCAGTGCCATTATAAATCAGAGCACCATAGTATAACTGTTCAAGCGTGTAAACAAAACAGTACCACTGTAAAGATTTAGGTTCATCACTGCAGTAGCAGTCAATCCGACAGTATGTACTACACCTAACACAGTTTCCATCTTAAACATTCAATTAACAGGAAACCTGTCCCTTTTTTTAAGATATCAATTCACTTTTACAAGATAGATGAGTGTCTTGTGTCATACATTTATGTGTCAGGATCTCACACGCAAACAGCTGATCAAACCCTAACCTTCGGCGTGAATGTCAAAGGTGCCAAAACCATTATCCAACATAAATCGCCATCCTTATCCTACCTAGTGTTAGATAATGTCAGTCTGTTACAGCTTTTCTCTTCATTGGTTGGTATTCAAATCATACGGCTGCTCTGTTTAGTATTCTATCATAGATAATTTTTAACACTTTATCTCAAATTACTTCTACAGTGCTGCATAAAACCCAACACTGAATAAAATCTGTAGTTCTTAGAAACAACATTTCAAATTGCAAGATCTGAGATTCTCAGAGCAGTGTTGCTGAAGATTCTGATCCTTTGCAATAAGACACTGTGTCACTCGTTATTTCACAACATTCAGAAGAACTGTACTGCCATCATCTTCAAATACTTGCAATACTTCAAAATGTGATGAACTACAGCATGGCATCACCTTCCAGAACACTCTGAGTCTTCAGTGTCTCACAGTTCTGCTGTACTCTAAGTAAACCTTATGGACAGAATGAATTAATGGAAATCAACAAACAATATGATGCAACATGCTTACATCTGTCGCCTATTCAACAACAATGTCAATAAAGTAAACACATCTTATAATTAGTGCAGAGTGTGTTCAGATGGCATAATAAAGTAGCTTGGCCTGTGCCACCTGTATATGCAGACTGGTGTTCCCACAATAGCTCCACAACCCATGCGAACAAAAAGTATTTACATGGGGACAGACATGGAGGATTAGAAGAGTGAACCAGTGCCTTTCAACCTCAGGCCTGTAGTAAGTTTTGAAAATCAAAATGGCACTGGGATGGCCAGAACATTATGTCACATTACTGTGAGAGCTGATTCAACAAGTAAAGCCTCGAACTTATATCCAGAAGGTGTACGGGCACTAATGATCTCCAGGTTTTCCACAGTTATTCCTCAACCCCACGATGCACATTCCAGGATTGTTTCTTTCCACATCTCTCTTGGTTCACCATTCAATCATCCAATAATCCTAATGCTGTAAAGTATGAGTTACTAAAGTGTCATTAAATGAATTACGAGTAGAAATAATGCCACGTTACAGCAGTTTGGGTTGTTTCAAATGGTAACAGTCATATGAAACACCATATGATGTTTAAAAACAAGCCTTTGACAGGTGCCTGTACAGTGAGTAATCTTCATCCATGATGAGACGGATGACCATGATTTAACACTTTTCACTGCAAATTTGATGTATGTTTGCCGTGCACCATTGTATATGCGTAGAGAAGAAAACCAACTAGATGCTACTGAATGATTTATTGCACTTGTAATCTGCTCAACATGTTTCACACACTTATATGCCCATCATCAGGAGCTTGAGAATATACTTGTGTTAAAACCGCATATGGTGCGTAATGCCTTGGTTGCTGGTGGTCGGCGGTCAGGTGCAGGGCAGCAGGCTGTGAGTCTGGGATGAGGGAAGCTGCTCGAGCAGGACTCAGGGAAAATTATTTCCAAATAGTTTTAGGCATGGCAGGAATAGACTGCATGCATAAATTCAGTACACAAGCACGATGTATGTGATTAACATTTATGCTGACAGGTGCTGAAGATCCCACACCAGCTGCCAGCAGAAATGTATTAAAAAAGTCTGAGCAGAATTCATCAAATTTTGGGTCAGAACGTATGTCATCTTTAAAGCAATAGAAGAATGTGTGGGGAAAGTTAGAGAAGGGCTGCCTTTACTTAGCCACCATACATGTGACATGTACAAATGGAGCAAAAACAAACAACGGTTCTTTTAATCCTTATTCTGGTTATTTGACATTCTAGTCCAATGCATTAAGGCTACTTCATTAGCCTTCTTGTAATGTTCATTGGTCAAAACAGATCTGTTATTCTGAAAATGTGCTTCAAGAAAGACAAGGGTTATGGGATCATTATGAATTTTGTACATTTCTTTTAGAAGCTTCAACTAATAAGAATTTTACTCTACAATTATTAATTACAGATCAAGCTTTCACTTACAAAGTATGGTGCTAACAATTCAGTCTACCCACAGGTGTATTCAAGACATGGCACACCCCTTACAAGGTATCATATTAACATGGATTAAGTGAATGAAGAACTCAATTAACGTTACACAGTATACGTCAGCACAATCGTTTCTTATTCTTAAGCAAGGCTACATGTTTCGACTAAAAGTTTGTCATCTTCAGGCCCTTACAACATTTTCATTACCAGATGCTTGTTGTAAGGGCCTGAATATGACTAACTTTTAGTCGAAACATGTAGCCTTGCCTAAGAATAAAAAAGATTGTGCTGACGTATACTGGGTAACGTTAACTGACTTACAAGCACATCGTGATGCCTTCATTCAGAATGAAGAACTGCAATGGTCACACTGGGAATCAAACCCGTAACCTTCCAGCTTATAGCACAGGGCCTCAACCAACTGTGCCAATGCACATCCCTCAGTACGTAAATAAAGTAGATTTATATACTGCACACAAACTTTTAAAGAATAAATTGTGACAGATGCAGGAACAACACTGACAAAACTGCACTTCATCAGATGTACTTCACTGAAATCTTCGCAGATTTTGTGTTTAACATTAAAGCTCATAATTCAAAATAATGGGATTTTTAAAATATACATTACATACAAGCTCACAGTTCAAAGAATTGCGATCTGCCTAACATGTTTCCAAATTACTATTGGGTATCAGTGGCGTACCCAGAAATTTCGTTCGGGGGGGGTTCAACAAATTCAGTTGGGGACAGAGTACAGAAAGAATGGGGATCTTGGGGCGGAAGCCCCCCTAGTTAGGGGTTCTGAGGCAGCTGTAATTTGGTACAAGAAATTTCATTTCATATACTAAAATTTTCTAAATTTTTTGGTACTTTAAGATTATTTATGAATTCAACCAATTTATTTGTCATTGCGAATGTAAAACAATTGCAAACCTAGGAGGTTTTAGAATTTTACTGTCTTTTTACTGAACATCTTGGGGTGTTGGCATCCTAAATTCAGCAATTTTTAACAGTTTTCACAATTGGGTTGAGTTTGGCACAATTTTGGAGGGCCTTATGAATTTCGGGGAGGGTTTGAACCCCCCAAACCCCCCTTCGGTATGCCACTGTTGGGTATGGAACTCTACAAACAGATGCCACATAACAAAATAATGGCACTGAAGGAGCCAGAATGAAGTTCATGTGGGTTACCATTCATTAAAATAAGGCCAACAACATAAAAAACAAGGATGCAGCAGAATTGTGTGTTTTTGCACCCAAAGTGTCTTGCTACAGTCAACGCACCATCCAACCATTCCTCTCAAATTTCTGTAAAAAATGTTTCAGTTTTATAATAAGTGAAGACATTAAGTTGGCTACTACTACACAAAATGGCTTCACAGTCACACAAGTATCTGAAACCCTACTCCATGGTTTTTCCACAATAAGAAATGAAGAGAACATATTCTCTCCTACAAGATTCCAATAATGAAACCAGAATGAAGAAAAGGCCAACAAACATTGTAGAAATTAAATGGAATCCAATCATCAGTATCAGAGCAAGAATAACAAGGATGGCAATGTTGATAAAAATAAAAATACCAGCTTTATTTATCAATAACCAATTTAAAATTCAAGTCCTTTGATTCAGTTTCCTGTCATTGAATAAGTTTATATTTCTTTCCTGCATCAAACAAGTGAAACTGAAGATAAAAACTGCAATGTCAGTGATGACACTTCCACTCTTTCCACTAAAAGCACCTCTGCCTTGAATACAAATATTTGTGTTTCTAAACTGTTCAAAAATAAAGCGAACTTGCTTCATATGGTTGTGAATGGGGAATGGCAAATTTCACTGTAAAGTGGAAAGTTCTCTTATCGTAATGGTCTTACTGACTCTTTGTAACTGTGTTCGTAGAATCATAAGGTTCAACATCAATAACACAAATCCGACGATTCAAAATCATTAATACCAAAAGGCAAACTGCATTTTACAGCATTTTGACATTGTTTGCTAGAGATAATGCTAAGCAGGTATTGCTAAATGTAGTACGAATCAATCTGCAGGTGTGTGTGGGTGTGTGGGTGTGTGTGTGTGTGTGTGTGTGTGCGCGCGCGTGCACGCACACACACACACATGCACATGCATACACACGTATCATTGTAATAAATGTAAATAAAATTCTGCCTTCAGACCTCTTCTTACTCTGCATCAGCTGGAAGACTGGTTCTGCCTTACCTTAAGAGGGTTGAAATTGAACTTGTTCTCAGTCTCTTTCCTTGGAGTTGCTATACCAGTGATAGGGGTCATGTCCATCACCTCTGTCATTTCCTGTAAAGTGAAACAAGTATAAAAGCTGCAGTCTAGCATACACAGTTGTACATTACAGAGAAAGTAACAAACCTAAAGACAAAATTTAAAAAAAAATAATGTTTTCTGTCTTTGTCTCCCCCCCCCCCCCTTCTTTTACCCTAATCCCAACAACGCCCCCCCCGCGTTCCCTCCCCCTTCTCCACCCATATACTTTC
>Ga0123354_10016713_pt1 | contig 11498 bp, 8 predicted proteins | sample TergutLab28metaG_2_FD_97872 | JGI IMG/M metagenome (GOLD analysis project Ga0123354, IMG submission 97872) | Labiotermes labralis P4 segment gut microbial communities from Petit-Saut dam, French Guiana - Lab288 P4 | ecosystem: Host-associated > Arthropoda: Insects > Digestive system > Gut ... | reverse complement strand
GGCTAAAAAATCAGATGCGGATTAGAATCGCGTGCGAATTAGATTCGCGGTCGTGAGCTGGATTTTGGAAAAATGATAGAGCCGCTGTACGTGCCGTAAGAACAATACAATACAATAATTTATTATTTTATTTGTTATTTATAATATTATATAATATATAATATTTATAATTTATTATTTATCAGACTCGCCGTCGTCACTCATGACTGAATCGTTATCCGTCACCCAGTCACTATCATCTTTATCTTCACCATCGTCCTACCATAGAATGTCATATTCGGATCCGTCCAAACATTGTTTATGCAACACTTCTTGAAAGATCTGAAGATAATGCTCTACGGGATGGCTTTCAATGCAGCCGACACCCATCGCGCGACTTCTGAAGGCGGTTGAAGGAAAGGTGCGGATTAGAACGGCGAACTAACTTTTTTCAGTTAAGAAAACGGCAAAAACTAGTGCGGGTGCGGATTAGATTCGAGAACATACGGTTCTTGAAATGTCAATACACCTACATAAGGCAGTACACATTCCTTGGAAATTTTTATCGATATAAAGTATTTCAGAATGTTTGGGGATATTTATCTCAAGTAGGCCTGTATCTCAGACAGTACAGTGACTAATCTATGCAAGGGGAAACCAGGAATTCAGGATTTGATTCCAGTCAATACAAGAGATACCTTCTCTTATCTGCACTGTCAATATCGGTTCTGGGGCTTACACAATCTCCTCTCCATAAGGTGCCGAAGACTCTTTCCATGAGGCTAAAGTGGATGAGGCCTGAGGCTGGTTCATTTAGTTCACTTAGAGGTTAAGAATGTGTCTAAATTGTGTAAGGTTCAATTTGTCACGTGGACAACTTTACTTTGTCTTCCAGTAACTAATTAAATTCAGTATTAAGCAATGTATACCACTTTCGTTTGCGTGACATTGGCCTAACTGGTTAATAATACGCTTTTTTAATAATAACCAACTTTAAAGTTTCCCCAAGTTTTCTCTAACGAACAGAATTCCGGTTAAAAGTAATTTCGGATGAGTGAAGTACTTTCATGTCACAAAGAAGTTAACTAAGACATCGAAGAGCCAACGACATACTGATATCAAAAATTTTATTCCGACATAATACAGTGAGGTCAACAAACTACCCTATTAAATGTATATAGAGGGTGTTTCAGGAGGAATAGTAAATATTTTCATATTTTCATACAAACGTGTGTCCAATTTTCAATGGGTGTGAGGATGCAGCTGTTTGAAGTTGGTGCGTACAGATTAGATTTTTGTCTGTGGGGATGGATGAAAAGTGAAGTCTACAAAGAAAAAGTAAACACAGGAAACGAATTGGTCGCTCGCTTTGTGAATAGCGCTGCCCTCATAAAGCAAGAACGCCAAGACGACCTCAGAAGAGCTACACGTACTATTGCCAAGAGGGTTGAAAAGTGTATTGAAGTCGATGGTGGGATTTTTGAACACTTACTTTGAACTGTTGCAATTTATTGAGTTCATTTAAATAACCAATAAATGCAATCAATATGTCATTTGTCTTTCCTTCATACCTTTTGTAAGGCTTTTATGTGTAACATTCTAACAGCTGTATCTCCACACCCACTGAAAATTGGACACTTGTTTATATGAAATTATTTACTCGGAATAGTCCATACTACCACCTCCTAAAATATTTACTATTCCTCCTGAAACATCCTGTGTATAAATAACCGTCAGCTTACGCATCACACTTCATTGGGGTGTTCAGACAGAGAATTTTGTATTTTTTAATAGGCGGACATTTACAGAATACTCAGTCGTGAAGGACATAATTTTTTCGGGCGCGAACCCAAAGGAAAGCTGCCGGGCTGAAATCTCCCCTCCCCCCCCCAAAAAAAATCAAAATTAAAAACACAAATTTCGTAGGCACGATGATATAAAGATATTACGCCATTTACCCTTGGCCCAAAACCAGCGAATGAAATTGGGTTATGACTACTACACTGCAATTTTGATAAACACAATATACTTAGAAGAAAGTAAAAAAGACGTTAAAACTCAAGAATATTAGACCTTTGTGATTTAAATTGAGTGAATCATGGAACATATAGTTATATTTATGTGTACATGATGTCATGTTGCAGTTATATTTATGACATGGCTCGTATGCTATAGTTTTCAAAATCAAACAGGAATTATATATAACCTTAGGTCCAGCCTCCACCAAACAAAACTTCTGGGTGTGCGCTTATTTCTTTTTTATCAAACAAAGAGAACAAAACATTTTATCTTAAAAATCTTCATGTACTTAAAAAATACAAAATTAGAGTTCTTTCTATCTGCAAAATTAGAAAATGAGACAAAAATACCAAATTTGGAGACATTAGGGTGTGCCTGGGGACACATGCGTAGGCGTGGGCAAGGGACACACCGCCTATGTACAAAACATATTTGTCTCTGTGAAAACGTACAGCATCCCTATAGAGGCCTGGGCAGGCCCGTACATCTCCAGAAGGTTAAGCCTCCCAGAATTTCAGGTTGTCAGCTCTTAACCTCCAAGAAAAGACTCGAGGCTGAGTCGACGTCATAGTCGTAGTACGACCCGTAGTAATAAGCGAAAGAATAATCCCAACGATTTAATCGGGAATCAAACCCGCGGCTTTCTGGCTTGTAGAGCGGTGCCTTTACCAACCCCGCCACCGCGTACTCTTTATTCTTCTTCGTGGTAAATGTTACTACGAAGTAAAATACCCCTAATAAGATTCCTGAGCAAGTTATACGTTCACAATTCAACTAACGAGGGGTATGATCAATGGCGAGACAGTGAAGGATGGCAAATGGTAAAGGTTAAGGTTATAATTTATTATATGAAACATCGAGTACACGAAAAATATTGAGAGATAGGCCGTCTTGGGTACGACGAGCTTCGGACCTTACATTATCCGAGAAATGAGAGACATTAAGATCTGAATATGTTGTAACAATTTATAAAACCAAATGTTTAAGTTACAAATAATTCAACACAAAGTTTCATGACATACGCGTTTCAACACACGTGAAGTCGTCACCAGTGCCACCACCAATATTTATATTTACCTCTTAGCAATGCAATTATAAACTTGTCTAATAAAATGTCTCAAAATTTTTTTGAAGAAACTGGATACCTGTTTACCCTAGGCAATTAATTGTGTACTGGTATTTATGTTTTGCATATAGGCCTATAGTGTCAACCACCTCTATGGCGCTACTCTTGTTAAGCGCCCATGTCTGAATAGAAGTTCCCTACTCTACCGTGCTTCGATTTCCCGCCATTTTCCATGTACAGTACCACCACAAATTTCTCTAAACTAACAGTGGCGCTAAAATTGATTTTGACAATAAAGGCCGAGGCCTACTTAACACAGTGAGTGTCTTCACATATCACTGTCCTTCACTAACAGCATCCACTGACGACTTTCTTCTTATTAGCCAGGTCAAGTTATCACTGGAAGCAACACTTCCACTGCTTCAGTCGCTCTGGTCTCACTAACCTTCATTCCTACTGTAATTAGTGTGTCGGTTACTTGGTCGTCCTAAATTACCAGTCATTTTTAAGTTGACTTATGTAGGATATCAGTTAAAATTTGTAACTACTGTGGTCCCTTTTTAATCCGGATCTCTGTAAACCGGATCCCCAGAAAGTCCGGAAATATTATGAGCCAACTATAACCCTCTCTTTTCTCCCAGTGATCTGGATCATGACTGGATCACCGAGGCGACAAAGAGGATTATATAGTTGGCCCATGATCGCATCACCGGAGGGAAACCTGAGACAATCCGTAATCAGAGATTGGTGGCGTAATTAAAGCGAGAAGAGCCAGCCAATATTTAACTCCTCAGCAGTAAGGACGTGATCTCTCGAATGTAGTGGCTCTCTTTCTCTCCTTTTTCGCCATTATAGTGAAATGATGGCGATAAAATGTCACATTATTATTATTATTATCATCATTATCATCATCACTATCATCATCATAGTAGTAGTAGTAGTAGTAGTTAGTAATAAAAGCAGCAGTAGCAGTACGTTAGGTACAGTATTTAGCCATTAAGAAGTTATTCTTCAGGTTTAAGTGATCGTGTATGTTACCATAAACATGAATTTCTCCTCAGTGGTCCAGACTCCTGCACAATCCGGGTCACCCACTCCCCGTATATAGTTCGGACGACCGAGGGATTACCGTACTTGAGGTTGAAGACGGTCTTCTGATGATGTCATGATGCGGCCTAAACTTATTCGACGTCTATTAGTAAATCGTAGATTTATCAGATACTACCGTGTATGTAAGAATCCCAAATATCAGCGTCCGTCCTGACATAGCCTAATCTTGATACATTCCTTGCGCACGATCATGTTTGTAAGTGAATGAGTAAAGTTGATTTTTAAAACTTCAATTATACATGTAAATTAACTTTTGTAACCGTGTGTGCCCGGTTGATAGCCACTTTCCTGCTGATGTCTGGAAACGTAGACACCTGTTGGGGTTTGATGACAATGGCATCATTATACAAATGTAGTACTCTAATGGCTGTGACATACGTACATAGAAAAGTCACTTTTCCTCTGATGTTATCCTGCCTTCTACATTTGCGGGGAAGTGCTGCCAGGATATACTTTTTTCTTTGAAGACACGCGCGATAATGGGATTTCGGAGACAACTCCAAACGCTAATGACGCAGTGTGGTGATCACATACGATAAACTGCCAACAGAAGTTAAGATCCTTTGTTCGTCAGAGAATACAAAACGAACATCCAAGGAAGGAGAGAGACCATCAGACTTTCGGGTTAATTACCTGGATCACATAAAATTATTTTCCCTCGGATTCACCAACATAGCGAAAGCTCTGCGAAAAAATTTTCCAGAACGGATCCGGTCCTGTCTGTTTTTGCCCAAACTGTTACTTACATATCGTCTATTTAACCACATTTTCACTAGGTCACTTCCTGAAACGTAGAATGTTACAATTAAGGAGTAACGAATTGGAATGTTATGACCAGGGAATAATGTATTGGAACTGGTATGATTACAGTGACGCATTGAAGAGTAATGCACTGGAATGGGATGATTAGTAATACATTAGAATGGGATTATAGAGTAATGTACTGGAATGTAATGATAAGTTATGATAATAATAATTTCGGATGCTGTGATTGGAACAATATATTGATGTGGTGGAATGTTAAGACATTAATTACTGCTATGGTATGATTCTATGATTCAAGTAATGCAATGTGATGGTATGATTATTGGAGTGATCTACTGGAATTTAATGTAATTAGAGAGTAATATATTCGAAAGGTAAGGTTAGACAACAATGCATCGGAATGGTATGATTTACAGAACTATAATTTTGCCTGTTGTTTTGTATGAGTGTGAAACTTGGTGACTCACATTGAAGAAGGAACATAGGCTGAGGGTGTTTGAGAACAGGGTGCTCAAAAGAATATTTGGGCCTAAGAGGGATGAGGTAACGGAGGATTGGGAAAAACTACATAATGAGGAGTTTAATGATCTGTACTCCTCACCCAATATTCTTCGGGTGATCAAATGGAATAATGGGGTAGGCGGGGCATGCAGCACGTATGTGGGAGAGAAGAGGTGTATAAAAGGTTTGGTAGGGAAACCTGAGGGAAAGAGACCACTTGGAAGACCCAGGCGTAGATGGGAGGATAATATTAAGATGGATCCTCGGAAAGTGGGGTGTGGGAGTATGGACTTGATTTATGTGGCTCAGAAAAGAGACAGGTGACGAGCACTTGTGAATGCGGTAATAAACCTTTGGGTTCCATAAAATGCGGGGAATTTCTGGACTAATTGACAACCGGTTAGGTTCTCAAGAAGGACTCTACTCCATGGAATAAGTATTTAAGTAAGTAGGGTAGGATTTGAGAAAGAAATGTTTTATAATTTTATGATTAGAGAGTAACGTATTGGAATGGCACGATTGAGAGTAACGCTTTAGAGTGGTTTGATTAGAGAATAATGCATTGGAAAGGATGTGGAAGTGGTCGTGGCCTAATGAGTTATTAATGCTGCAATTATAGCAAATAATACAAAATCTTCTCATTACAGCCAGTCTATAAATCGAGATCTGAACCCGAAAACTTCCAAATACGCAGTATGGACGCTGCTGTTCCCTCGATCTTGCCTTTTCTCAAAACCTTCTTGACAAATTAAGGATAACGCAACTGTTCATAGGCTCCGGCCCTTTATCCCTGTCCCGGACCAGCCAAAACCACTCTACACTATTGCAGCATGTTCTTTCAACATACCATCAACTTTATCCCCCAATCATCACTTGGCTTTTCCATTCAGATTTTCCGGATAAAATTATGTTTCAACTTGAGCCACGCGTCTGTATATCACCCTCGCCTCACATGCATTTATTTAACCACCCTATATTATTTCAGAAGTGTAAGCTCTGCAGCTTCTCATTATGCAGCTTATAAAGGTTGTAATCCACGCAGCTTCTCATTATGAAGCTTATAAAGTTGTAATCCACGCAGCTTCTCATTATGTAGCTTATAAAGGTTGTAATATATGCAGCTTCTCATTATGAAGCTTATAAAAGTTGTAATCCACGCAGCTTCTCATTATGTAGCTTATAAAGGTTGTAATATATGCAGCTTCTCATTATGAAGCTTATAAATGTTGTAATCCACGCAGCTTCTCATTAAGTAGCTCATAAAGGTTGTAATCCACGCAGCTTCTCATTATGTAGCTTATAAAGGTTGTAATCCACGCAGCTTCTCATTATGTAGCTTATAAAGGTTGTAATATATGCAGCTTCTCATTATGAAGCTTATAAAGGTTGTAATCCACGCAGCTTCTCATTATGTAGCTTATAAAGGTTGTAATCCACGCAGCTTCTCATTATGTTTCTTATAAAGGTTGTAATCCACGCAGCTTCTCATTATGTAGCTTATAAATGTTGTAATATATGCAGCTTCTCATTATGAAGCTTATAAAGTTAGTAATCCACGAAGCTTCTCATTATGTAGCTTATAATGGTTTAATCCACGCAGCTTCTCATTATGTAGCTTATAGAGGTTTAATCTATACAGCTTCTCATTATGCAACTTATAAATATTGTAATCCACGCACCTTCTCATTATGCAGGTTATGAAGGTTGGAATCCACGCAGCTTCTCATTATGTAGCTTATAAAGGTTGTAACCCACGCAGCTTCTCATTATGTAGCTTATAAAGGTTGTAATATATGCAGCTTCTCATTATGCAGCTTATAAGAATTGTAATCTATGCAGCTTCTCATTATTCAACTTATAAATGTTGTAATCTACGCAGCTTCTCATTAAATATTGTAAGCCATGCTGCTTCTCATTACGCAGATTATGAAGATTGTAATCTATGCAGCTTTTCACTCTGCATATTTCTTCCGCCTCTTACTTATACCTCTCTCTGTGACATCGAAATAGTCTTATCAGCATTCTGTTCCTAGAAATTCTATTCTCTGTGATGAGAAACCAAGGTGCAAAATTTTATGTACTCATTGCAAAACCACTCGCAGAGCCCCTAACGGTATTATGCAGAACTCAGGTTCGGAGAAGCTGCTATAAAGCATTGAATGATAAGGTGATTAGCAAATAATCAAGTATAAACTGATGTTGCAGGAGCAGTCATGGCCTATTCTGATGCACTCTTACATTTGCCTACAGGACCTAAAGAAAATCACATTGGTCATAAGACGACCAATGTTTAGGCTGGGATTTCAGGCCAGGCAGCTTTAGTTAAGGGAGCAGGACTGGTGCCAATTCAAGTTAGACCTGCAGTTGAATCTTTGGTCAATTATGCTACTGTTTCTTAGGTGCATTCCTTGAATTGTCAAAAGCCAGTATTAGCTTAACCACATCCATCTGTCTGTCCGTCCACTTGGAACAACTTCGGCTCCAATTGGACGGACTTTCATTGAATTTTTTCGAAAGTCTGGTTAGAAAATTCAAGTTTCACTTACTTCTGGTACGAAAAGGGGTACTTTACGTGAAGATCTGGGTATATTTATTTTAATATCTCGCTCAGTTCTTCTTAAAATGAAAAAGATTTCGGACAAAATTTGTAGAGAAAATCAAAGTACAAATTTTGTGTTCAAAAGTTGTTATCCGGAAATCGTGCCGTTTATGAGATAATGTGGAAAAATAGGGATTCCAGACAGGCCACACAAGACAATATGATACGGCGCATGCGCTTTGCATGCAGGATAAATAAGGCTACAAACACACACACTCAGAATATGTAATAATTGTACTAACACGGCAACACTGTTTACGCGAAAGCGCGCCAATATGACGTTATACATACATTGCCTGTCCTGTTCCGGCGTGAGGCCAGAAAACCTCCATCCGATTTCCAGATCTCAGAATACGTGAGGCTCTGCATTCGCTTAGCTCATGAACCTTAAACAATTTTGCCAAGCAAAGCGAATGCAAATACATGTGTCTCATACCAATGCTGCCGTAGGAATTTTGAATTACGCAAGACAATTCAAGACGAAACCTAATCTTTGGCATTGCAGTCACGTGATTCTGCTTCATACAAAGCAGATTTCTATAAGGCGAACTGTCAGTTATGCTGAGTCACGAAACCATGTACTCGAGCTTGACCTGCTTCAAGGCCACAGACCAAGGAAGAGATGATGGGGCCACCGATATTCATTCTATGCAGCGCTTAGAGGAATATCTTCCTCCTGAAAACAGCACGTCGCCAATTAATTGAATTAAAGCCTGACAAGACAAAAGACTGGGAGACGTACCAGAATCTTCACTGTGTCTGTCCCTTACATTGTTTAAGAATTTATTGAGGAATTTCTTGTTTTCCACAGCGACTTAAATTAATTTAGAATTCTCCCCTCCCAAGATGGCCATCAACACAAAGTAACGAGCTGGTGAATAATTCGAAACAAGAAAACTGAAGATAAGCAACTGTCTCATCGCCCACCCACACCACACTAAAGCTTAGTTGCGTCAAAGGAAGAAGGCGAGAGAGGGCGATACTCCTGGAACGTAGACTGAACGTTAAACACGGAAGTGGAGCCGTTATGTACCGCTAGTTTGACGTCGGGTGCGCGCGCACCATGACATCGTGATAGTAACCCACGTTAAACATCGGTATGTCCTTCCTTGTCGCTGGTTCGTGCTGTTGTTTCATACAGCGGGAATTGGATGCCGTGTTAATTGCATGGTTATAAAAAACTGCAATTGAATTAGAAAATTTATATTACTCGATCGCACAGGCCTACTGAATTTGCCGTCATCCTTTCTTGCATCTTCTGACGATCAGCCGAAATATGCTGCGACGAATATTGACCCCCGTAGCTTTGTGCGTGCGTGTGTGTGTGTGGGTGGGTGTATGTGTGTGTGCGTGTGTCCCCGCGCGCGTTTGACAGACGCGATCATGGCATATTTATTCTACCACATTAACAAGATTATGAAGTACCAGTCCAGCTGCCACTTCAATTATACACGGTAGCGCGAACCAACACTGGCACCACGCAGAAAATAACAATTAGAGGCCATGCACGTGTAACGTAACATTAAGACACTTCTGCATAACCATTGTTGCCGTGAAAACCCAGTCATATTACGTATTCTGAGTATGTGTTTGTCGTCTTTGGTATCCAGCACACAAATGTCATGCGCTGTATGATACTAAGGTGGGCGGGTAACTCAGTCGGTATAGCGACTGAGCTACGGGTTGGGCGGTCCGGTGATCGAATCCCGGTGGGGAAGAGATTTTCCGCCCGTCCAGACCGGCCCTGGGGCCCACCCAGCCTCCTGTAAAATGGGTACCGGGTCTTTCCCGGGGGTACAGTGCGGCCCTCTGGGCCCTCTGGGCCACATCGGGCCTGTAACGGGAACACTTTACCTTTTACGATATTGCCATCTGCGGCGTGTCCGGCTGTACCAAATTCTTCCGCATTACCTCATAAACGGAACCATTTTCAGCAAACACGGTCATTGAACTTGAAATATGTGTTTGATTTACTCCACAACGTTTGTCTGAAACAGCGATATATAATAAAAAAATGTACATTGGTCTTCATATAAAGTGCATGTTGTTCTTATCAGACTTTAATGAAACCCGAATTTTCGCTACAAATTTTCGAAAAATACTCATATAACATTTTAAAATGAAAATCCGTCCAGTGGGAGCCGAGTTGTTCCATCCGGAAGGACATGACAAAGCAAATAGTGGCGTTTCGAAATATTGCAAATGTATCCAAAAAGGCAAAATAAAGCTTAATTGGGTGAACATTTTATGTTACGCACATTTGAAACACTTTCTACAAATACGAAGCACATAATGTGCACTGTCGCTCGTGTTGGCGGATGTAACCATTATAAAACTCCTAAATTTTAATTGTTACATACATTCAGTAGACTTCTATACTCGTCTTCACTACACGGAATATTTCTTCTTCGAATGAATCCTGCAGTATACCGGAAATTGTGTTCGAAGTGTACTTAAGTGTTAAATTTTCTCTTCGGAAGTAAAGGTGATGGTACGTCATTATGAATATGACTTATTCTTAACTACAGGGTAAATAAAAAAAAGCAAAGCCTTGTTACCTAACTAAACAGCACGATATGAGGGCATACGGATTAATGGAGGTATAGCTCCACACATTTATATCCTTGGCCCTGGACGGTGTTAGGTGTTCAATCAGCTCTATGCCCCAGCCACTTCAACCCAATGCAGGAAGTCCCCACTGATCACTGGATGCGAGGCTGGGATGACCCCAGAGCCAGTCAGGGTACCGTCAAGAAGAAGATAAAATCCAATGCCGGGAATCGAGCCCCGATTCTACGACTATCCCAGCCGTAACGTAACGACTCTTCTGACTGCAGTACCGCGTATCTTTACCACTGCTAAAGAAGTAAATAAGAAGTGCGATATTCATATGATACTTCTGGTACATGTGTGTGTGATACAACTAGTGCTAACAGCCTATGCACCACAGCTATCAGTATTAGTACGTGCGAGAGAGTTTCGTATCACTATAGTTACCGAAACCGCAGCTTGGTGGTCATACAGTGCTGGAGGCACGAGAATGAATTGTACGAAGTGAAGGAAAGAATGGGTTAATGACATCGGAGAGTTTACTCAGCGATGCCGGGCTCAGCAGCGCTCTTGCATAGACCAACAGTTTTAACACAAGGCAGAAATCATTCATGTCCTGCTACACAGTAACTTCATGCATCAACCGCACTGAAAACAGTTAAGTAGAACAATTTTGTTATTCAAATATAAATCGATCGAGCTAAGTTCCTCTTCGGACTCTAGACCAGTGTTTCTTATCCGCCGGCCCGCGGCCCGGTACCGGGCCCTGCCATCAATTATATCGGGCCGCGAGAGGTTCTCCTGGAATTTGTCATTTTAGTTTTCTAAGCAATTTTCATGAATAAATGTTTTATAGTTGAAATATTCTGAGGAGAAAAATATTCGTGAATATGTCGAAAAACTCAGATC
>Ga0123354_10016711_pt1 | contig 11498 bp, 4 predicted proteins | sample TergutLab28metaG_2_FD_97872 | JGI IMG/M metagenome (GOLD analysis project Ga0123354, IMG submission 97872) | Labiotermes labralis P4 segment gut microbial communities from Petit-Saut dam, French Guiana - Lab288 P4 | ecosystem: Host-associated > Arthropoda: Insects > Digestive system > Gut ... | reverse complement strand
TTTTTTTTTATTTTTTTTTTTTTTTTTTTTTTTTTTTTTGGTGTGGGGGGGGGGGGGAGGGGGGTTGCATCAGAATTGTCACATGTTTAAATTGGCTTCATATGCAATCTGTTCATACTGTATACAAGACTGAGTTGTGAGATGTATCACTTTAAAGAAACTGACACACTTACAAGCCCATGTAATGTGTGTGGGTGTGTATGTATGTACATGATTGTGTGCTACGTTCATGCTAGTTTTGGGTTTTTGCACCATAAGCTAGTGGGCTGTAGTGCCAAATTTTGGAGAAATGTGCTGGTACCATGTTCAGGGTTGAAGTGAGTAGGGAAAGAAGTAGTTTAGTTTATACAGGCTGGCAAACTGCAGAGAACTGTATGCTTACTGTAACAAGAAATAAATGTGAGAGAGGAATTTAAAATCACAGGTCCATAGGCCTACTGGTTGTAATCATTTGTTAACTCCAGTGTTTAGTCAAAGGCGTGGTTTGCTTCAAAATTTAGAATGGGAAAAAATATATATTTAAATATGATACTTTATGAAATGTGAGTATGATCCTTAATATGGGGATCCATCACAGAAAATAGTTTTACTGAAGGGTAGAATCACCAGACTGTTGACAGGCAGTGTTGGAAGAGAAAAACATGTTTATATTTCATACAGCAGTAGGTATCACTGTTGTAATATTTGGTACATGTTTTTGAGTAATACTAATGAATAATTATGTATGTAAATTTCTATATCTCATTTGTCAGTCATGGATGTGTTAATAAGTCTGCCTATATGATGTAAACACACACTTGCTACTCACTTCTGCACTGAAGATGGCAGCATGTTTCTCAGAAACATTGGCAATACAGCCCACTGCCGTACAGTGCAGCAACCATAAAACTAGATTAGCATTAACCATCAGTGACCACAAAAGCTTAATATAAGTTACTATATAAAATTGTATTAATCTTTAATGGATGAATGGTATGATGGGAAAACACTGCACACAGTGGGCATTTAAATTGAATAGTGCTCTGGCCACACCAGGAAGCTGGCATATGCTAAAGAAATAAATTGGTATGTCTCACTTGTCTGTTGTTTATATTGTATGAACATGTTACACAAAGAATAAATTTAAATGTGTGATAGTTTTTAATGTTTATGGTGTAAAAACAAGTGGTAAAGGAATTCTGAAACTTGCAGGTTTAAACCTGGGACTTGCACATTAGCAATGAATGAGGTAACATACATGCTTTTAACAGGATTGTGTTCTTTATGTCCATCTTAAAAACAACAGATCTGCTGCACTTTCCCGATCCTATGGTACCTTAGCCAATATGGCAGGTGTGTAGATATCTTCTTCCATTGGTCAATTGTCAATGGATCTTTAGTAGTAGTAAACATTTGTATCTTATGTCAGTCAGTGTGGAGAAACACCTGTCTCAGTGGACAAGTGATACAGTGATAGGTTTGTTACCGAGTATTTAAGTTTTCCAATGTTGTCATTCTACCAATGCACATATTCACTGTCATTCATCTGCTACTGATAAGTAGTCTATATCAGTGTGACATGGCCATGGCACACCAATGTGCTGTGAACTCGTAATTTTTTATAATAAAACCAACTAGATGCACTAATTTCTCAAATTTATTTTTGGAATAAAACTCTACATGTTTTGGACAGTACCTCTGTCCATCATCAGGAGTTTTTCTCTGTACACACAGCAAACCTGTATGACATACACCATTGCTGTGTGTACAGTGAAAAACTCCTGATGATGGACAGAGGAACTGTCTGTAACATGTAGAGTTTTATTCCAAAAATAAATTTGAGAAATTAGTGCATCTAGTTGGTTTTATTATAAGAATGTATCATGATGCACGGTCACTTAAATGTCAAAAGTGCTGTGAACGTTTTCCAAGGGCACTTGAAGGCTTGTAATAGAAGATGGATAATATAAAATGAAATATATAAATCAAAATTTTGAAAATGAAAGCCATTTGTGTGAACTGTGTTACACACTGTGCTAAAAAATTGGGTGGGGATTGATGAAGTCTTTCATGAGCCAGGGAGACATCAATATGTAAAGTATTCATACCACTGCATTTACTTAAGTTTTTAAAATAGAGATTTGTATCAAAACTTCATCATCCTTTTGCTGTACAAAAATCGTATGTGTTTATACAGTAAATGACCTTTTTTTTTAAAATAATTGTATTCTTACAATGAATTTTAGTTCTCTATTCCAGTTTCTAGTATGCCACAAACAATTAAAGGAATGTATCATATGTATGTGAACACAAAAAGTTTGAGAATCACTGGTCTAGATACTGATAGCATTGCTAAATTCTGGGATGTAACAAAGACTCCTACCACTGATGTAAGAGGCAGCACTGTGCTCTGAAACATTAGTACTTTTCTACCAAATTACATGGTATTACATCCACATTTTAAATTTTATCATCCTGTAAGACCATATGCCAGTCCCTAAAGTGTACTGGTGAATATCCGAGCATGCTGTATGTTGGTCTGTTTATGTTTACTTGGTTGCAATTTAAATGTCTGCAATAAGGCAGATAAACTCAGGCCATCAAAAGATACAGTGGGCATATAAATCTGTCTCCTAAAGGTTAAAATACACCACAATGAGAACTTCATATCTTATGCAGAATAGTCAGCAGTTTTAAGTAATGTTATGAAAAGTGGGTTCCAGGGGACCTGTGATGGGTATGCACATGCATTTATATTCTGACCAAGATGTGGTGAGAAATGGCACTGTTCCTTCAAAAGAATGTGTTTGTGAGCTCTCAGAGGCTTGATAACCACTGGCATTGGTCAGGATATAGTAGCAAATGAAATTGGCCAAATGCAGAATCCATTTCAGTGTGCATTTAACTTTGCTTTGACTAGGATGCACTTACACATCAGATTGCTTCGGTTTGACACACTTATTTACCCACCAATTGGTAATTTTTTGGGTTATTTTTGTGATTATAGTCTCAAATTGTATGCTGTTTGGAGTATCCAGTTACAAAACACACAAAATTAAGTTGGCTCTCATTTTCTGTAGCCATGATGGCAACAATGAAACCTGAAATTTGATACTGAGAAAAATCTCATACTTTGTACCAGTTTGAATCTTACATGGAATTGTATGCTGTGTTATGAACCAAACTCTTTGTTTATTGGGTGCGTAGATGTTTAAACAACACTAGATGATAAGGTCTGTCAAACAGCAAAGAACTGTGCAGTTCAAGGGTTTAAATTTCTACTACATCAGAATTCATTTTTAGGTTTGCTTTCCTCTCCATGTATCTGTAACATGCTAACTTCTTTGCTAATGAAAAACACCACCTTTTGTGATATAACACCATGTAGCCTGGTAGAAATGTACCAAAGGTTTGGAGAAACTTACGGCATCCATCTTCAGATTAGAAGAGTAAATAACACAGAAAAATGGATACAGAGAGGAGGAAAGGACATGGTCCCTGTAAATGCAGGCAGTAGGTTCCTTTGAGACTTGGTACAGGCTACATGATGTCTCTTTCCAGAAGACCATATTCTACATTGTCACTCCCATGAGAACCTCTAAAAGTTCTGTGTTTATTTTCACTTCTTTCTGTACCTCTGGGGCATACAGAAGAAGCTATCATCCAATGTGGCCACACTGTGGGTAGCTTTCAGCTGGCAATCAGTTTAATGTAACATTGCTCCTAGGAACATAAAATATAACTCAAAACACTATACATGGTGAATGCTCAGTGCTGAAAGTGTGGGAACTGAGTGACTGAGTGGTAAGTGTCCTCACCACAGTGTATTCTGAACTCCCCCAAGGGGTCCTGCATCCTCATGACTGTCTCGACAGAGTTCATACTTGTTGGACCATCTGCACAGTACATCTCTACATGTGGATACTCATAGGGAATGTCGGGCATTGGGGTCTCTGTTTCATTTTGACACTGAGCACTGAAGTTGGAATCTTTGACGTGGAATCTGGTGTCAAGGACAGTCTCACTTCCTATACAGTTAAACCTGTAGTTTGGCTCATTCTTGGATTCACAGCCAGTTGTTTCACTCAAGCTGTGTGCATTATGCAGCTTGTAGGAATCATTGTATTGGTAACTACTGCTTGTGTTTGATTCAACTTGATGTGTCTGTGCTCTAGACTCATTCACTGCTGCATAGTATAGCATTCTGGATTGGTCCTCACCAGCAGATACTTGCAGTTTGAGCCTGTCACTCTCCATCCCATACTGGAGGAGGCCCACTTCCTCTTTGGCTGCAATGGCACATTGGATCTTAATTGCATCATCTTGTGGGGTTCCACACTGGAGTAACGGCACAGGGTCACACTGTGACATGAAACCCATTCCCCTGTTCATGTCATCTAAGGGACTGGTGACCATGTTGGTGCTTGTTGTGTCTGGGGAGCAGGCGGGAAATCTACTGGAGCTGCTGTTGCTGTCATCAGTGGTGACTGTAGAGGGGGGCAGCATCCAATAGGCTGACTCTGGATCAGGCTTGACTGGACTGCGGTGGATGGTTCCGCTGCCCAGGTCAAGCAGCATTGGAGGAGACCTGGCAATATCTGAGTTCTGGTTTTGATTCTGATGCAGGATGGGAGCATAGTCCTGTGACTTAAGGGGCTGGTCCAACTGGAAGATCTCTTCAGGCTGGAATAGATCACCTCCTAATGGTAAAAACTCATACTGCTGAGGACCCATGTTTGTGGCTGTGTTTCCATCTTCATAATAGCTGTTGGTAGCTACAGAAGATTCATCTTGATGGTATGGGAATGTGTTGATTTGCAGGTGTTCCTGCAGCCAGTAGGTATCCAAATGAGGGTGCTGCTGCTGTGTCCCATGATGCAGCTGAGACTGACTTGTTGGGGACCTGCTGCAGAAGCACTCAAATGGTGGACATGAGCATGAGAAACCTGCAACAAAATACACTATTAGTCGCAGACTATGTGGTTATTAAAATGTTTTATCAGGCACAAACACACACAAAAATCAATGCAAGGATGGTTGACTTTCTCCAATTTTCTTGCCAAATTTAATCATAGTGCATGAATTCCTTCATTTTATTATTAACAATGTGGATCAGTGGATAATGCAGATTGCACAGAGGATTCACTGAGCAATTTGTAATCTGATTGAGAAATCTTTATTGTTACAAAGATTGGAGGCTAGTGATCATCATCTGAAAAGCACTTCATTGGACTCTCTCCCAGACCATTTTTATTACTTCACAACCTGCTTGTGTAAGATAAAGTTAACATTATTTTCTCACATATATTTAGGTGTCCCCATGGTCCCTTACTTTGAAATATTTTGGCCACATCTGGATGCATAGGCTGCTCATCTCATCCTCCTTGATCACTTTAAGATTAACAGTCGGTGTGTAGGAACTTTAAATATTGTCATTACATTACTGTCACCTGCTCTTATTTCATATTGTGTAACGACACAAGGGAATGAATCTGACATGAAAGTTAGTAAACTGTCTCTTGTTATGAAACAAGGAACAGACACAAATGCTTATTGAATGTTGACTCACTGGAGAGCCAGCCACATTTATTTTACAGACATTTATTAAACTGCTTAGACTGACTGTATGTTGCCGCTTTATTTATGCTGAGAAATGGAATATTCTAAAATGTGCACGGATACTTCACGTTACAGTAATAATAATGAAAAATAAGAAGAAAGTTGTATAAAACTCATATGAAACATAATCAGTAATAAAAATGAATGACTTCATATAATTTAAATCTCACTGGTGATTTTACTGTTCAGTGTCATAAATGTAATTATATTGTAACAGATATGTCATCAGTAATCTGTCTTCATGAAGAAGGTAGCAGCAGTATTTCCTTTTTCATAGATGTGACATATCTATCAGGCTGCACCATGGCCCACATGGTTAGTCACTGACCTGTCACCATGGAGGGTTGGCTTCAGTAACAGGCTATGTGAAATTTTTGGTAGATGAAGTGGCACTGGGACAGTTTTTCCTCAAAAATTTTGGTTTTCCTAAGTATCATTACACGCATTGCTCCATATTAATTAATCTTGTCATTGATGCTGTATAATCACAGCAAATAACAAATGAAAAAATAAGAAAGTGAGTTATGTTGCGATCACTTGGCTCTTAGTCATTTATGTATGTGAGTGCAGTGTTGGTTGAGGAGAAATGATATTAAAGTATGAGAAGCCTCTGATGCTGACATACCTTTCTCAGCATCTGAAATGAGAGGTGGGGGTGGGTCCAGGGGACACAGTAAAGGCCGTGGATTTGAATCTGCATCAAGCTCACTTGGTCGTTTTCCTTCTCGTAGTGACAGCAACTGAAACATAAATGTAGATGGCTTGGCTCAGAATTATGGGGCTTTTTGTAGGCACTGCGCAAGGTTCATGTCATGTCATTCGCTGTATAGGGCTACCATCATGTGGAAGTTGGACTCAAGTTACGTGTGCAAGTACCGCACCCTATAACACTTAAAAAAATGTATGTAATTTTATAATCCGTGCAGTATCTTCTTTGTTGCCGTGGAGCCCTGGGTGGGAACTCCAGGCCATCAATGTGTGATTTATCTTGGTCAAAGTGGTGTACTAATTTGTCACAGCTGGGGAGGGAGGAAGTGCAAGGGGGGACATGATCAGTCAGTGTCACACATGGCTGTATCCAGAGTGTGGAAGTTTTTCTTTTTACATTATGATTTAACTTTTTGAATATTTCCCATATATGTTGTATCAGTTTTGGCACCAGTCAGACTTACTGAGGTGCTGCTTTACTTTTACAGCATTTTGCACGTCAGTAGTTTGAGTACTGACTATGAGAGTTTATCCTGACTGTATGGATTTCAATTATTTTTCTTCTGAGATCAATGTTTTAAAATAGCTCATGTCCATATCCCTCCCAACTGACTGCTCATAATCATACCCACTTTTATTTGACATTGCTTATTTTCTGATTCTGATATAGAGCTGTGACAGAGAACACATCACTTACCTACTATGAAAATGATAGCACTCTGCCTGTGACAGTTTTAGTAACGTGAATATGCATATAGATTAAAAAGAAAGTAGAACAGATGTTTAAATAAGCTGTTTCTAGTTCCCGTCGGAATGCTGGACGTGATTTAATTTTTGCGTTGTAAAGCTATATCAGCTACATGCTACTTAGTACCCCACTCCATTGAGGTTAGTGAACAGTGGAACTGACAAGAGATGTAGGCCCATACGTGATGTATAGGTATCCATAACATCAACCGAGAATAAAAAGGATGAACGTGAACGGTGCGTCAGGCCAGCTTTTGTGAATCCAGTCTCCTTCGCGAATTGTATACAACGAAAATATCGTCAGCAGTTTTTGTAAGATGTAGAGTTACTTTGTTGCAGACTTTTCGCGTATTCATCCGCGTTGTTAGCTATATCCGTGGTTGATCGCATGTATGTTGATTGAATCTCTGGACGTATATACTGGCAGTGATCAATTACACGTTATATCAGACTATTAAGTGAGATAATTAATCTTACCTCGTGTATTTTGTAACTTATGGAAGTATGTGATGCCAAGTGAAGATGAAAACATTTGCACAGTTTGGATGTACAGTGCGAACATAATGTAAGTACTTGACGCTACCAGTATCATTTCCTGTGTCACCATGTTTGCGAAGTAGGTTTGACGAGGTAACAAGGCACTGTGTAATCGAATTGAAAGCATTCGTAACTTTTCTTACAATTTAAACGTTACTTAGCAGTTTTGCAGCATCAACTCCACGCGTATTGCACAACGCTGTCCGGTTTCAGTATTCATAACCTTTACCAGTAAAGTAGTTCTACGGAAATAAGAGAAGACACAATTTCCACATACCCATAAATTAATATTGCGATGGTTCGATTTGTGAAATACCATTACAAAATTAACTCATGTTTTTATGAGGGCGAGTTTCGTTGGCCTTGTACGATTTGATAGTTTTATACCTTGCAAATACCTACTAGATCTACCCAAGGAACGGGCACGGTAAAACTTCTTGAAATAATTAAGTTCTATTATGTGTTAGCACATGCTTTCGCCGAATAACTGGTCTTATCAATGAACACGATCATACATGGCACATGGAGACACTTTGTCACTCAGGAAACACATACGGTTTGCGCCGTATGACCACATATTAAGTGCTCCCCGTCGGGAGAAGTGGTATCAGATATGAATTTGAGCCCCAAGAGGAGAAACTAAGCAAAAATTCGCTCAGTCTGTAAGTTAACTGTGTAAAATAGGGGGGTACGAGCACGTTGATTTTGTGTAATGCAAGGACATAAGCTTTTTAATTTGGGGTCACTTTTCCAGCTCTAGCGCGTATCATGTTCGCAATGGCCAGGACTGAATTCGTGCTAATATTCAGTTCCGGTTCTTTTTCGTAATGTTGTGGTATCTTTTTTGTAAGAAAATTGGAAGTAGCGCCCCTGTATTTATTGGGATATCTGATTACTTTTTATTTTTTTGAGGTAAGGTGAGACCGAATCCCATGGTACTGCAAACGCAAATTGTCGAACCCCTTCACGTCCCCCTCTAGCTGTCACCCCTATCCCCTCAGCGTACTTCTCTATTTCCCCCTCCAGTTATGTATTCACTCTTTTTGACATGATGTTGGTGGCGTCAACCACTTGATAACCTGCGCTAGGTACAAGCGTTTAGTGTTGCTTTATTAGGTCAGACGGGGTTGGTGGTTTATACAACAGTAGACAGACAAGGGGAAGCGTAGAGCGTCATCATTCACGCCATACATGGGACGGCTTGTCGAAGTTCATCACGTGATAGGAGTGGTGAGGAATATTTCGAAGTAAGATGGTTGGGGGGAGGGGGATTGTCGTTGAACGGTGGGACGTAATATAATTCCGATGCGTAGTAGCGAGCATATCCTTCGATCGTACTGTATGATGGGTACTGGGGCACGGGCGCAGTGGTACGGTACAAGCGATGCGTATGCTATTTTACAACTCCCGTTTTATGTTAATTTTTCTCATCCCCAGAGGTAAAATGACCGGGGCGTGAAGCTGACAGCTCACCTCCATCTAATGCCGAGATTAAGCGTGCGTGGAGCTATACTTCCGTTTCTCCATGTCCCATACACAAGAACAAATTTGCCTCGGTCTTTCTGTGGATAACATGCACAGAAAGACAGAGGTAAATATTGTTGTTCTTATAAACAACACCGGCCATAACGTCACTGGCCTCGGGATGTAGTTAAGTTCAACTTACTAAACACCTCAAAGACAGAATGAAAGTATTTTTCTATCAACTGCTCACTGATTTCCGAAAGAGCATTGCTTTTTGGAAGGTTCCAAGGCTGCACCCGTTTGTCCTGTTAAGAGCAACGTGTAGATGAATATGAGTAAGGTGCATCGGTGGAATGGTATTGACGGCGGAGAGCCGAAGTGTTCGGAGAAAAACTTGGCTCAGTGCCACTTTGTCCACCACAAATCTCACATGACTGGGCCGGGATGGACATTAACCTGAATCTGATATAAAGATTTCAGCTCGTACCACGCCGTAAGCACATCCCGTCTCGGCTATAAAAACCCGTCAGTTATTAGTATGTAGGGAAATAATTGCTGTTTGTTCGGACAACCATACGAAACACATAACTGCACTCTTTGGGCAGAACGTAGAAGTTTTAAATGTTTAAGCTGCTGGTGCTTGCAGTAACAAGAAGGGTTTACGGGGTTAATGAAGATGAATTCGGGCTGCTTCGGCAGACTGCTAAGTCTTTTGAGATAGTACTTTTACCGGAAAATAGCGAGTATTGCTGAATGATTGTAACGGTTAAATTCTGGGACAGTGTTGATTACGTTTTATGTCATTAATATTGAATTTCAGAGAAACAATAAAATGAGTTTTGTTGGTGTAGAGTAACGTTTGGAGGGGTTAAGGTCAGCACTACGAGCATTAAGAGAGTGCTTGTTAGTTTCACGTACAAGCGCTTTATTACAAGTTCTTTGTAATAGCAGACGAAGCAACACGAGAAGAATGACGAAAGAGAAGGCAGCGTTGGAGATATGCAATTTTGAGTAGATGTTAAGCTGATAGACGTCATGCACAAACTCGGTGGATGTTAGAAATTAGGGAGCCAGCATTGCACCAAACTTAGATTACGTCTATTTGCTGAGAAACTGCAGCCAAGCCTAGCCTATGTGTGATAGGTGTCCGAACGTTGAAATAACGCTGAATGTACCTTACATATCACGTTACAGTTAACGCAGCTCCTTGTGAGCGTAGTCTTAATAAACTGATGCCACTAAAAGTTACGGCAAGCAAAACGCTAGGAAAACGCCTCCAACTCAGCCACCTGTGTTAAAGAGGAACTGGCAAAACAGTTGCAATTCAAGACGACACAACAAGCATGCACTTTTCGGTTAGCATTAAAACAACTTGAACACATTTTTTGAAAAATTTCTTAGTTGTGTTTCAGGAAAATATTCTCATCGATGTGTCCCTTGTCCTTCGTTTCCTTCTAAAGAGGTTAAGCTGCCGACCGGTGAGAATAACCCTGGCATACCGATAAAAATGGCACTATCTGTGATGTGGAGAACGAGACGGGGGGCAGTGTTAAATTGTTGCATGGGAAGCAAAATTAGTTGGTTATGGCTTTGATAATGTTTCACTCTTTGTTGGTCGGCTTATTGTACGAAGGAATGCGTGGCGGCAACATTCGCATATAACAGTAGCTCATTCATTACGTAGTCTGCCTTGCAACAGGTCCATAGTCTGTTCCAAAGTAAGTTCTCCACAGAGTGCGATCTAGTGCTTCTTCTTTCAAGTTCCAGTGTCTTCTCTTTTACGTAAGGTCGTCTAGTAGATGCTTACGTCTTCGGCCCGTCTTCCCGTCCTCTATACCTTTCCTTCAATACATTGTTTTAGAAGGCCGTTCATACGCAAGATTTGACAATTCCAGTTAACTGTCCTTGATTTTATTGTATGCAGGATGTTATTTTTCTTCTGGACTCCATATAATACAAACAGTGGCTAGGGGCACAAAACAATTGAAGAATTTAAACGTTTCTGAATAGCTAGCCAAATAAGGTACGAAAAAAATGCGGCGATATAGAAGTCATTCCACATATAGATGTGGTAATGATAGGCCTGTGTATGGAGGAGGCGATACAAGCGTATGCACAGAGGTGAGAAATAGGTAACAGCGGTCATGCATTCAAACAGAGAAAGTGACTTTTCGTGATCACACTCATTGCTGAAACTAGAAGATATTCTTGTTACCAATACTTACTTACTTACTCCATGGTGCAGAGTCCTTCTTGAGAAGCTAACTGGTTTGCAGTTAGTCAAGAAATTCCCCGCATTTCACGGAACCCGAAGGTTCATCACCGTACTCACAAGCGTCCGCCACCTATCCCTATCCTGGGCCAACCCAATCCAGTCCACATACCCACATCCCACCTCCTGGAGATCCATCCTAATATTATCCACCCATCTACGCCTAGGTCTC
>Ga0123354_10016709_pt1 | contig 11499 bp, 5 predicted proteins | sample TergutLab28metaG_2_FD_97872 | JGI IMG/M metagenome (GOLD analysis project Ga0123354, IMG submission 97872) | Labiotermes labralis P4 segment gut microbial communities from Petit-Saut dam, French Guiana - Lab288 P4 | ecosystem: Host-associated > Arthropoda: Insects > Digestive system > Gut ... | reverse complement strand
ATGTTTCGAGCTTTCGGGAAGCTCATCATCAGGAGATCATTTTTCCTGTACAGTCAGCCTCTGGTATAGTGTATAATCTTTGCTGTAGCCCTCCCGTTCTCCTACGTGTTCTGCTCCCGACAATGAATGTAAAACATATGGGAAATGTAGGTATAATTCCACTCATTCTTAGCCACAATACTAGTTGTAGGTGGGCAGCCAATTTTAGAAAACCGGCCACATTAACACCCCTCCCCCTCCCCCAAGAGGAAGAATCACTGACACCCCTTCAATATTAGGTTGAGTTGGCCAGGAGGCGATCTGGTTGATTTGGGGTGGAGAAACGACTCTTTACCTGGCCGGAAATGAAAAGAACCTTCCTCTACATTCCTACCACTAGCCTAGTCACTACGCCCATTACGCTATCCAGGCTCAGCGCCAAATTGCATAAGGATAACTTTGTAGGTGAAACAATATTAATATTAATTTTACGTCCACCTCCCACCTTCAATGTATAGCTCACACCAGCACAAACACATCTACGAACCAGCTTTTATATTGTATATGAAGAAATTACACACTTGTATTTTATTATTTCATTAATATAGCCACATATGTCAATATTATTATTTCAGAAACAAAAGTCTCAGGGTATTATAAAATTTCGAGGTAAATCCAGCCCTTAATATAATAAAAAATGACTTATAACTAATGCCCGTGATGACCTAAATATGTAAGAGAAATTTTGCAAAAGAGAATGAATACCAAAAGTACGAATAACAAAACATTTATAGAGAAAGAGTGGCAACCACGACACAATCAATAACTGGACTAAAATTAATTATTTTTATTATATTCATGACTTATACTCAATGTGTAAAGTGGCGGTAGATCCGTAAAATAGGGTAAATAAATGTAAAGAAATAATAGACATTATTATTTCTTGTGTGCCACTATCGTATGAGCATGCTGGAAAAGCGAAACACAAAATGACAAAATATACAGAGGCCAAGGAAGGATTAATCTCTTGCCTCCATCTTCAAGGTCGGCCTTGAAGATGGAGACATTCAATTTGTCCGAAATGTCCGTCGTTTCTAAGGGACTAAACGGCATCACACCCTAGAATCGAAAAGTGCCATTTACAGTCACAAATTAGATAAATCCAGCCCTCGAAAATTTAGAAACTCTCGCCCACAGTATGTGGTTCAGTAACATGCCAGTTCTAAGAATTACTGTGAACAGTCCTGGTTCTTACATAACAATCCACACGGCGTCACATCGCAGAAGACTACGAAACTTTACTCTTGAACACGTTCATTTGTGCTCGTAAATTGTAATTTTTTAAATCAGTATATATGTTCTTCGAAAGAATACATGGAACTGGCTGCAGTGTGACAGCGCAACAAACCAGTGGAGCTATGCAGATTGTACGTAATTACAGTGCTATTGTAGCAATCAATATTCATTCTATAAGTCTCTTCTTTCTCCGAACACATTCCATGCGTAATTACCGCAGCAGTACTTTAAATGCTGTTTGTCATTAAAATTAACTGCCCTGCTATTCCACAACACACTTTATGGAGACACGTGTTGATGTTAATGCAGTTATAAATCATTAGAAAATTCTGATGGTAAGGGAAGCGGACTGCTTTGACATGCCTGTACTTTATGTATTTGGAGATACGAAGGTCGTGTCTACAGATACCATGTCCTGGTAAGATATAAACCTGATAACTGAAATACCATGTTCTGGTAAGATATAAACCTGATAACTGAAATACCATGTTCTGGTAAGATATAAACCTGATAACTGAAATAAAATTGAGTTTGTGATTATAATCCCGACTTAAATCTTCTGCCCGTTTAATTTCTTCTCTCTTGTGGACTCCCAGCACTGAAATTGGTCCTTGCTTCATTAAACTTTCTTTAAATGTAGCCTTTCAGAAGAGTACAGACTCTTTTCACTTGTTAAGTGTAGGCCAATCACAAAGAAAAGGAGCATGTAAATTATTCGAAATTGTCAAACGATAGAAGATTTTCTGCTCATTTGTGTGGCCAATTAACACATATGTTGAGATGTGAATAAGTCGTAAGTTGTTTGATGACACTGCGTCATCTGCACAGATCATATAGCGCCTGTTAATAGTAACTTGTTTTGAGGCTACTTGGAAGATAGCTGAGGTAACATCCGTGATTTTGTCTCGGCCGATTAGGAGAGAAGGCGTCTAACGGGACAGTGGATATCGTGGCCGAGGAAGGCATTTTCACAAATACTCTAGAAAGCACTTTTGCTTCAGCATCTTTGGTTATTTCGAAATGAAGGCATCCTAGTAAGGAAGAAGCTAATAACGCTATATTAACTGCATCTAGTAGGGCCTTTTGCCACCAATAAGAATAATCTAACGTTCAAGTCTCACTGACGATCAGTGCAAATTTGACATATCCTTCTGTAATTCCTACTGCAGCTAATGGCACGTTGCCTATTAATTACGGTGTGTGGAGTTCGTGTGATTTCAGGTGAACAGCTTAGCTGAAATAAAGGACGCGCGGATTGCTTCATCGGGGTCTTAAAACTTATGAGCATCGGCAAACGGGGTAGAAATAACTCTTACTGAAAGGACGACACTTAGGAAATCCGACAGAATTTATTATTGGCCTTAATGAACTTACGGGAGAACAGAGTGTGACAGACGGTTATAGTTCGTCACATTATTATTATAACAGACGCAGTTTCACTTAGTGGGAAGCTAGAAGCCGATAGTTGTTTGTGTGTCTGCGTCTTTCTGTGTGAAATGTTTAGTGTGTAAAGTACAAGTAGAGGTAAAGCAAACCCTGTACAGGTCAGAACAGGCCCTGAGAGCTTTAGGGGTTTCAGCTTCTCAGAATTTCTAGACAGTCAGCACATACAGGTGGCAAGGTTTTCAGCCCTAGGTACCGGCCGACTTTACACACACACACACACACCTCAGACACAGTCCCAATACTCATTTCTGTTGGGGACTGAGTCTACCCCTAGGCCATACTGCGGCCGGAAAGAAAAATCCCAATCCGTTAGGTAACGAAGCAGTGCAGGCCGTCAAACAACAACGCTACCACCTACCATTCCTTTATGTGTGAACGCGGTAAAGAAAGTTAGACTTCTTCAGCAGTCAATCTAGAGCGACTGGCTGCCTTGAGTTGCACGCGAACTCGTCTTCCGCCATATTATTTGGCATTCTCTAAACTGCATTTACGGGGGAGAACGTGACTTCGATATTTGTTTCAAAGAAGGAAGCCCTTTCACTAATGGCTGAACAATCTTTTTTAAAGGACAGTACAAGACTCTCACTCCTTAATTATACATGACCCTGGAAACAAAACCCTGCTGAAAAAATTAGGCCCGGCTTACGGCCAAAGGGTTACTAGCCGAAACTACACAATATTTAGGGTGTATTAATATTGTCGAAACCGAATTTTTATCTACAAATAGGCAGAAGCAAGTTAATGTTTATGAGTTAGGGAGTTTTTCCAGTTTATCCACTTTATGACAAAACACGACAAAATATGTGAACAAATACGGATTTGTTTTATCAAAAAAATAAATGTAATATAGTTCCAATTTCGTATACATAGAAGGGTAGCTTGACTGGGATTTGAACCGGAATGGGCGGCTACAAAATGTAGACTTGCATGGCATCTATGAATGTTGAGGCGGGATATTTGCGTCAGGTTTTAAAGTAGAACGGAAGCAGACCGGGGAACAACAAGAAATAGTCTGCCCTGTTAACCAGTTGTCTATCCCACATTCGAACAACGTAGTTTACTAGTAAAAGGTAGGAATGGTGGCCATAGGCTGAAGGCCTACACGGCAGTGCTAAGTACGATGACTGCCAAGCTTTCTTATAAATCAAAGTGGTTTGTAATTAATTCATAAATTTATTTATAATTTAATTATAAATTATTTAATGGGTAAATTATTTGACAATGAACGCGATGTGGGGATTGCTTTGACGTTAAGACATAATTCAATGCACACCTCAAAATGCGCTTAAGGAAAGCCGCAGAAAACTCCAGATTAGAATGATCCCTGTTGAAACCCCATCGATAATATGCCCCAATGTTTGGAGCTGAATACCATTTACTTTTACATAAAGTGTCCTCCTTGTATCTTGGATAACTGGGGCTTTCTTTCTCGATTATACACAGCAGCTTGTCAGGTTAATACGGATTCGCTTGCATAAGTTTTTTCAACAAAATCTGAGGCTACACGAAACTATAGTTTTGAAAGCAATAGTCATTTATAGGTCGCAGCTTATGTTACGAGGTACTGGTTCATTTAAGTCTTAAATTCGCCGGTGGTAGCATTAGGTACCATGTGACGTCTCACGAATTTAACATGTCAGATTATGATCAAGTCATTTTTCGCTGTCAAGATTCTAAATAAATTCCCTCACTCACCAAAATACCTATATCTTGGATAAGTTAAAAAGTAAATCCACTGGACAGAGTAATTACGAATCCAACAGTTGTTTATCTAGTCAAGAAATTCCACATTTTGTAAATCCTATGTGCTTCAATTAAGGCTTTCCACTGGACATGTCTCTAGCCAGTTCAGTATATATCCTCATTGTAAATACTTTAATAAACCTTTTTAATATCATCACCCTAAGTTCGCCTAGGTCTCCCAAGTGGTCTCTTTTCTCCAGTTTCAATTACAAGGCCATTCATAAATTCCTTTGGAAAATTAAAAAAGAGCCAGCATCCGCACGAAGTTTTCCTTTGTACAAATGAGGCGCAAAGACTGAAAATTGGCTACATGTGTCAGCGGAATATTAGATTTTTTGTCTCCCTGACTGCGTGCTAATAACCGAAGCTTCAGAGGAAGTCAACACTGCTCTACCGCCTGTGACATTAAAACAGTTCTGTGTCTGAACACTTCAGATTACAAGCAAAACATGTAACGAACATCAGCGCCTTAAAACTGCTTTCCATTTAGCGTGTAGATTTACGGTGCAAATGATTGGAACATGTTAACACCTATCGGATATAAATAAATATTAATAAGGTAAAGGTAAAATTAACCTGTTCTTAATTAAGCAACGCGCTATGAAGACATGCAGGGGCGTGGAAGAAATTTAATATGAGCTTTCAATTAATACTTTTTGGATTTTTTTCTATTTGCTAATATTTATTGCCAGCACAAGATGAACGCCTTCTTGAATGTCATGAAGTGTTCGCACACATTTGCCCGCGAAACTGGTTTGATAGTTGCGGACATAATTAATGCTGATCATTAGCATCTTTCGGCTGCCCTGTGTAATGTCCTTGCAAGCAGGAATGACGCAGTCGACAGGGCTGCCTGGCTCACAAATCGTTCTTCGATCCGACAGGGACAAAAGGTTCTTTCCTTCTCCAAATTATCCAGACCTGCCATGGAACAAACCCAACATCCTATTTAATGAGTGCGGGGATCCTTCCTCTGGGGGGTAAGGATGACCACAAGCCTCCATTTAAAGCTACACTTGTTTCAAGAATAAGTAGAGACAAAACACCATCCTCACAAATGTCTCTATGTTATGTACATGGCAAACCATACCTTTACTTTCAACTGACGTAACTTCCTTTTTCATTTTACACAGCCATAACTCAAAAAGTTAAAACCGGTAACTATATCGACCAGTGAAACAAATAATAAAATGTCATGTTACGGATTTATTTATATGCCAAGTTCTAAGCGTTTTAAAAACTGTACATTATTAAACGAATCATTTCTTAATCTGAAGGACGAAGAAAGGTAAATGAAGCGATGGTACTGAAGTTCCTTTGACCTGTGATGGTTATTCAGTGTTAAGAAATTCTCTGCTTTTAGTGAATTCCAGTGTGATCACAGAGTTAACAAAGATCTATCATAAATCACTTTGGAACAATCACTTCTGAAGACCGGACATCCGTAACATCCTTTCTAAAATGCTGCTAAAAGTTGCAAGCAGTTTTCTTGAAAGTTTCTTGCTTTCTAGAGCAAGTCATAATTTCGCCTATTAGGCGAATATGCGAAAAACAGACCGTTTTTTAAACTTCCGTGTTTCAGCCAATAGGATACCGTAACTATATCTCATTTATTTTTGGAGTAAAATTCTACATGTTTCGGACAGTTTCTTTGTCCATCATCAGGAGTCTAGCACTGTACACACATCAATAGGTATATGTCATACAGGTTATGCTGACTGTTTGCTAGCAATCAGTCAGCATAACCCGTATGACATATACCTATTAGTGCATCTCTTTGGTTTTATTATAAGAATATATCACAATGCACGGCCCTCTGAATGTCAAAGTCTGAAAGGTATCGGCCTAAATAAGATGTCTACATTTCCCGCAGTGATAAATATCACAGACGCTTCATAATGACGGTGAATTTCACTTGATGGATGATGAAAAATTGATATCGCCATGGAGACAGAATTAGCTTGGGCCACGGGGAGGCACACACACTGAACTTTCGATTTCAGTGGGTGTGTCGCTAGTTTGTTCGCCTGGGCGGTAGGCAACCATACATGCATCGGTCCCTTCACGCGCATCCGAGCGCAGACTCTGATGTCGTCATTAATATTAGGCCCTCGCCTGTGTCAGGCGCACGACAGTTTCAAGTTCGAGGGTCGTACCACTTTGTGCTTAAAGCAAACCGGGACATCGGAATAGATGCAATAAGTAGAACCCATTTTTTATTTTCTTCATATTGCGTTCTGACCGCAGATCGCAGTAGATTTCAATCCACTTGTCTTTCCTAACTTAAACACCACCGCCATATGCAACACCATCACCGCCACTAAGTATATCGACCTTCATTACCGCAGTGTTAATGTGAAGTTTTATATAAGCAGCCCAAGTTACGGCTTCCTGCTTTATGTAAAAAATGTGTTAATCCTTATTCTAGTGACAGTAGAAATATAAAAACAGAAATTACAAACCAGTAGGTCGCTTTCAAATTTTAAATAACCTATTTTAAATCATCTAAATTTTGAAACGTTTATTGGACTGGCGGATGTGCACATTTTCATAAGGTCACTTGTATGCATGCCTGTTGAGAAACGTTCTGCGCTGTACTGGAACTATCCAAACACAAGTGCTGCTTTTGTAATAGGAAGACATGTACACCCTTGCCCACCTGGCAGCCACCATTTTCGTCATATAGAAGTAATCAAGGAAGATTTCGTCCCGAAATATTATAGCACGGTTGCAACAAAATTTTGAGAACAAACAATCAGTTATATTGGAAAACCCATATCAAAAACCAAAACTTAAAGGAAAACCTTTTATCATTGATTTAGTCTTATGCTGATACAAAAGTAAACTTTTACGTAACTGGCTTCCAACCGATTACCCTTCTTTCTAATGCTGTGGAAGACCAGAAATACTAAAAAATTTGAATGTTCTTCGTACACAAACTGCTATAAAAAACGTTTTTGGTTTTACTACGTGCCTGGGTATACATCACAGTTTTGGGGCTGCAATGGAAGTTGCGGTGTGCAACATACATGCGTAAAATCTCTGAAACTGCCTATGCTCTTTATTTACAATAATACGTTTTTTATAATACATTGTTGCACCCACTTAATAATGTTGTAACTGAATATCTTTTTAAAGGAATGAGCCCCCTTCCCATTCCATATTAAGGCGATGTATCGGTTCTCTTTAATTGGAAATGATGCATGGTCTGATGACGGCCTGAACAGAAGGACGAAACTGGTAACCACTGACAGTGTTGTTAAAGGACGGTGTACTTAATAAATATATTGATTGACTTGCATAAGGGGATGTGTCATGTAAAACTTACTACGTGCAACTAAAATATAACCTGGTGTTAAACCGCACCGCAATGCTACATTATCCACACTTTCACCTACTTAATACGCCCTTCTGTTCTCCTGGTTCGATGATATGTACACTCAAGTGCAGTGCAAGTGACAGCCGAGTGCAGACTTTATCCAAGTGGCTGTCACAAACAGCTACACATTGAGTGCTCTGTGCTTCACAGAATGAGACTTCGTTTCGGTATGGAGTTGTCTGTGTGCAGGCCATGAAGACACATGTGCAGGTGGAGGCAGAGCTTCACGTAGTATTAGCCTCGGCACTAGGTGAAAACGAGTGGTCATTATAACAACAGGGCCATTTAAACCCAGAGGAATACAATGCCTACCAAACTTGCCATATGCCTCAGGATATGCAACCAGACAAACACCAATAAGTTTGGACCTGCGCAATACGTTTCACGTGTATTTGGCATGTACCGGGTTCAAATTTGGGGCGAGACACCAGCTAGCCTAATTGGAAAATTTCGTTGTATTTATTCTTTCTTCCATCGAGTTTCCTGATGTGATTTTAATCTCGGACACTGTATTGGAGACGTCACGATTCGAATTTCGGGTACGCTAGTTGCTGTTTCTTTACGAAAACTAAGGGAGCATCAAATACAGCTTCGCACAGTCCTATCATCGGCATTACGCGTGACTGTATGAGTTCGCAGTATAATCGCTTTAGCTCATACAAGCACCTGCTTTATAGGGAACTGAACTTTGTCTATGGACCTTAATTTCAACTGTCAAAGCCACGTACTTCAGACTCTTTACTGGCTGTGTTACGTCATTCAACGGTAAATGAATACACAAATAAACAAACAAACAATATTTGGCTCAAATTTAAATGTGTGACACCCCACTGAGACAGACCTTCTCCTGCTGCAGCTGTTGCTTCATCAGGATTGCCTTCTTCTTGTCCTTGCAACGTTTGTTTTGAAACCAGACCCTGATGACTCGCGGGCTCAGACCCGTCATCTCCACCAGCTGCTCCTTCATGAGAGCGTCGGGTCGCGGGTTCGCGTTGTAGCACGTCCGTAAGGTATGGAGCTGCTTCTCGTTCAGCACGGTGCGAACCCGCGTCGGTTTGCCGTCCGACGACACTTTCGTAGAACCGCCACTCCGACTCCCGTCCCGGCCCTTGTTCGACCCCGACTCAGACGAATCTGTCAAGAAAGAACAAATCATATATAGGACGACTACAGGAGGGAACAAAAGACAGATGTTATGACGACATTAGCAGCATAGAGCCCACTGGCAACTCTGCGTACCATGTGCTGCAAAGTTATGAAACACTGCATTATGCCCACGAAGTTTACTTAACTGTTTCCTAAGATTATCAAAATAATTTCCGCGCCTGTCGCGATTTTCCGAACACTCCTAAAAATTCAGTCTTCAAACAGGTAAGGAAATCACTAAATATGAAGTTAAAGAAATTGCATAAAAATATGTGCTAATTTCTACTAATACCATGCATGAGATAACCACATAAAAGTCAGTCCTTACTGGTGGATTTATTTGGTGTTTAATGTCAAGGGAAGAAATATGAGGGAAAGTCCTCCACTTCTGGAAGAGGTCGAACAATGCCGCACCTTGAAAATACATGGAACGGCCTCTTTAAATAAAGAGATTGTGAAGGATTAACAAAGTCCGATATGTAAATGAATGTTGTGCTCCACTAAACTTAAGGAATAACCTTATGATATCCTGCAAAGCAGTAGTGAATAGTTCTGTCAAATATTTGAAAGAGACAATAAGAAATCAATGTTGCATTACAGAATGAGATCGTGTGTGCAGCTCATTTATCTCGCTCGATGGCTGGAGTTGAGAAAGAGAGGGTGCAGTGTCGGTTCCCAAAGGCTGTTTCTGAACTGCTGAAAGGCTATAATTTCCGCACAAAATATCTACCATAAGTGGCTGTTTTTAGTACTAAACAAGCTACAGAATCTCCTTCGAATGATTTTAGAATATCAATTACTGCCCACAGTTTCTTAGGAAATACAATGACCAATATTATACGTTGCTAAAAATATTATGGGAATATGTTGTTTTTAATCCCAACAAATCGCATTTGTAACCATAAGTATTTGTTACTTTCTGATGAGCCGCCTACATGTTTCGGCCCCTGCATGCCATCTTCAGAGAGGTTATTACAAGCAATATTTTTTAAATAAATGAGTTCCCTCAATATGTCGTATAGGGGCCGAAACATGTGGAAGGGTCATCACAAAATAACATACATTTATGGCTACTATTATAACAAAATCAACGAGATATTCTAATTTCTCAAATTTATTTTTGGAATGGGACTCTTACATGTTTCGAACAGTCTCTCTGTCCATCATCAGGATTCCAACACCGTACACACAGCAATAGGTATATGACGTACAAGTTTTGCTGACAGCTTGCTAGCAAGCAGTCAGCATAACCTGCATGACATATACCTATTGCTGTGTGTACAGTACTAGACTCCTGATGATGGACAGAGATAATGTCCGAAACATGTAGAGTCCTATTCCAAAACATATTTGATAAATTAGTGCATCTCGTTGGTTTTGTTATAAGAATGTAACACGATGTACAGTCCTCTGAATGTAAAATTATGGCTACATATGCAATTATTTCGATAAGACACAGTAAAGTCCATTTATTGCACGTAGTGTGGATAACATTTAGTCGTAAAAATAATCGAGGTCATTTAAGAGATGCTGATATTTAAGTATGACTATGGTCTGGGGTGCTGGAAGCCGTCAACGAATTGTGGGGAACGACATTTAGTAGGCCTGCTATAGATGTCTTCAAAATCGGTGCGCTCTGTACGTGTTTTTAAACTCGATGCGCGTCGGCCGAATCGGGAAATAAAAGAGTGTAAACGTCTGTCCTTGCAAGGAGACTGACCTACCTTCCCGCGTGGCGTCAACGAGTGACCAATCAGAGAAACAGGATAATAGAGACCCGAAGGTCGTTCGGCATTTTTTCTGTCTGTAGTATTGTGCCTTTGTCTCAATAGATAAGTGGCGTTCGCATTTTTATGACAAAGTGCACGACATGAAAGCCGCAATGAACTCTATGTGCTTCGCAGTGTGCAATGTGCATATCTGTACATCTATGCTGAAATTACAACCTTGTTAATTAAATGTATTGAGAGCCACCGATTTTGGAAATATCTTAGTGACAAAATGGTGGCGGGTTAAAGGGATGAAGCTCACATTCGAATCTCACCGATTTTGAAAACATCTGCATTTCAAGATATATGGAACTATACTTTAGCCTGTTGTTTTTTATGTGTGTGAAACTTGGTCGTTGACATTGCCGGAGGAAAGGAAGCTGAGGGTGTTTGAGAACATGGTGTTGAGGAGAATATTTGGACCTAGGAAGGACGAGGTAACGGGGAAATGCAGGAGATCGCATAACGAGGAGCTAAGTGATCTGTACTCCTCACCCAATATTGTGCGGGTGATAAAATCGAGGAGAATGAGATGGGCTGGGCATGTGGAGCGTATGGGTGAGGAGAGGGGGTGTATAGTGTCTTGGTGGAGAAACCGGAAGGAAAGAGACCACTGGAGAGACCTAGGCGCAGATGGGTGGATAATATTAGGATGGATCTCCAGGAGGTGGGATGTGGGTATATGGACTGGATTGGGCTGGCCCAGGATAGAGACAGGTGGCGGACGCTTGTGAGTGCGGT
>Ga0123354_10016704_pt1 | contig 11501 bp, 8 predicted proteins | sample TergutLab28metaG_2_FD_97872 | JGI IMG/M metagenome (GOLD analysis project Ga0123354, IMG submission 97872) | Labiotermes labralis P4 segment gut microbial communities from Petit-Saut dam, French Guiana - Lab288 P4 | ecosystem: Host-associated > Arthropoda: Insects > Digestive system > Gut ... | reverse complement strand
CGGGGTCCACTCAGCCTCGTGAGGTCAATTGAGGAGCTACTTGAATGAAAAAAGTAGCGGCTCCAGGTCTAGAAAACAGAGATTAACGGCTGTGGGGACCCATTGCGCTGACCATGTGACACCACTCTATCCGCAAAAGTTGGCACTAACTTCGCCGACCGGCGGCAGCCGCTCTGTCAGTATAGTTCGCGTGCAGACTAAGGCCACGGAGTTATGAGAAAGCAATATAATGTATGGATCTGCATGGGGAAAACGCCCTGTGCGTACAGCCACATGTTAATCGCAAAGCAGAAGATACAAGGGGCCCGACATATCTGCATTAGCAAACGAAGCACAATTACGCAATTGCTGGCAGAATAATTATGCAAGAAGCGCAAAATCCTACCAAACATGACGCAATGCGCAGCTGTTAAATATATAACCACAGAAACCTCTTCCTTTGGGTAATATTTAATACCATCCAGAAGAGGCATAAAGTACTACAAACCATATATATTTTAAAATCTGAAAAGAAAACTTGAAATGTCTCACAACAATACAGATACTGGCCAAATCCAAACAAGAAAGAACTAGCTGTCTTGAAAACCAAGTACATGGAACATTTTCCAAAAAATACCACCTCCAAGCCTACATATTATAGCTTAAAAATTTACACATTCCTGAAAGACAAAATTTGTAACTGTAAAATACAACACATTTCAAAAAATAACTGGTGTATTGTGTGTTACATTCATGTTGTTTGCTCCTTGAACTTCAACATGCTGTATTCCATATTTCAATGTTGGCAAATTTCGTAAAAATTTTAATTTTGTTTGAACCTCCTTCAAAAGCTTAAAAAAAAAAAAAGAAAAGAGGAAAAAAAGAAAAAAAAAGAAAAGAAAGGCACAGTCTCAAATCAGCAAATTCTTCTTTTTATGGAAACAGCCAGTATTTAGACCTCATCTCATTCTTTGTTGCTTGGGATTCCTAGAAAAGAAAGCTTTTGTGTTTACTAAATCTTGTTGAATGGTGACCTCCACTTTCTTCGGCCTCCTGAGGTTTTTCATGGCTAGTTGGTCACACAGTTTCAAAAAGCTCTTATAACGCAAAGCGCAGCGCACATGTGGCTTTGGCCCTATCAAATACACAACAGCCCCATCATCCATTGACGGCAGTACACTATTTATTCCATGTAATATCTACAACCTACATGCTACAAAAGTAGGTAACTTCTTTATCACCAGAAAATGTCAATGAGGATCTAGATATAATCTTATACCACTGTAGTCCCCTCTGATCTAAGCATATTTCTGTTGAAAATAAAATTAAACTGCTGCATGGATGTCTCTTTTGTGTGATAAACATCTCAAGTAACTGAAGTATTGACTTCAAACACAGTCTATACACAAATCCTGGAAACAAAATTGTGAGAGAGATGTAACCCTCCCCTACCAATTTTAGGAAGCCATATCCCTTATCATTACATGATGGAATAAACAGTACTACTGTCAATGGATTTGACAATAATAAAACTGGTTTCACACGCAAGGAAACTAAAGAAACATTGTTTTCATAGCGGCAGAATCTCAATGCCACTTTATCAAGAAACAGTTACGGTTGGCATTACTGTGGAGATGCGTACATGTGTAGCTGCCGAGCGTGAAGGTTGTCATCATGTGCGGGAACTGGCCACTCGCTGCAGAACACACAGAGAGAGCAAGAAGAAAAAAAACAATTCCATTAGATCACATCCAAACTACTGCACCAGTACATTACTGCAACCTTGGGAGCCTTCCACTGTCACGTGACCCTACATCAAGAAGTGACATGAGGAATATTCAGTAATTTCATATGAAATTCACTATGACCATAACACTGAAACATATGTGAACTAACATGCAAACAGCATTAAGAACAGACTGACTGCTGTAGATGTAACTTATAACAGTGCAAACTGTGTACAGTTTAGGTTTCAATTTACATTTTCCCAAATTAAGGTACAATGCAGTGATGTTTTCTTCAATCAGATGACAGTAACAGAATTTGTGATTCACTAAGATGACTCAACTAAAACTGGCTTTAATGACAGCATACTTCCACACCAGATTATGCACAATCTGGATGCTGAAATGAATTCCATTACAGCACACTGTTTCTGTACAATCTGAACACTGGCCATTTTGGTGCAATTTACCATGTTATCAGAACATAATCTGACATCTAACCATTCACCTCCACCTAGTGCTAAGGTTAAGAATGTGTGGAGGTACACCATCCAGATACCTAAAAAATTAGAACATATGAGATTGATGTTTGTGTGCTTCACAATTATTGAATAAGAAGTGAAAATTAAAATAAAAGGAACAAAAAAATTCTTTGCATTACTACTGAGCTGATAATGGACAAGGCCATGACATCCTACAGTCACAAGATGTTATGTAGGTCTGCATACACATACACAGCACCATTTCACTTTCTTCAGTCAGTACATATCTGACGTTTTCCCAGCAGTTTGCAGTCTTCTATATTGAAAATGGAAGCAATATGCTCCCAAGATGTTGTTAATGAATTATTACATCACTTGGCACAACAAACCTGCATGTATCAATGTCATGTAACACCAGCAGCAAGAAAAGTGTTAATACTAACAGTCAGTCCAGTAGAATCTGTAAGATTGTGAAGAGTGCTGAAGTTTTATTATGAAGTAATATGTGTGTTTATTAAAGAATATATGGAACAACCATTTAGAACCAATATTCCACTCATACTGCAGAAAGCAAACAGTCTGCTCTTGAAATGACAAGGGCCACCGTATAGTTCACAGATGTTCAACAAAATTGCCAGTCCCCAACCTCCATTATTACTTTTCATACTGAGAATATTACTACTACCTTTTACACTTGTCTCCATCACTGTTATCATCACTTCTAGCAACTGGAATATGAACAATGGTAGTTTCCCAAGGTTAGTGATTAAAATACTACAAGAAAAATGGAGACTAATTAACCAAACTCTTATGCACTGGATCCCAACCGTTTAACATACTGATTGCCATGACAGACACTGATGTCTTCTTCAGACTCTTTATCTCCTGCCACAGCAGTCACTGATGTCTAGCCATTTAAGCTATTTCCATACCACCATCATAAGGGAACATGATGGGTTTAAGGAAGTGTGTCTGCTACTGCTTATGAGTAATGTAACATTTATTTTTCTTAATTTCTGAAACACCCCCCTCCCCAAAAAAAATTGACAACTTTTAAATCAGCTGAGAAAATGACACAATTTCTGAACAATATTTTCCATTTGTTTCACAACGCAAAATAGGATAGGAACCAACAAAGCATATCACAATTTGTTTTATTTTAATCTTTCAATGTTCTTAGTATCTTCAGATTTATGCTTTCAAACAAAGTGTCATCTAGTGCAAATTCTACTGTCTCTCTCTGAAATATGGGCAAGCTGCAGACAATGCCATTTATCGCAACGCGCATGTACAAAAGCAATGGTGCCAAAAGTAACCACTTGCAATTCAAGCAGTTCAGAAGTTTCTATTAGACTAAAATAATGGATAAAACAGAACCCTGTTCCAACAATATAAAAAACTGTTCTAAGCAAAATTAACATCTGTATGAACACCCTAAATTCTATAAGTCACAGAGCAGTCAAATATGTATGTATGAAGAGGGAAAACTTCCCCTTCTTTTTTTATAAAAATAAACTTGTAACTGGGATTATCAGTATCAATACCTGGCACCAGAATCAGATGCCCATTGTACTATGCACCCATTATTTTGCATGTTCTTGGCTGACAACTTTATGTGAGTTCAGTTTTTTTAGTATCACACTATGTGTTGACTGTCATCTTTTGGTGCCAAAGTTTGGGACAAGCATGTACTGCAACAATATGATTCTTGAATTGCTAGTATTTAACTTCTGACACATTCAGCCAACGCTATGCCGCTGCAGTTCAGGATACCACATACATAACAGCATTCACTGACATTACCAGAACAAAGAAAATTGTTAAAAACTTAAAATCAGAACAATTAATTCCACTCAGTAATTCAGTACAAATCTGATATGATGTGAATACCTTCTGCCATGTGCTACAGTCCTATTCAGAATTTGTTGACATATGAATAATTAATGTATCAAGTACATATTTAAAAAAATTAAATCTTATCCAAACGAAATTACAAAATTAAAGTAAAACTTTCTTGAAATCAGTCAATGTGTTTAATGCAGGAGAAAATAATGGAACCCAACAAACTGTTCTGGACTGTAGACAAATATATAAGATCGCAATGCAAGTCAGTTTAGGGTGGCACAAAAGCAGTACGACTGTTTTAAGTCTGTATGTACCTTGCCAGAGGATATTGCTTTTCCTAGGTTCACAGTGCAATGAGCAATGAAGTATGAAGGAGCATTGTGACCTTAAAAAGTGTGCCTACCAGATGTGAACTGAGTATCGGTCAAGGTGGTCAACAGTTTCATTCACTTTTTAAATACTTTGTAATAACATGAATGACAGTCTCAAAGTGCAGTGCTAGTTTTGTGCCACTCTGTGCAATATTACCACTTCAAGACAAAACTTCACATGCTTTACAACTACAGCCATGTTTTATTGAGCATAAAAGTGGCTGTATATTTCAAGTAATACATCCTCCAAACAAAACAAAAGTAATAAGACACATGAAGTTTCGCCTGCATCAAAAGGTTCGCACACCCCAAATGAGAAGCATATTCTCAAAATATACCATCAAGACCAAAAACAATTAATGATAAGTGGGATAAAATGAATGGTGAGCAAAATCATAGGCAATGGGGTAATCTGGATAAATGAGTTATTGAAAACCTGTCGGTATGTTTTGGGAATATTCAACTCAGTTCCTCACAGAGAGACAGCAGAAGTAACTTCAAGCTTGTATCTTCCAAAGTACGGTACTTCTGGTTTTGATAGTATCTATCGATAAATTCTCCCGGCACAGATTCATATGAAGACTGTCTGACCATGTAATTTCCATTTTAGTAACAATCCAAAATGTTTTGTTGGTTACAATGTATAATTAAAATTAAACTAACACCGATCAATCAGCTGACATTTAATTTTTTTGGTACAACATAAATATGGTTAGTAAAAGAGCAATTCTGTAAAAATTATTTAATTTCACAGGCCAATGAAGGTTAAAAAATGTAGGTTGGGAACCACTTGCATACAGATGAGTATTTTACAAACAATATCCATACAGATGAAGCAACACAAGACAAACAGAAATGTACTGTTACACAAGAATACTATACAAGGCATTTTCCAAAGTTTCTCCCTGCTGGTTGTAGTGAACATAATACTATGTTTCTGGTAATGAGATGAAGGACAATGAATACTTGCAATGTTCTGACAGAGATCAACTCTCAGCAAAAAGCATTTCTGGTCTATTTCAAGTACCATGAGAATTATATGGCAACAACAGAAACCACAATTAAATTTTCCTGACTAACTACTAACACAGACTTCACAGTTATAAACTTGACTGAAACGTTTCTGTCGTTTCAGACATGAATGTACATATGTGCTCTACATACATGCATATTTTACACCCTAAAAAAATGAACTGCTCCACCCATGATTCAATTCTGGTAACACAATGGAATAAAAGAAATGAGGAATACAGTCTTCTGGGATTTTTTTCCATACACAGTACAATTCCTTTAATCCAGCACTCCTGACAGTTCAGCATGTGAGGAAAGTAGTCCCAACATCAAAAGCTCTGCCATCTGTAACTTTCAGTGCAAATACTGATTCCATGACATTAACTTGGGTTATCTGGACCTTACTAAGCCCACTGAGCTATTATGAAGGCTTCAAAAGCACCAAAGATGAATAAACAAGGCACAGATGGTGCATTCCACAGAAACCATAAATAATTATGAGGCTTGAAAGTGGTGAAAGCCAGAGAGGGTATAACTGATTACAAAACTCAATCGTCAACTATCTGTGATACAAAGAAACAGCAGGCCTACTTATGATCTTTCATGCCATCAAGTCAAGAAGGACCCTGTCATGCGACAGACACTGAGCCTAAATTAACATACAGTGACAAGGTGTTGTATAAGTAGTTTACAGCAATGCATTCTGTGGGAAAACCTGTGACTGGGCCCATACTAAATAAAAAGCCAAACCTTTTTACAATGAAAGTAACTACCTAGAGCACATTCTCTGAGGGCAATAATAACAAATCGCTTCTAAGAATTTGGGCAGTATAGATACTGTCTACTAATCCAGAACATTTTATAATCCACCACCTATCTGCTCCCATGGGTCAAGATTAAAGGAATTCTACTTAGTTTGGTATACAGGTACCAGTGTTTTGGAAAATCCTGCTACCATCATCTTCAGTGTTACTCCTTACCCTACGGCAGAAGGCAACAGCATTTTACAGAACGTTGGTACCTATCTGTTAAAACTGCAGAGTCACATCCCAGCCTACTGTAATATTCATCATTGTGTCTTCAAATCTCATAGAATGAAACAGCTCAATTTATCCATTATTCTTACTCAACTGAGTGGCAAAACATGTTTCAGTAAATTACTTCCAGCATACATTTTCATAAACAAAAATGCCTTGCACAATGAAACCTGTGATAAAATAGGATTTTCACTGCCTAGTGTCACCTTACCAAGCCATTTCACATAAGAATTGAGAAGCGACACGACGCCACGCATGTCCCATACATAAGGATAGAGATCATACAAAAGTTCCCTGTTGGCACAGAAGGTCAGTCTTCGGAAGAGACGATTCAGAGCAGCACTCATGTCCTCTAAACGAGCTGCTCGCTCCATCCATTCAACAACCTACAGATGAAATCAAATTCATAACCAATACTTTGTATTTATATTCACGTTTTCAGGCATTCTTTAACAGGTCTCACATAAAGGCCATGTGACCCATGTGCTGGAGCCAGCATGTTCCTCGAGAATGCTGGCAACATCTCTCAATTTTGCACTGCATATAACCCACATGCCCAGTTTAGCATCATTATTTTTTCCTATATCAGCCACAGCCACATGCAGTTTACAGTACCTTCGTACAGAGTTACAGGCAGACTGCAAAAATCCTACACGTTCCTGTACAGACTTCTACATGTATAAATCTCTTAGTATTATTACTATTCTTACTTTATTATTTTATTACACAGAACATATTCAAAACATCACTGAGATTATTAGTGTAGTATTTTATTTGCAGTGACAATTGAAAAGTGAATAGTAACCTTCACAGTGCTCGCACCCTACAACACAGCGCCCCACAACCACTACCAACCACATCCAGCAGAACCAGCGCAGCACACCACGTGCAGTAACACACGTCTTGTTCTCCTGAAGATGGGCATAATTATGCCCGAAACATGTTGAGAAAGTGTTGATAATAAACATCACTGTTGCATCTTGTTGGTTTTCTCTCTCACTTCACAATTGAAATACTTCCAAATCATGTCACTGATGTTTTACATATTGCACCACCATCAAAGAAAAAGAACTACAAGGTACAACACAACTTATTACTGAACTATGGATTCTGTGTATGTTAAAACTGTTGGATGTAACGTAACAATTTCACATTATTGCCACAATACTAAATATCAACTAACAAACAGTAATTCACACACAATGTACATCTTAAAGAATCAGTCAAATTTGAAGTTACAGGACATTTTTGCAAGATTACCATGTCAGTCTTTCACACTGCACAAAAATACCACCTTAATGAAAGTTGCAAAGTTTACCAATATTACCATACATCACACCAGAACCTTCATATAAAGGCACTAGTGATGTTCCCATCTCATATTTTTGCATCTGCCATGTTATTATACTATTACACGAAATTACAAATATGGCACTGGGGCATCTTGCAATGGTGTGATGTTCAAACCACAAATAAAAATCAGCTCACTGGTTCAAAAGTCTACTGGAGGGACAGCCTGACATGAAGATTTCAAGAGCATACCCTTTCCCCTTTTCACAGAAATAAGCAGATGGAAGATTTATGTGATTTAAGTTCAGAGAGAGGATGGACACAAACAGACTACCAAAACAAGCACTACAATATAAACCAAAAGGACAAAGGAACATAGAACGACTGAGGAAGAGATGGAGGGACCAACTTCATCTTGAAGATCAAGGAACAGGAAACACGCCTAACCCTTCAGGAACATGATGATGATGAAGTTCAGAGAGACAGCAGTTATAAACAGGACTTAAAATAGCTTCCCGAGTTTTCATGATGATGACCACAGATTAAAATGATGCTCCTTACCTCTGGCTTATTAGGTGATTCATGTTCTGTTGCCACGTTCTTTTTTGTGCAGTTGGCATGTGTAACAAGATATGCGTTACTCTTTAACCAATTAAATTCATGTAGCAGCTGCAATCCTTGACCACCATGTTCAAATGGAAGGTAGAACAGATCACATAACAAGGCAAGATCATCATGGGTAAGCAGCTCCTTTTCGGTTCTGCAACACGAGTCAGTCAGAAGAGTGACAGTGACACCCATCATGCATACACTTTAAAGATAAATACACTGAATCATCATTTAAAGTTTCTCTGGCAAATAGTGGATTTTGACACATTGGTGAATAAATCTTTTAGCCTTTACCTTCAGTTGCTTTATGCACATTTCTATGGGCACTTTTTTTTCTAGGCTAAAATATTTTTATCATTCTAAATTACCACCACTGTACAACAATTTAGTCTACAGGGCTAGACAATTTTCTTCACTCCACTGCACCCCAATCAGCGATATTAACTAAAAGCAGCAGATATTTTCACACAAATTTTCATTGTACACACTGATATGAGTTTTAACCTTTTAAAGCCTACTGATTATTTGATGGAACAAAAGGCTTCACATTCCAAAATTGTACGTTCTGCCAATACCTTAATTATGTTTTTTTTTGTATTTATTTCAAAGCAAACCTTTATGTTTGCCCTATACAACATAAATTGAATGTTATTTACAAAACCAAGGTAATAAGTGTTTACTGTGCAGTAAGAACTGGGTCTTTAAATAAAACAGTATACATTTTGTATTCAAATGGGTTAATATGTAATTATCTTAACCCTGATTCATCATTCAGTGTTTTGATATGTGTAAATATGGAGAAAAGCATACCTTTAGCTGATGGTTATACAGACATAATTTTAAAATACTCAACCTGGCCAACAGTGAGTGGATATTTGGACACCTTCCATTACATTACTATATAACTTCATAATAGTGAAATGATCACATGCATGTACAACCTACATACACTACGCCCCATGCCGTGTCTCCACAATAATGGTTCTGTAAGAACCAAAACCTCTTGAAGTTAATGTGTAACACAGACTGCTAGGTACACTTTACTTGATACAGTGGTTAAATAAAAAGTATATAAAAATCACGTATGCTGTGAGCATCATACGTACAGTTAAACTAACAGAACCTCAGTTACTTCATATTGCAACAGTTCACTTTCATACCTCATGTAGTAAAGATTACAAACCTTCCTAGAGGACTCGCAAGCCCATCATTTGTACATTCCACTATCATCGTACTAGAGGTGCAATTACTAGTGGGATGAATTGATTCAACCTGCATACTTGTCCCTGTCCCAGTTATGGCAGACCCCGTCTCAGCCATAGGGATGTCTTCACCCCCTTCTAATGAGCTTTTGACAGTATGTGTGGGAGAAGAGTGAGGTGGTGTTGGGTTGCAGTCCATAGGTTCACCTGTTGAAGTGTTAGTGTTGGCTGTCCCATTGCTACTGGAAGAGTTAGATGCTGCTGAATCATTGCATATGACCTGAAACAGCCCGTGGCTTGTCAAAGGAGATACATTTCTTGGTAGGGTTAAGAAAAAAGTGATAGAGAAACAGTTCATTAGAAATTAAGCATAAGTGAAAACACTGCCAGTCAGCAGTTGTCCCCATGCTTCTTAAATGCCATGTCATAAAGACATACAGAAGAATGGAGGTACACACCACATTAAACCTGATACTAAATCACACCTGTCAAATACGTGGCCCACAAAGAATTGTGTGACCCATACAGGGTTTGGCATTTTGAAGGACCTACTCTCAATAATACTTCTACTACATAACATACCCAAGAAACCTGCAAAATTAAATACAAGAAGTAGTCTATATCCTTGACTCTTCTGTACTGAAAAACTCACAAATGAAGAATGACAAGGGACATTTTAAGTTGCATCCCAACACATCAAGTTGGATTTCAGATGTATCATAACTGCTTTTGAGTTTGACACACCTGTACTAGATGGAAGAGAGAGGTCAGCTTGACTTTCCAGCCTCTATATCCCAGTAACTACTGAAGAGAAAGGTGGGTTGATCCCAGAATTGAGCTGCACAATACGGTGAGGACAAATATTTCTGCCTCTGCCCGGGACTGAACTCTGGCTGTCCAGCCTATAGCCTAGTCACTATACTCATTAAGCTATGTTACATTAATTTATCTCCACTCATGTACCCTTCTTCAATGTTTTTGATGCGTAAGTCTTGTTAGCGTGAAATGACCTGGCTACATACGTAAAAGTAAATTTTTAAAAATTAAGTTTAAATTTGGTCAAAAGCTGCATAAATCCAAGAACCACAGCACTCCAGAGCCTTACTTGTAAGCAAGTGACTTTGGAAAACGACTGCCAACATGCCCTGCATTACTTCAAACTCCACTAAGAAAACGGTAAATGAATTTCCTCCTCTTCACCACAAACTTTTCATAACAAGATCATTTCTCCAACAATATTTCCTCTTGAAACAGTATAATTAGAATAAAGAGAATATCAAATATATTCATACATGTCACAACATAATATACAGTTACATACCTTCGTTTCTGAGACTAACGAATTCATAACCGCACCAGAGTTCGGCTGCATCATACTCTCTGTGTTATTGCTTGTTACCTGCCGAAAATAAAAGAAAATGTCTCAACTGTTCACAATCACACTTATTAAACCTTGTATTACTGACTGGGTACAAAATGTATCCAGGGTTGGTCTTTTCTTCAACAATTCTTGGTGGTATAGAGTAACAATCTTGCCAATTTTTCTATTTGTTCCTTGAAGTCCCCTTGAAACAAAATTATCATTATGCAGCAAGTGTATTGTTTTTAGTATGCTTCCACCGCAATCCGACAGGACCATTTTGTACCCATGTTAGTTCTATTTGTTCAACAGTCAAGGACAGAAAAAGACTGGAAATGTTACCAGTGCTCAGAATAGGTATGCAAGGACTACCCTATCAGGACAATTCAAATAACATCCAACAACTGCAAGGAACAATCATAATACAGACAAATTTTATTCACACTGTTGTTCTAAACTGTATTATCGTGTTCTAAACTGTATTATCTTGTTCTAAACTGTATTATCTTGTTCTAAACTGTATTATCTTGTTCTAAACTGTATTATCTTGTTCTAAACTGTATTATCTTGTTCTAAACTGTATTATCTTGT
>Ga0123354_10016703_pt1 | contig 11501 bp, 1 predicted proteins | sample TergutLab28metaG_2_FD_97872 | JGI IMG/M metagenome (GOLD analysis project Ga0123354, IMG submission 97872) | Labiotermes labralis P4 segment gut microbial communities from Petit-Saut dam, French Guiana - Lab288 P4 | ecosystem: Host-associated > Arthropoda: Insects > Digestive system > Gut ... | reverse complement strand
TAATGAAAGACCCGTCTGTCAGAAAATTGAGCGACGCCGATTTCGCCTATCGCTATTCGGATGTAATGACGGTACGTTGTTGGGTATATATGCAAATGGCGATACATTTCGGAGAAATACCTTACATTACAAAACCTCTGTCTACAGTAAACGACTTGAAGAATGCCTCTGCAGACGTTCCGAAATTAGAATTGATGTCATTGTTGAATGAATTGGTTGTTGAAATGGAAAATATTCCATTCAAGGAACTGTCAACAAGTTCGCCGCTTTATGTAGCCTCAGGAATTGAATATCTGCCCATGTTCTTTCTGAACAAAAAAATAGTGCTGGGCGATTTGTACCTTTGGACAGCGCGTAATGCAGAGGGCTACCGCAAGGCTGCCGAGCAATATTATAGCGTGATAGAAGAAGCGGAAATTAAGTTATTTTCCAATAATCCACATTATGGCTACAAAATTAATTCGGGAGTGTGGGATGAAGGAAGTCAATTGGCAGCAGCCCAAAATTTAGGGTTTGCAATTTTATATCGTCGCCACAAACAGTTAGATATGAATTCATTCCGTAACAAATGGAAAGAAATGTTTAACCTTTCTACCATGAGTGGCGAATTGAGCAGGGAAATGATAACAATGTGGAGTTATGATCCAAAATATGAACCGAGATATCCGCTATATGAGATTTTTGCCAATACCGGTAAAGGAAAATATCAACTGAAACCGTCTGATAAAATTATCGAATTGTGGGATACACAAGTGCAACGAAATAACGGTTTTATGTTTGACGGGCGAGGCGAAAATTCTTCGTTTGGCTTGGTAAATGGAGAACCGGTAATTTTAAAATACCTTTATTCGTATTACTCTAATGTTGTAGACGCAAACAGAACCATTCAACTTCAATATCATTTACCTTTGGAAGACAACCAACAATATGGCAAATGGTTTATATATCGCGCCGCCTCACTGATTCTGCGCTACGCCGAAGCAGCCAACCGCGCCGGATACTGGGATGTGGCTTATGCTCTGCTAAATGACGGAATTGTTGCTAATTACAATTGGCGCCGATACGATGGAAGAAATCGAGACGCTCAAAATGATGCATTAGGCGTTAGATACACCGGTTACAGACCAATAGCGCCAAATGGCGACGAAAGAGATGAATACGATAAAGACTTGGATGGACCAGAATATGAAGACAGACATGGAACCCCTATTCCTTCCATCGCTTATCCAAGACCGTTTTATCTTGACGGGCGCTCAATCCAATACGTGATGACTGCGCCATGGGCAGAATGTGCCGGAATACGCGGAAGAGCATATCTGCAAAATCAAGAACTGCCTGAAGATATCACCCAAGAAATAGATCGTACCCGATGGATGGAAGAAACGTTGATCAACGAGGCTGCATTGGAATTAGCCTTTGAAGGACATCGCTGGAACGACCTGCTGCGTATAGCATATCGTAAAAACGATGAAATACCGGGTAGCGGTACCACCTTCCTGAACAATGTCTTGAATGAAGCCCAAAAACCGGCGCTTACAGAGAAAAAATGGTTTCTGCCGTATCCCGGCTTTGAGTAACTTGTGAAAACAAAAGACTCCGTACAATTTTCTATGTTTCTCGTATAATTTTCCATACCTTTTTTTCAAAATAATAAAATAGTTTAATTTATCTTTGTGCCTTATTATATTTTTTTAAACTTAATTTTTTATGTATTATGAAGTATAAATATTTACTTTTAAGTGTTTTTCTGGCGCTGATGTCCATATTTTGGGGACAGGCGCAGAATGTGGTTCCGGATGATTTGAATTATTTCGAGGACTTTAGCGGAGAGACAATAGGTGGTACTGTTGTTCCAATCAATCCCGCAGCTCCAGATCTCCCTTTTGTCTTGCATGACCTTGTAAACGGTTATTTAAAAATAGACGTTAATAATCAGGGTGGTCACCGTACAGGCGGTTTTAACCTGAGCGATGCAATTGATTTCAAAGAAAAATTGCATCTACAGTTTAAATTTTTGGCGTCTGCTCAAGGAGGAGCTACCAATAATGAAGGACAAGTTCAATTTCAGGACAAGAATGGTAAGGCGCTGTTTACATTGTTCGTCAACTTTGACGCCAATGATAAGATTGGCGTTCTTGCGGGCGGCTTCCTTAACAGTACAAACTACGGAACGCCTATTGCGGCTTCGAGTTTCCCTGTTAAATATCTCGGCGCTTTTGAAGTTCCAGAATTAGTCGGACGAGCTGATGCCTCAACAACAGGCACATGGTATAATGTGAGCGTTGAAGTTTATTCTGATGATAAACTGCTGGTAGTCACATTTACAGACGACGATTCTTATCATCAGACAATAACCCTTTTACTGCCTGATGATTTTGCATCTGATTCTTTTGCATCTGTTGTTCTTACTTCCATACGTAATGGCGGCAACAACAGTAGCTGGTTTGCTGCTATTGATGATTTAGCTGTCGCTGCAGATGAAAAAGCGGATATTACAGCTCCGAATATAAAGGAGTTTTACGAGGACTTTAAAGGTGAAACAATAAAAGGTAATGTTCTTCCAATATGGCCTTTCCCTCAAGCCGCTCCTTTTGTTCAGCATGATGCTGAAAACGGCTATTTAAGAGTAGACGTTGAAAATCAGGGCGGAGCGCGTGTCGGTGGTTTTTATCTGAACAATGCATACGATGCAGTTGTGTTCAAAGAAAAATTGCATGTACAGTTTAAATTTTTGGCTTCTGCTCAAAACGCCAATAATAATGAAGGACAACTTAGGTTTTACGACAAGGAGGGTAAATCTCTGTTTGCCTTATACGTCAACTTCGACGCCAATGACAAGATTAAAGTTCTTGCAGGCGGTTTCCTCAAACACTCAGGAGAAGGAGCAGCGTCCACAGTACAATTGGAATACGAATCAGCTATTGTGACTCGAAACATCCCTGCTAATTTCCTTGGCGCTTTAACCGTTCCTCCATTACCTTCTAAGGCTAATGTTCTCACACAAGGTACATGGTACAACATAAGCGTTGAAATATTTTCAGATGTGAAACTGTTTGTCATCACACTTTCAGACGACGAGGATTACGAGCAGACTTTAACCCTTTTATTGCCCGATGACTTTGATTCTGAAAGTTTCTCGGCCATAACGCTTGCCTCAATACGTAATGGCGCCAACAGCAGCTGGTTTGGTGCTATTAGCGATTTAGCCGTAACAGCGGATGATAAAGCAGACATTACCGCTCCGGAAATCGGCATTGTTAATGTTCCTAAAAACAAAAAAACAATAGCGATGGTTGTTCATGCTGACGTCGTTGCGACTGGCTTTGCTGCAGGTGTTCAACAGTATGATGAAGCAAGTGCAACTCGTTTCATGTCAGCTTTTACCGGTTATAATGTAGAATATATTTCTGCCGGCACTGCAACAGGCGGCATAACAAGTGAAACGGAAGCACAACTGCTAGAAAAGTATGCCAAATACGATTTGATAGTGTTGCATCCTACATTAGGCGGACAGAACAATCATTTGATGGCTTTGAAGCAATTAGTAGGCAAAAAACCAATGTTGAATCTGAAGGCGTTCTGTTATCAAGGTTCAGGTTCATCAACTGATGCAGTAGGTAGCGGCAATAGAAGATGGGGATGGGCAAACCCAAATCCGGCAAATTCAGCAGCTACTGACAAGGTTTATGTCAAAGTAACTGCGAAAGACCATCCTGTTTTTGCAAACATAGCATTAGGCGGCGAGGGCGCTGATGAATTGAAAATGTATTCAACAGCAACCCTCCCTGTAGCAAATAGTTTAAACAAAGTCAACGATTTACCTTTTAAAGGCGTTGATTGGAATGCCGATTGGAATACATCCAATTATCTTTTGGCTACACACCCTGATGAAGGCACAAATATCACTCAAATGCATGAGATTAGTTTGCCCGATGCCCCAAAATATTTATTTATCGGTATCAGCACGGAACAATACGCATTTGAAAAGTTGAGCGACGAGGCTATTCAGTTGATAAGAAACGCTGCCGAATATTTGGCTGGTCCTCCCGCTAAACCCATTGAGCCAACTGAAGAGTGTACTTACTCCGAAGATTTTCAAGGTCTTACACTTGGCGAAGCTTACAATGCCACTGATCTTCAGCTCAGCAACGCTGCCAAAGATCTGATGCGTGGTGAAACGAAAGCAGGCATCATAGCCCGCGCCGGTTTTGCCGCTGATTTTTTAAGTGTAAATTCATCCGCAGAAAATCATTATCTGCATTTTAATTCTGCGAACTGCAATGACCGCGGTAATTATTTTGTCCTTCCCGAAAATGTTGATTTTAAAGGAGTTTTGCAAGTTGAATTTGATTTCTTTGCAGGCGCTACGAATACAAACAACGTTGAATCGAATATCTCGTTCTTTGCAGACCTGCACAGACAGGGGACAGCAGCAAGTACTTGGGCGAACGACGCCGTGTTTGTATTGAACGTTCCTCCGGGAGGTAATGATTTTGATTTAGAACTCGTTTTGCCTTATGTTCCTAATTTTGGCGGTAGCGTTAATGATGGATGGGGACCGCATTGGAATCCTTTTATTGTTGGTCAGAACCCTGACAGAAACGTCAAAACTGCTCTTCCCGGCTTTAAACGCGATGTTTGGTACACTGCAATCGTCAATATTGATGCAATGGAAAGAGACGTCCGTTTCTCCATCGTGGAAAGAGACGCAGTTGGCGCTGAACCAAAGACGGCAATACTTGATATGCCCGAATTTTATGTGGCGAAAAGCGTAAGAGCCGTATTGTTTAACCATCGTCGTTCCGGCGGAACCAGCAATTCCAATTACTGGTCGGCAGGTATAGATAATTTATGTATCGCGAATCTCGACCCAGTTGATTTGAAAGCCTTCACGTTGAAGTTCGACTCGAAAATGGAAGGAATTGCAAATCCTGCAAGTAGATCAGCATTCCCCACCTATCCGATCGGCCGTTTGGCAGAACTTGAGAAGGAAGGTTGGGAATTTCTCGGATGGTTTGACGCTCCGGTAGGTGGCAGACAATATACTGAAAATTCCGTTTTGATAGGCGATTTTACCTTGTATGCACAGTGGGAAATATCTGCTCCCATCTTTACATTGTTTTTCGATGCAACAGGAGGAGTGGTTGAACCCGAATTTATGGAAGTAATGAAAGGCTTCCCGGTAGGTGATTTACCGACGCCGACACGCGAAGGTTTCTCTTTCCTGGGATGGTTTGACGAAGAAGATAATCCATATACGGCCGAAACCATTTATGAACTTGACGGTGACTTTACCTTGTATGCAAAATGGTTTGATGTTGGTTCATGGGATTATTTCTTTAATTTCCAAGGAGCTGCATTAGCAGCTGGTATTGCTGTAACACCGGGAAGTCCTGTTGTTAATGATTTTGTAGTTGGTGGTAAGGTCATGGCTTCCGAATGGCGTGCAGGACGTGCAGTTGATCTCTTTTCTCTTGGAACTGAAGACGGCAACACGTATTTGCGTCATAATGCAGCATCTCAAAACTCTCCTCGTAACCAGTGGCTGATGTTGAATGAAACGTTTAACTTTGTTAGAAACATAGCAGTTGAATTCAAATTCTATGCTGCACCCTATCAAACAAGCGGTGGTACCGGGACAACCGGCGAATATCAGCTTTGGGGCTTTAACAATCACAGATTCAACTGGGAAGCAGGCAGTACGACTGTTCTTGAGCAAAATAACCGTGCAATGTTCATGTTAGGAATACCTGTAGGCTCCGGCGATTTTGATCTGCGTGTCGCTTTGCCACAAGCTCCTATATTAGGCGTATATGATGGCACTTCAGGTTACGGCTTTGGCGCTGATGGCAGCGGTACTTCAGCCGCTGAAGTGGCGCCGGAATTTGAAGATAAGGAAACGTTTACCGGACTGAAGCGTAATGAATGGTATCATGTGAGAATTGAAATTAATTTGGCGGAAGAAACCATTGCTTTCATACTTACAGATGCTGCCGAAAACGTAAAATCAGTGGAATTACCGTTACCTGAATATTATACAGGAAAAAGCATTGGCGCTTTCTTCTTTAGTCCTCAAGGACCTGCCCAAATCACTTGGGATTTCCGTATGGATGATATAGCTGTCAAAGTGTCTGACCCCGAAAACTATACGATTACATTCGATACACAGAGCGAACAAGTTTTGGCTCCCAGACCAATAGGAGTAGTTGCTAATGAACCAATAGGCGACCAGTTGCCGGATGTTTCATGGATCGGTTATAGCTTCGACGGATGGTTTACCCAACCGGAAGGCGCTGGCGACAAGGTTGACGCCACTACGGTATTTAATTTTGGCGCAGATATTACTCTGTATGCACTATGGGGTAACACCGATGTTTATACATTGTCTTTCGAATCTGAATATGAAGGATTCGATAATCCTGATGATAAGAATGTAACATACGATTTGGAAGTAGGTCCGCTACCTTCGTTTCCGAGACGCGACGACGGTTACGTCTTCCGCGGATGGTTTACCGAACAGGATGGCGCAGGCGACCGATATACCCAAAATACGAAATTATCAGTTCAGGAAGACCTCACGCTCTATGCTTACTGGGTATTTGTAGGCGACTGGGATTATGTCGAAGAATTTACGAATCCTGATGATGTACAAAGAGATGCAGGCTTTTCAATTCCGGGTGTAACCCAAAACGCAGAGTTCGAAATAGCGGAAGATATGGAAATTGACGGAAACTGGTTCTGGTATTTTAGCGGTTCGGGCACTACAGCACGTGCCGAACTGTTTGCGATACCTGAAGCTGTTGAGTTTGACGATGAGTTAATCATGGAAATAGATTTCGCATCTACAACAGCAGGCGGTAATGGAAGAAATGAAGGTCAGGTCTGGTTCCTTGGCGAAGACAATTCGGTGTTGTTCGCTATGTTCCTGGGCGATGGCGTAAACCAAAATGTAGCAGGTTTCTCGGCAGGTAAACCCGATTTTGATATTAAGGCTGAAAGCAGTCCGGGAGCCGGCGACGCCGTATCAGGAAATAAGAGATATTGGGCGAATATACCCGGACAATACAAGGGACAATTGGAAGAGTTCACGTATGCCGGCGGAAATGGAGGTTCTTGGACGGAATCTGTATGGTACACGGTCAGAGCAGAAATCAGTAAATCGCTCAAACGTGTTAATATTACCATCACAGGCATCACCGACGATTTATATGCTTACACGTTGTCCTTCCCGTTGGCTGACGACTTTTCGGCAACCGACTTCAAGAGCATCATGTTCAACATAGCCCGCGACCCCGATCCGAGTTGGCAAATCCGTTTCGATAATTTGAAAGTTAAAGCTGATAGACCGGGCGAATTCCAATTTGAGGAAGGCGATGTAATGTTGAGTTTCAATTCGCAACTTTCGAGTATCGAATCACCAAATGCAAAGGTTGTTAAGACCGGACAGGCGGTAGGCGAACTGAAGGAAATATTCCGCACAGGTTTCACGCTTAAAGAATGGAATACTGCAGCCGACGGAACAGGAACAGCATATACGGCTGCTACTTTAGCGGCAAATGCCAATACGGTACTGTATGCGATTTGGGTGCCTAATGTTCACACGGTTACTTTTGATCCTCAAGGTGGAACAGTAACGCCTGCAACCATAACGGTTACTTATAACGCCGAAATGGGTGAACTGCCCGTTCCCGTACGCGAAGGTTTCCGTTTCTATGGATGGAATATCTTACCCGACGGCGAAGGTGCAATGTATCGTGAAAATACATTATATCAAGTCAACATCGCTTCTGAAGAGTTAGGAAGAAACATATCGGTTGATACAACCCTGTATGCGAGCTGGACTTCAAATGCCCTGAGCTTTGTATTGAGTTACAATCCCAATACTGTTGAAGGATTTGATTTACCGGTACCCGCTTCCAAGGTGGTTATTTATAACACTCCGCTTGGCGATAAGGATTATCAGGTACCTACTTTATTCAAAGAAGGTTATATTTTTGCGGGATGGTATCTTCAAGGCAGACTGGATAAGATTAACGCTTCTTCGTTGTTTGCACAAGGCGGCGGCGATATTACCCTCGACGCTAAATGGGTAGGAATACCGACGATTGATTATACCGGTTATGATTATATAGATGATTTCGAAACGGCCGATTACAACAATCTTGGTAGCGTCACAAAAGGCACTTCTATTACGCCAAGCGTTAGTGATCAACCCTTCACGAATGGCGTGCTGGGCATGGCAAGAGAAACGATTGAAGACGAAGTGAATACATACCTTTTGCATGATGTAGCAAGCCAGTCAGGTCAACGTCTACGTCAATTTAATCTTCTCGAAAACAAAATAGAATTTGAGAAAAACGTGGTGGTAGAGTTCGATTTCTGGTCGTCTACTTTTACCGGACATGCCGGCGGCGGAGCAAACGATGCCGAACGCGCTGAGGGTCAGGTTTGGTTCCTCGACAATGAAAATAATCCTGCGTTCGCTCTGATAGTGCCTCGCGGAAGCAACCAATTAGGCGTTATGGCTTGGAATCCCAAGAATGAAGATGGCTCCACAAAATTTGGAAGCTTACCACAAGGTAATGTAACGTACCCCAATGAACACGTATATACCGGCGCTCCAGAAGCCAATAAAGGTATGTTGATCGATGCAACAAGTTCAACATGGTATCATGTAAAAATTCAGATTTCAAAAGAATTTGAATATCTTCGTTTCACTGTATGGAACGACTCTTATTATGACCAGTTGATCATGGAATTGCCTGAAGACTATGCAGCCAAAAACATTTCTGTTATTCTCTTTAATTCTCGTCGTGGCAGCGGAAGTAATAACACTTGGCAAGCCCGCATGGATAACATTGGCGTCAAAGCAGATATTGCAGGAATGGTGAAATCTGTTCTGGTAGCTTTCGATGCGAATGCATGGAGAATAGGACAAGATGGTGAACCGGAACGTATTCCCGGTATCAGCAATCCCCCAACAATAGACTTGGATGCAGGCGATCCTATAGGAGTTTTACCAGTTGTAGTACGTCAAGACGGTTATGATTTTGTCGGATGGTTTACCAACCCGGAAGGCACAGGCGATCAGGTTACTACAGCAACTGTATTCGATACAGACGCGAATGTAACACTGTATGCGAAATGGGAATTAGGCACAGGCGTTTATACTTTGTATTTCGATACGAACGTACCTGCGGGTGAAAACGTAGAACTGTCTACCAAAAGTTTCAATGTGCTGTTTGGCAGAGCCGTCAATTATTTCGGCGACAATTTGCCAACACCTGTTGGAAACCAGCTCGTTCGCGTAGGTTACAATTTCACAGGATGGGCAGACGCCGACGGCAAATCATATACGAATACTACGCCGTATGATGTCGAAGGAGATCTTACCTTGTATGCACAATGGGTAGGTAAAACCTACAAATTGACCTTCAACCCAATGGAACTCGGAATAGCGAAACCTGCTGATGTGCAGGTTACATTTGGCGAGGCGATAGGCGAAGGTAAATTACCTGTAATTTCAAAAGACACGGATAATGAGTTTTCTTACGTCTTTAACGGATGGTTTACGGCGGTTACAGGCGGAGTACAATATACCGCTGAAACGGTGTACCGCGTAGATGGCGACACAGAATTGTCCGGTCAATGGACAAAAACGCCGGTAGGATCTCATACCAGTTCGTCTGAAATTTTATGGGCAGATCTGATGGTTTACCCCAACCCTGCAAAAGATATCGTTTCGATTAGCGGTTTGGAAGGCGGTGAACAAATCTCGATCTTCGACCTCGGCGGACGCCTCGTGATCCACACTGTGGTAACCGGCGCTAAAGAGAATATTTCAGTAAGCAATTTACCGGCAGGTACGTACTTTGTGAGAATCACAAAGGATAATGCCGAAAAGACGGTGAAATTGTTAGTAGAATAGTTTTATCGGGAAGGGTGGTGAAAACGCCACCCTTCCCTTTTTTTTTATTTTTAATCGTCAAAATTATTTTGGAAAAAATAACCATATACATTAAAACTTTCATTATGAAGTATTTTTTTTCAAAAATTTCTTTCATGCTATTGATGGCTTTGTTATTGATCCAATGCCAAAAAGAGCGTGATAAATATTACGAAATACCCGATTGGCGCGGAGTGCCTATTTATGAAACGCTACAAGAAGAGGGTAATTTCGGCAAATACTTGCAACTTGTTGACAAAACGCAATATTCTGTATCCTTCAAAGGCAATGGATTATGGACGGTGTTTGCGCCCAACGACGCTGCCGTACAAGCATGGCTTACCCAAAAAGGTTATTCTTCGGTAGATGCTGTGCCTGTTTCGGAAGCCAATAAAATAGTGGCATATTCCATGTTGTTCAACAAGTACCGCTTCGAGCAATTGTCGCATATTCTGTATACCGGATGGGATAGCATACAAAGCGTCAAGAAAAAAACGCCTTATTATGAAACCATCCGCAAAGAAAAAGATTATCGTTGGGTGGATTCTATATGGGTAGTAGATGCGAATTATGGTACATCAGGCTCAATGGCCAGATATAATAATTATAAATATCTTCCCTTCTATTTGAAAGATTATTTTAACAATCGGCAGATTCCATTGGGGGCTGAGGATTACAATATGTTTTATTCGTCGCCATATACGGGCAGGAACATACAGGGCGCTTCGGTGCCTGAAGGTAGAGAAAACATCTCGGCGAGCAATGGCATTATTCATGAAGTTGATCGTGTGAACGAACCGTTGCTTACGATGGAGCGATTGCTCGATGACCCGGATTATTCCAAATTCAAAAATATGCTTGAAAAAAGAAGCACAACGGGAGAACCATATTTTTACAGTTATTGGTTAGGTCAGGGGACTACCGAGTATTATAAGTCGATGTTTCCGGATCGAAGAATTGATCAGGTATACATCAAGTCTTGGGGTAATTTGGCTGTACCCATGAATACTGAACTTTACAGAAATATTTATGAAGAAGCAGCATGGCAAAAGGTGGCGGAAATGAACGGCTATACGATTTTTGCGCCCAGAAATGAAGCCATTGATAAATTCTACGACGACGTCATTAAGGATTATTATGCCGATATGGATGATCTCCCGCTTGATGTGCTGTTTTATTTCATCAATGCACATTTTGTAGACGTAATGGTTTGGCCTGCGCAGTACACAAGTTCCGTAAATGCATTTGGCGATTTCATCAATGGAACGGGTCGAAGAGAACCGGCTTTTAGCCGCGACAAATATATTGACATCAAACCGGCAAGCAACGGATTTTTCTTTGGTTCCAACGATTATATCAAGAATCGTTATTTCGAAAGCGTGTATACCGAAATTATGTTGCGCCCGTCTTCCTACATGATGATGAATAACGCTTTGGGAGCCTATTTCAGCAACACCCTGAGGCGGGAATTATTATTGGGGCCTGTCAACGGACAGGATGAAATTGATTACACGGTATTGCTAATCACCGACGAGCAGTTTACAGAACTGGGATT
>Ga0123354_10016702_pt1 | contig 11502 bp, 10 predicted proteins | sample TergutLab28metaG_2_FD_97872 | JGI IMG/M metagenome (GOLD analysis project Ga0123354, IMG submission 97872) | Labiotermes labralis P4 segment gut microbial communities from Petit-Saut dam, French Guiana - Lab288 P4 | ecosystem: Host-associated > Arthropoda: Insects > Digestive system > Gut ... | reverse complement strand
ACGTATATAAATAAGTAAATAAATAAATTAAATTTCGGCCTTTTACTTAGGACACGTATCAGTGAACAATAACTTGCACACCACAGTTTAGGAAAACAAGGCTTAGACCACAGATTACCACAGGCAACGTTAAAGCGACTTCCTAGCTCTGCCACATATGTAAAATAAAGAAAACCAGAAAGGCACTGAGGTTAGTTAAGCAATGCATCTGTTCACTTCATACACCTTCATGATGTGAACAGGCAAAATTTTACACTTTGGAGTTATTTCTGCTTTCACTATACCTATTAATGGGGTTGCGCATCTTGAAGTTCACTTGAAGTTTACATTTACCTTGCGAAGGTGTTGTGGGATTGGGAATAAGATAATTTAAGTACTATTTTATGCTGCTGATGAAATGTCCACAATTTTCCAGAATATGCAAGAGACAAAGGAAAAGTGCTGGAAGTCAAGCCACGACCACTTCCACCGTACTCCTTTCTGTATCATCCTAACCTCTACCCTCTTTAGGGATCTTTCCAGAAATACGTGTTGAATGGCTGAGAAAAACTATGGGAATAATTTGGGATTGCCAGTATTCTATACAGCAGGCCTGCACAAGTCAGATAGCGATGAAGGCAATATTGCTGCAAAGAAAACAGCTGCCAACGACAAGGGTAGTCACCGCGGGGGTTACTTTATTTCTAATTTTCCAATTACATGAAATACAGATTTTTTAAACAATTTTATTCTTAATTATTAGTTTTGGGGAATATTTTGGCTAGGTGGATCAAACTTTTCTCTCAGCGATTGAATTAAATGGTGTTAATGATTTTAGTCAGAAAGAAATACATACATAAGTATTACTAGTGCCTTAGCTCATTGCCTTTGAGGTTCAGCTGGATTGTAAAAGCTACAAAGACACAAATCACCAGGGACTGGTCAAATTCCAGCGGGACTGATTCGAGCAGGGGGTAAGAAAATTCGTTCTGAGATCCATAATTTTATTAATTCTATTAGAATAAGGAATTGTGTAAGGAGTGGAAGGAAACGATAATTTACGTATTTCTGAGAAAAGTAACAATCGAGATTGTAGTAATTACAGAGACATACACGTTTTGTCAGTTACATGACAAAATTTTATCCAACATCCTGCAGTCAAGGTTAAATCCATACGCAGAGGAAATTATTGCGAATCGTCAATGTGGATTTCGAAGCAACGGGTCAACTACTGGTCATATATTCTGCATTCGTTAAATAATTTAGAAAAACGAGCTTATAATTGAGAAGCGCGTCAATTATCTATAGACTTAAATATGATTCAGTTAGAAGAGAGTTCTGCTATAATATTCTATGGGGTTTGGTATCCCCATGAAAGGAGTAAGGCTAATAAAAACGTGTCTGAATGAAACCCGTAGCACAGTCCGTGTAGGCAAACATTTGTCTACTTTGTTCTCTATTAAGAATGGTTCGAAACAAGAAGATGCTTTATTGTAATTGCTTTCCAATTTTGCTTTAGAGTATGCCATTAGGAGAGTTCAGGTCTAACAGGATGGTTTGAAATTAAATGGTAAACATCCGGTTTTGGTTTGTGCTTATAATGTTAATATAATGGGAGGAAGCGTGCATACTGTAAAGGAAAACACAGAAGCGTTAGTAGTTGGTAGTAAGGAGACTGGACTAGAAGAAAATGCTGATAAAACTAAGTACATGGTCATGTCTCGAGATCGATATGCGGCACAAAGTCACAACATGAAGATCGATAATAGTTCTTTTTGAAAGAGTGGAACAGCTCAAATATTTAGGAACAACCTTAACAAATCAAAATTCTATTCAGGAAGAAATTAAGAGCAGAATGAAGCCAGGGAATGCTTGCTATCATTCGGTGCAGAATCTTTTTTCTTCCAATTTTCTACCCAAAAATATAAAAATTAAGACATAAAGAACTGTAATTTTTATTTGTTGTTTTGTTTGGTTGTGAAATGTGGTCGCTCACACTGAAGGAGGAACATAGGTTGATGGTTTGTGATACTAGGGTGCTGAAGAGAATACTTGGGCCTGGGGGAACGAGGTAACGGGAGAGAGGAGAAAACTACACGATGAATAGCGTAATGATATGCACTCATCACCCAATATTATTCGGGTGATCAAATAGAGAAGATGGACGTGGCATGTAGCACGTATGGGGAAAGGGGAGGTGCATACAGGACCTTAGAGGGGCATGGACTGGATTGATCTGGCTCAGGATAGGTCAATGGCGAACTCTTGTAAGCGCGCTTATGAAGGTGCGGATTCCATAAAATGCAGGGAATTTCTTGACTAGCTAAGAACCAGTTAGCTTCTCAAGAAATATTCTTCTCGATGGTAAGTAAGTTAATTAGGGATAGAGACTCTGGAGTAAAGGAAATGTGAAATTTATCTGCTTTATTGGAGGTCTTTTACAAAACAAACGTACTTCTGCATATAAACTCATAGCGGAATAAGAAGAGTTTACTATTGCTTCTACTCATTGGTTCCGTAATCACCCCTCATTTTAACATTGAGAGCAATTTTCGGTCTTGCCTTCTGTGCGTGCACCTTTTTAAGATATTACTGGAATCAACGGTCATGGGGTAAAACTAGTTATCCCACTCAATGTCTTTGATGCTCTTCACCCCATCTTATACGAGGGGGTGCAGATACGTACTTAGCCCAACCAGGAAAGAAACAAGCTACAGCGACCAAACTCGGGATTTATTCAACATACTACACACGAAGCTCAACACACTTCTTAGCCAGTTGCTCTAATATTTGCAAGCCACACAACAAAATTCAGAAGGTTGTCCGTCCAACCAGGACTCCGTGGCAGCAATGACCTCCCCGTCGGATGAAAACTGGCAACCTTTCATTATCCTATCAGTCCAGGAAACAGGTGGTAGTCTGACAGGGCCAAATCCGGAGACTAGGATGGGTGATCAATACACTGGAAGCCGAGGGAGGCCATATTCTTCTGGTTTGCAAGTGCCCGGTGAGCCAGGGTATTGTCGTGCAAGAACAAGAATCCCTTGGTGAATTTCCCGCTGCGTTTTTCCTTCAAAATGTCCTCCAATTGTACCAGTAGAGATGAGTAGTACTCCGCGTCGATAGTTTGGTTCTTTGGAAGACAATCAATGAGGAGGATGCCGTCTTGATCCCAAAAATGAAGGCGAGAAATTTCCAGCGGATTTTTGCACTCTGAATTCTTTGGAGCGGTGTGAGTCGCTGTGCCGCCACTACATTGATTGTTACTTAGTCTCCGGCTCATTGTGATATAATCAGATTTCGTCCATGGTTACCAATCACGACAGGAAATAATCTGGATCGCGCCAAAAAATGCAAACGTTCTTCAGACGACTGGCACCGTTGACATTTCTGATTCGCGTTCAGACATTTTGGGACCCACTTCTCGGAAAGCATCCGTACGTTCAAACCTTCGTGAATTATAGACCCAACCCGTTCACGTGAGTTCCCCAGTTGCTCAACTATTGATTTAGCCGAAATCCGGCGGTCTTCCAACATTAGCTAGTGAATTTAATCAAGAATCCCTGGGGTGGTCACTGTTTTGGGTCGTCCAGGACAAGACGCATCACAGATGTAAAAATCACCAAGTTTAAACTGGGCCACCTAGTTTTTGACGGTGGCATATGATGGTGCATGTTCTCCTAATGTTTCTGTCAGAATGGCGTGAATTTCTTTCGGCGCCTTGCCTTGCAGGAAATAATACTTGATGACAGCTCGCGTCTCCATGTTGTTGAAATCGCGCGCGTTCCCTGACATGCTTCCTTTCAGCCTCTGTAAAAAGAAGAGACTTGTAATTCGGCACATTAACAGACCCCTGTTTACAACGACACTATCTATTCCGTCCTACATCGGGAAGTAGGTCGGGCTAAGGACTTATCGGCACCCCCTCATATTTTAGGTTATGTTACAGCAGTAGTACAGTACACTTCACACCACCCGAAAGCTACAACGGACAGAAAATTGGGGAGAGGCAGGATCAACCTCCTGCGTATTTAGAGGTCCATCTTGCCGAAACGTCTGCTAGCTACTTGATACTTGATTGTTAATCAAACAAAATTTCAAATCCACGGAAAAGAGATAAAAATTATAAGAAACAGATATTAATGTTTTAGTTGAATTGTAGGTGTGTTTAGAACAGGAATCCCTATTCAACAATTTGAAGCAGGAAATTAAATAATTGACACGATGCCGATGTGTTCATTCCACGGGTAAATGGAGATTAAATCGATAAAGTTTTAAACGAATAGGCCGGTAATGACGAAAATTTGGTATGTGACCCTAATATGTTGAAAATGCGGAAGAGATTATATTTTTCATGTAACATCAAAGGTTAATAAATGTTTCCTTCATTTCGAATCACTGTCGAAAATTGTTTAAAAATGAGCAATTGAAGGATTTCTCCGTTCCTTGGCCGAAAAGGGATACGTTAATTTACTTGCTATTTCAGATATCCTTAATGTGAAGGGAATTCTGGGTCTTGCATTTACCTGACAAATCCACTATAGTCTGTTTTAGAAACTGTCCACTGTAAAACATGACGGTTCATCGCCTTCCCCATCAGAGACATTGCAAATGTTTGTAAATTGCAGGCCGGTAAAAACGTCAGTAAAGCAGCAGAAGATGAGTTATAAATTTTTTGGAAGCTGACAAAGTTTCAGGTTTTGTTGGCTTAACTTACCGTCATCACAAGCTATCTTCGTATGATCCATTTATGTCTTCCCATTCACTTTTACGTCTTCGCAGCAGACATTTTCCACGTGGTACTTTTCCCGAAATTAATTGAACTAATACGAAAATAACCTGGATATAAACCAAGATTCAGAGGCAAATAATTTTTACTCTTTCAGAAAAGGAGCGTTGTATGCCGTGTCTGCCCAATGTTATTTTATCCATGGAGCAGATTCCTTCTTGAAAAGCTAACCGGGTTTCAGCATTTAACCCTTATCCTGCTAACGTGGAGAATATGGTGAGCTCCTAATAGTGCCGGCAGATGGCAGATGGGATTTAACTCGGCATTTAAAGGGTTAATGGAACCCGAAGATTCATTACCGCATTCACCAGAGCCCGCCACCTGTCCCTGTTTTATTAACCTAAGATGCCTTTTTCTAAGCAGCCAGACGCTGCGTATTTACACGCGTTGTTTCACATGTAGGTTAGCGTTGTGTGTGCCTACTGATTTTAGGTTTACTGTAAACATGTTTTAATGTTTTTTCTTGTAAAAGACTATTTCGTTTAACAGTGAACTTATGAACAAAATGTGCCACGCCATAATGGAATTCCTGGGTTGTGGAAATTAGCCTGGACGTGATCCCTAGATGACACTGAGCAATCGGTGTCCTGGTGTGTCAGCTTTTTCTCAAGGAAGGGACACCGGAACCGGTAGGGGCACTGTGCAGAAGACAAAAATAGCTAGGGGAACGTTACCACTATTGCTCAGGTGTCAGTATACTGATTGGTCCAGCCTGGCTCCTATTACTTAAAAGTTTACAGTTGATTTGGTACGCTAAACAGAAATTTGCATATTTTAAATTTTATGTAATAAATGTTTTGTAATGATTTCAATTTATTGACTTATCCATTTTAGTTGCTTTCGCAAAAGCATTACGAAGAGCGACTACTAACTTTGTCAACTTATCGAATATCTCAGCTCCCACTGGAACGATTTTTCGAAATTACATTCTGAAATCTATCCATCATTCCGACACAAGTTCCTAGTTCATCCTACTAATTCGGAGACCGCGGGAAGTCATTGAATGGTTCCGGCCATAGTTTCTTTCAGCAGCCTTTGAGATACAGCACTTGCCTAAACGTTTCACATGATATCTTCACTGTCCCTATTAATCTGTTCGTTCACACCGACGCAACACCCGACCGCAACAACATTCATTTCCCACTGGAACTTATCCTCCTCACCTTCCATCATCCTTTCCACGCTGCTAGAGTTTCCAGGCAATGTTTGTTGAGAATTAAGGACGTCAGCCCCACACCCCTCTAACTCCTCCAGCACAATAATACGATCCAGGAATAACAAAATTTTCACGTCATTTTATCCTCGGGCTTGTTACATCACTTTCCAGACAAATGAAACACGTGGGTAGCAATTCTGAAAATTATGAAAAGTACATGGAACAGTTGCAGTACTTATACCGTCACACGTAGGTCACGGTATCTCCATGTAGCAGTGCTCACTGTGGCCACAGATTACTACCACTGTGTGCGCGTATGTGCGCGGGCGAGTGTGTGTGTGTGATACATACATTGACACACACACACACACACACACACATGAGTAATTCATGCTTGCGTCACACAGCTTTAACAGCCGTAACAAGTCATAATCCTTATAATTGTGTCGCAGATTAATAACTATCCGTGTACGTTGATGTGCGACACCACACCCAACCTTCACGGGAATGTCAGGTGGTACAACGTGATGCGGAACTGCTTGTCTCTGCCATTTATACGGTGATAAGTTATTGGAACGCACTCGGTTTATGTTTGTGTCTCCATTCAAGCATGTCTTCAGAGTGCAATTGAACTTGAACGAATGGGCCACGGGACGGGTTGAGCAGGGGATCATCCACGTTTTTTTGTGTATAGGAACAGTGACGTAATTTTGGAGCGCTAATTTCCCATTTTTACAACAGGTTTCCCTGCTTGGTGGGAAATAACAAGGGTCAATCTTCCGAATCGGATTAGTGTGTCTGCTTCGACAGTACGGAGTACATTAAATGAAATCCCCGTGTCCCTCATGTGTGTTAATCCAGAAAGCTGTCAATACGCCCACATGAATCGAAATTAAGATTGTTCGTTTCCGATGACGATAGCCAATTATGCGAATTCCCAATTGCCAGTAAATTGCACTGCCCCTTTCCAAGTCCAGCACGTATGTGAAATCATGTACAACAATGAAATGCCATTTCTCTTCACAGTAAAAATGTATATTTCTTTCTATTTAAATCGGCTAAATTTTCTCATACGCATGGGCTATCTAATCGTTGCGAACGGGATCCGTGTTATTCCATCGTCTATTCGAACTAAATAAATCTGGAACACCTAAATTTATGACGTGAAATATTCTGCATATTACACGTGAAACAAAAATTTTGTCTTAAGGTGATTCGTCCTGTTGTGTCTGCATACTATAAGACAGCCAACAAACACACGTCGAGCAAATACGTATTTTAGTGGGATAAAACCCAGCGAACGTGTTTCGACTCTTTTCCTGATGATGGCTTGCTAAAAGCTGCAACACGTAGCTGGTTTTTATACCACGAAAACTCGTGTTCGACAAAAATTCAGTCTTTACTTACAACAGAGGTCTTTGATATTACGAATGTTACTACCGTATAACTGAATGTTGTGGACGCTGTGGGGATAATTGATTTCTTATTGTTGGTCATGTCATGCTGTCGGTGGTAGCGTGATGTGTAACATCGGCCATGTGTATAACGTGAAGTATGGCAGTGCCTGCGGTAATGTTCACTGCTTGAAAGAGTTGTGTCGTTTAGATTAATACTACAAGATGGAAGGCGTGTTCAGTAGATCTGCACGAATGTGTCGTTTGTGTATGAGTGACGAAGATGTCATGCTTTACGTAATTCATGAAAATCCAGGGTCAAAAACATTTGATAAGCCTTTACGATCGAGGATCTTCTTGTGCTTGGGAATAAGTGTAAGAAAGCGTTCATATGATGGAGTGCGTTGATTAATGCAAGCAGGGAATATTAAAATCGTTGAAAATGTGGAACTGAGTATGGCTAATTATGGAAATCATCCAAGTTATATATTTCTTTTAAAGATTAGGTTTTGTAGCATTTTCGGCTAATGTGATCACTCGATGAGTAGAGTTTTGTTCTAGTTCAGATGTGCAGTTGTGTTGTAGTTCAGAGGTGTACAGATCCCGGGCGACTAAACTTCGTACAGTAGCGCCGACATTTGTGGGTTCTCAGCATGGAACTTGCTTTAGGCGCCTTGAATTTTGAGATGGCTCCTAGATTGTTATGACAATCTGTGAACCTGTGTTGTAGTTGAACTTATTTAGTTTGGTGACACTTCTTACTAGGCCTAAGAATTTTGAGCCATTGTTAAGTCTCACTGCCCTGTTTCCAGTTCCATTTAAACCATGTTAGCAATTAGCCATATTTTTTAATTTTTCATTGTAATTTTATTTTCATTGTATGTGGCCTGTGAATTTTTTTTTTCGATATGAGTGAGCGGTGGCGGTCATGATGAAGTTTGCATTTGCTGCAAGCAGGACCATGACGACCATCCATGCTCTTCTGCACCACTTCCACCTCAAAAATTACAAAAATCATCAACTCCACCAAAACCTTAACTGGCTGTGCCATGGCTTATGTAGTCACTTGCCAGCCTGTCGCTGCAGTGGCACAGGTTCGGTCCCAGGCCAGTTCCTGCAGGATTTATGGTGGATGAAGTGGCACTGGGACAGACCTTTCTTTGAGTATTTGACAGGCTCTTCTTTGAGTATTTCAGTTTTGCACTGTCAGTGCTACATACTCATCACTAATATGTAAGCCTAGTAATTGATATAAGCATAGAATAGTGCATCCGAACACCACCAATATAACATTATCATCAACATCACCATTATGATCATCAGTGTTTCCACTTGTATGAGATGGTCTAAGAGAAAATTTTTTCTACTAACTTCTGTCTTTTCACAAGTGCTCCTCTATTGTTGCTATTTCCACTATCTTCTATATGTATTCCCTCATTTCATTTCATCAGTGGTAATGCATTCAACATCTTAATTTTTGGAGAAATTGTACTGTCCATATCCATATGTAATGCATGCCTATAAATCTGTGACTGCTGTCAGTCCTTCACTAATGTGCTCCCAAAGTGAACTTACTTTGGCCCTTCCAAGCCATAAAATTCTCTCTCTCTCTCTCTCTCTCTCTTGCTGTCTATCCCATTCCTTTTTTCTGGGGGTGGGTAAAATATTCTTGGCCACTTGTGACCGGAAGTTCTTTGTCAATACATAGTACACATTTGTGCACACATGCATAGTTCTTTACACATTCTGTTTACCTTTCAGTTAGTAACTATTGCTGCCTTTTGAAATGAATAAATGTAGGATTAGACCTATATTGGAACTTTAAAATTTAGTCCACCTTGTTCAAGAAATATTAGTAGCAACTCTGTTTGCCAATGCTGCCCCCCAACCAAATAAGTTTGTTGTACCACCTCTGATACAGACTGAGATACTGATGTCATGTATGTAATTTACAATTTCTCATTACTGCTGGTAATGCTTCATTCATGCATTTTGTTCTTATAATAAATAAACCATTATAATCCAATCAGTTTTGAATGTTTCAGGTATTTCCTTATGATAGCCTTCCTCAGTTCATCTGTCATCGTTGTCTATACAAAGTAGATTCATATTATAAATTCAAGGAAGACTGTTGGCAAAGTGATAAATTTCTGAAGGCAAAGAAGAAAAAAGTTACACCACTGTTGGTAAATATGATTGTATTTTAAAACTGAGTTAATATAACTGTTCATTTCATTGTTACAGTATGCCCTTTCATTTAATGAGTATCGTACATAGTGCATTTATAAATACATGAAAAGTATTTCTTCTGTTTGTATTATTTGTTTTGAGTGGGAATGTATTTGTTATAACCATGACAGCAGAATGCCAAGATGTGCATAATAGCTGAAAATTTGCTTTAAATGATGAGTACTATGAGAAATTGCAGCCAGCGTGTGGCGTTAACCACCCACACCCACCTAGCGCCAATGTTAAAGAAAGAGTAGAGCTGCACCTGCTCCCCCAGTGTGCCTTCATGGAAGGTTATAGGGTGAACTTCACCTTTCGCTATGAGAAATTTTGCATGAAGGAGAATCGTTGAGAAGCAAATAGGTCATCAGCTAGACAAGAAATTCCCTTCATGCAGGGGCACCCAAATTTCATTATCATATCTGCAAGAGCCTACTGCTTGTCCCTCTTCTGAGCCAGGTAAATCCGGTCCACACCTTCACATCTGTTTCTTCAAGATTAATTTTCAAGTTATCCTCCCATATATGCCTAGGTATTCTAAGTGGTCTCATTCCTTTTAGTGTTTCAACCAAAACCATTTCTGATTTCCCTTGTCCATGATATGTGTCATGCCCCATCTGTCACCCCACTTAATGTGATTGCCAGAAAAATATCTGGCAAGTAAAAATAGTCATGAAACTTGTCATTTTGCAAGTTTTCCCCCCCATACTCCTGTTCATAACATTTAGGCACAAGTATCCTCCCTAACACCCTGTTCTTGAACAAACTCAGCCTGTGTCCTTCCTGTAATGTGAGGTACCATGTTTCACATCCATATTAAACAGACGGAAAACTTATACTTTTTTATATTAATCTTTGTTTTTTGATGGCCAACGGGAAGATAAAAAGGTTTTGAGCCAAACAGTATCAAGCATTCCCTGAATTAAATTACTTTGTGTTTCTTCATGAATAAAAAATTTAATCTGTTGTTGTTCCAAAATGTTTGAACATAGCCACATCTGCAAAACATTAACTATCTTTATGCTGTAATTTTTTCCTACATTCTGTTGATGCATGAACACATATGCAGAAAAAACATAGTTGCTTGTAACTCTCAACTTGTTTTACTGTCTGCGAATATTGTGTTTTGGTCATTGCAACCATACTGATGTGATTTACTAGAGGCAGCTAATTCTAAAATACTGTTCATATAGAGTTGCCATTGTTTTAAAATCTCTTTGACAAGTATGTTGAGAACCTTTGGCACCAGTACCATATTCAGCATGAAATGGGATACTGTTTGCCACTGCTAATTACATATTTTGTCTTCATTAACATCCACAGCCACTTGATAATAAGTACTGCACTAAACAATAATTCTTTTTAGGAAGATACAGTTTCGTTGTGGCAATATGTATGCGCCCTAAATACTAAGAACTATGGCCACTCAGACAAACATCACTACAAGAAAGCACAATGTTATATTTCTGCATTTGTTGTAAACCATGATCAACATAAAGTCAAATGTAGGAAGCTGTCTGACAATTGAAATGAATGAAGTTTTTGCCACTTTTATAAGTTTAAAAAAATGTTCAGTAGCAGACATCTAATTAAGCTTGCCGTGTGCTAGTGGAGCAGTGAGAATGGCTAATGCAACTTACTGGCAAGTAATTGATCTGATTCTGGCATCAAGCAGCAGAAAGGTTTGTCATTTCTGCTGAAGGGTTTTGATAGAGCCTTCAGTTATTAGGTAAAATGCTTTAGAATATGCATGATATGCATAATAACCACTGCCACTGGACAACAGCCTATTTGCAATTAAATTTATTATTATTATTATACAATATGCATGTCTCCTGTCACAGGCATTTCTTCCTGGTACTTCTCTTGAACCTGCGGTGATCCCCACCGCTCAGGCTTCAAGCTTCACATTGCAGTACTTTCCGTATTATGTGTGATGTTCCAAGTATAGCTGT
>Ga0123354_10016701_pt1 | contig 11502 bp, 8 predicted proteins | sample TergutLab28metaG_2_FD_97872 | JGI IMG/M metagenome (GOLD analysis project Ga0123354, IMG submission 97872) | Labiotermes labralis P4 segment gut microbial communities from Petit-Saut dam, French Guiana - Lab288 P4 | ecosystem: Host-associated > Arthropoda: Insects > Digestive system > Gut ... | reverse complement strand
TCGGAGTTCAGCGACCTGCTGGAGGTCAACACGCTGGAGCTGCCGAAGCTGCCGCAAGAAGATGACGGGACGTTGCTGTGGGACTGGCTGAAGTTCGTAGGTGCCAGGCGGAAGGAGGAACTGGAGATGCTTGCGGAGAAAAATCCTCAAGTCGGCAAGGCGGTAGGCAAGCTGGCGGAACTGAACGAAGACGAGCGTGCGCGGCTGCTTGCCGATTCACGGGAAAAGTTGCGCAGGGATATATCGTCCATCAAGAGGTCGGCTGAAAAAGAAGCCCGGGCGGTAGGCTGGGAGAAAGGCCTGGCAGAGGGTCGGATAGAAGGCCAGAAAGAGGGCCGGGCAGAAGGCCGGGTAGAGGCAAGCCGTGCCATTGCCCGCAATCTTCTCAAACTGGGCCGTCCAATTGATGAAATCATGTCCGTGACTTCACTTTCCAAAGAGGAAATCCAGTCACTGAGTCACTGATATAGCCTGTGCAGGATAGCGTTGCTAGAGCGGCCCGAAGAATTGGCGCTTGAAGAAGAAGGGATGCGTCCGCAACAGCCCCTCACGTCCCGAAAAACGTCTTGACCTTGTCCATCCACGATTTTGCTTTTGGATTGTGGTGGTCTGCGTTGCTGCAGGAGATTTCTTCAAACTCTCTGAGCAGTTCGCGTTGGCGCTCGGTGAGGTTGACCGGCGTTTCCACCAGGACGTGGCAGAGCAGGTCGCCGTGCGACTGTGTGCGTACGTTCCGGATGCCTTTGCTGCGCAAACGGAATACCCTGCCGCTTTGCGTTTCCGGAGGGATTCTCAGACGCGCCATACCGTCCAGGGTGGGAATTTCGATATCCCCACCAAGCGCGGCGATGGCGAAGCTGATAGGCATTTCACAATGCAGGTCGTCGTGCTCGCGCTCGAACATCGAGTGGCGGCGGATGTGAATTTCTACGTAAAGGTCGCCGGGAGGGCCGCCGTTGACTCCTGGCTCCCCATGGTTGGCGTGACGCAGGCGCATGCCTTCATCAATGCCGGCGGGGATTTTGACTTCAAGGGTTTTTTGCCGCTTCACGCGGCCCGCGCCTCCGCAGTCGCGGCAGGGTTCAGGGATGATGCGGCCACTGCCGTGACACCGGGGGCAGGGCTGCTGGAGTGAGAAAAATCCCTGCTGGATACGCATCTGGCCGGAGCCGCCGCAATTTGGACAGGTAGTGGCGTAGGTTCCGGGTTTTGCGCCGGTGCCGTTACAATTTTCGCATTCTTCGATAGTGGGAATGCGGATGATTTTTTCTGCGCCGCGCGCTGCCTCTTCAAGGGTAATTTCGAGGTTGTAGCGTAAGTCTGCACCGCGATAGACGTTCGAGCGGGTGCGTCCGCCTCCGCCTCCGCCGAAAAGATCGCCGAAGATATCGGAAAAAGCGTCGCCGAAACCCTCGAAGCCTCCACCAAATCCGCCAGCGCCGCCCATAGAGGGGTCGACGCCCGCGTGGCCGAAGCGATCATAGGCGTCACGCTTTTTAGTGTCGGAAAGTACCTCGTAGGCTTCCTTGGCTTCCTTGAACTTTTCCTCGGCTTCCTTATTACCCGGATTACGATCCGGGTGGTATTTCATTGCCAGCTTGCGATACGCTTTTTTGATGGCGTCATCGCTGGCGTCGCGGTTAACGCCAAGGAGGGCGTAATAGTCTTTTTTGGGCATGGTTGTGTTATCGGAGATACGGCAACGGGGATGGCGAGCATCCCCGTTTCAACCGGAATATAAATGTTATACGGACTCGAATGCCGCGTGGTTATTTCTTGTCCTTTACTTCAGTGAATTCGGCATCAACCACATCGGCTTCGGGAGCTTTGTCGTCGTTGCTATCACCGTTTGCATTGCCATTGTCCGGCTGTGCGTTGGCCGTCTGTTGCTGCGCGTATATTGCTTCACCCAGTTTCTGGCTTGCGGTGGCAAGCGCTTGCGCCTTAGCTTCGATTTGAGCCTTGTCGTCGCTCTTGAGCACTTCTTCGGCTTCCTTGATCGCGGTTTCGATCTTGTTCTTGTCGTCGTCGCTAATCTTGTCGCCGTATTCCTTGAGCGTTTTGCGGGTGGCGTGGATCATGCTGTCGCATTCGTTGCGGATGCTGACTAGGTCGAACGCTTTCTTGTCCTCTTCGGCGTGGGCGGCGGCGTCCTGCACCATGCGCTGGATTTCGTCATCCGAGAGGCCCGAGTTGGCCTTGATGGTGATCTTGTTTTCCTTGCCGGTGGCCTTGTCCTTGGCCGAGACGTGCAGGATGCCGTTGGCGTCGATGTCGAAGGTGACTTCGATTTGCGGCATGCCGCGTGGGGCGGGCGGGATATCGGTGAGGTTGAACTGGCCCAGGCTCTTGTTGCCGGCGACCATGTCGCGTTCGCCCTGCAACACATGGATGGTGACGGCGGACTGATTGTCGTCGGCGGTGGAGAAGATCTGGCTCGCCTTGGTGGGGATGGTGGTGTTCTTCTGGATAAGCTTTGTCATCACGCCGCCCAGGGTTTCGATGCCGAGTGAGAGCGGGGTGACATCGAGCAGGAGCACGTCCTTGACATCGCCCTGCAAAACGCCGCCCTGGATGGATGCGCCAACGGCCACGGCTTCGTCGGGGTTGACGTCCTTGCGGGGTTCCTGGCCAAAGAATTCTTTTACCTTTTCCTGCACCTTGGGCATGCGTGTCTGTCCACCGACGAGTATCACATCATTGATGTCGGTGACTTTGATGCCAGCATCTTTGATGGCGATACGGCACGGTTCGATGGTACGTTCGATGAGGGCTTCGACCAGCGCCTCAAACTTGGCGCGGGTGATCTTCATCGTCAGATGTTTCGGCCCGGAGGCGTCTGCCGTGATGTAGGGCAGGTTGATTTCGGTCTGCTGGCCTGAGGAAAGCTCGATTTTGGCTTTTTCAGCGGCTTCTTTCAGGCGTTGCAGGGCGAGCACGTCGTTCTTGAGGTCGACGCCCTGTTCTTTTTTGAATTCGGTGACAATGTAGTCGATGATGCGCTGGTCGAAGTCCTCGCCGCCCAGGAAGGTGTCGCCGTTGGTGGAGAGCACTTCAAACTGGTGCTCGCCGTCGATGTCGGCGATTTCGATGATGGAAATGTCGAAAGTCCCGCCGCCGAGGTCATAGACGGCAATTTTGGAATCGCCGGGCTTCTTGTCCATGCCGAAAGCGAGCGCCGCTGCCGTGGGCTCATTGATAATGCGGCGCACTTCCAGTCCGGCGATTTTGCCCGCGTCCTTGGTGGCCTGGCGCTGGCTGTCGTTGAAGTAGGCGGGAACGGTAATGACGGCTTCGGTGACTTCTTCGCCCAGGTAGTCCTCGGCGGTTTTTTTCATCTTGCGCAACACTTCGGCTGAGGCTTGCGGCGGGGCGATTTTTTTCTTATGGACTTCCAGCCAGGCATCACCGTTGTCGGCTTTGACGATCTCGAAGGGCATCAGGTCGATATCCTTTTGCACTTCCTTTTCTTCAAAGCGGCGGCCAATCAGGCGTTTGACCGCAAAAAGGGTGTTCTTGGCGTTGGTGACGGCCTGACGCTTGGCGGGAGCGCCAACCAGGATTTCGCCGTCGTCGGAATAGGCCACCACGGACGGCGTGGTACGCGCGCCTTCGGAGTTCTCGATTACCTTGGGCTTGCCGCCTTCCATGATCGAGACACAGCTATTGGTGGTTCCGAGGTCGATGCCAATGATTTTGCTCATGGTTTCAGGTTCCTTTCATTTTGCGAATCCAGTTGCAGGCTCGTATTTTCAGCCCGGGGATAAAGCGAATATGGGGTGATAGTGCGCACTTTCAAGTCCTAAGCCTCAAGTCTTTGCTTTGGAGACCATGACCATCGCGGGACGAATGACACGTCCGTGCAGCAGATAACCTTTTTGCAGGACATTGATGACAGTGTTCGGTTCAGCCTCGGATTCGATCACGCCAATGGCCTGATGCTTGTTGGGATCGAATTTTTGCCCAAGGGGTTTTTCTTCAGTCAGGCTCGCGGCATCGAATGCGGCGGCGAGTTGCTTGAGGGTGAGTTCCACCCCTTCACGCAATTTTTCCAGCGTCTGGCCTTCGGTGACCAGCGCCGCTTCCAGGCTGTCTTTGACGGGCAGTATCGCCCCAGCGAATTTTTCGGCGGCGAATTTTGACGCTTTGGCGATGTCTTCCTGCGCACGGCGGAGCATGTTTTCGGTTTCCGCTTTTGCCCGTAACCAGGCATCGTGATATTCCGTAGCGCGTTTTTCGGTTTCGATGAGGCGTGCTTCCATATCTTCGAGCATGATGGCAAGGTCGGCATCTGGTTCGGCGAGCGGCTGCGTTTCGGCTTTGGCTGGGTGTGCTTCCATGTTTTTAGCGGCAACGGCAGGGTCGGCGCGTGTTTCCGTGTTTTCAACAGCAACAGCAGGATCGGTGCGTGGTTCGGTGGGGTGTGTTTTTATGTTCCTGGTACTGGAAACAGAGGCTACGAGCGATTCGGTGGCCTGCTTGATCCGTTTTTCGGATTCAGCGAGGCGTACTTCCGCATTCTTGAGCGCGGTGGCAAGGTCGCTGCCTTTGACAGGCGGTGCGGGAGATGGGGGTTCGACTTTCATAGCCTCAGCGGGCCTGGGGGTATTGGCAGGCTGGGACGGTTCCGGGTGCGCGGGTCGATTGGGTTGCATGGGCAATCAGTCCTCAAAATGCGATCCAGGCGCTTCATATTGGGATGGCACGAAAAATTTCAAGTCTTATCGGGGGAAAGTGTTTCTTAAAAAGCTTGAGGTAATCAAGCGAGGTTTTAACACGGTCAGCCCGACTTGTTTCGATTGCTTGTTTTTGAATCCGATCTGTACAACGCCGAATTTACCCGTATCGACACTCTCGTTGCCTGCTGCAACGCCCTGACTGCGCTGGACAGGGCTTCCGGAATCACGCAGGAGAGTTGGGAAATCGAATTGAACGACGGGCAGCATTGATTTTTAGGAGTGCCAGTTTCATCGCATAGGGCTAGAATCCCACGCTTCACCAGTACAGTGATAGGTGACGCCGTGAATATCGGTCCTCAGACTACCTTTCGGTTCGGTTCCAGTTCCGAATCCGGTTCCGAATCCGGTTATGAACCCGTCGACGTGCACGGCGGCAGGCAATATTTTGAATCCACTGCCCGGTTCGTCGCATGGGTACGTGCGGCAGCGCCCTATATTCATGCTTTTCGCGGAAAGACTTTCGTTGTGGGTTTCGGTGGCGAGGTGGCGGCTGGCAAACTGGCGCAAAGTCTGGCCTACGATTGCAACCTGCTCGCGGCACTCGGCATTCGGCTGGTGCTAGTGCATGGGGCGCGGCCACAGATCGACGCGGAGATGATGCGGCGGGGGCTGAACCCGCGTTTTCACAAAGAACTGCGCGTGACCGATTCTGCGACGATGGAATGCGTAAAGATAGCGATGGCAGTGACGCGCTTCGAGGTGGAGGCGCTGCTATCGCAAGGTTTGCCCAATACGCCGATGGCGGGCGGCTATATGCGGGTGACAGGCGGAAATTTCATCACCGCGCGCCCGGTGGGGGTGGTGGACGGGGTCGATTATCAATATACGGGGGCGGTGCGCAAGATCATCGCCGAGGAGATCAATGCCGACCTCGATCAGCAAAACGTAGTGCTGATTACGCCGCTTGGAATGTCGCCTGCAGGCGAAATCTTCAATATGTGCATGGAAGAGGTGGCAGAAGCCGTGGCGGTGTCGGTGAAGGCGGAGAAGCTGATTTATCTGTGCGACGCGCCTGGCCTGCTTGATGATTTTGGGAACCTGGTCGGTTCTGTGACGGCGGATGAAGCTGAACGGCGTATCGCTGAGAAAGGTAATAGCCTCGCCAATGATCTGGATCTTTACTTGCCGAGCGCGATTCGTGCAGTGCGTAACGGGGTAGCGCGCTGCCATCTTCTCGATCACAACAAGGATGGGGCGCTGTTGTTGGAGTTCTTTACGCCAGCAGGGGTGGGCACTGTGGTGTCGCGTGATCCGTTGTTTCGGTTGCGCGAGGCCACGGCGGACGACGTAGGCCCTCTGGTGGCCTTGATTTCGCCGCTGGAAGCCAACGGTACGCTGGTGCGTCGCGGGCGCGAGTTGCTGGAGAAAGAAATCGACCGCTTTTCAGTGGTGGAATACGACGGGATGCTGGTGGGCTGCGCAGCGCTCTACAGATTTTCCGGAGAAAACGCGGCGGAATTGGCTTGCCTGGCGGTGACGCCGGAACATCGCCGCGTAGGGCTTGGGGAGCAGTTGCTGCGCCGTATCGAGCAGCGGGCGCAGTATGAAGGGCTGGATCGCCTGTTCGTGCTTACTACGCGCACGGCTCACTGGTTCCGGGAGCGCGGCTTCGAAGAAATTGACCCGGAGGCGCTGCCAACCCAGAAACGAGAGTTTTATAACTTTCAACGTCGGTCTAAAGTATTCGTTAAACCACTATAAGCGGCTAGAATAGATAGATAGGCTTGGTTCCGACATGAAAGAATCAGTGAGAGGGGATGGAACGATGGCGCGCATGGTCAATTGCGTGAAACTCGGTCGCGAAACCGAAGGGCTGGAACGCCCGCCGGTACCGGGAGAGTTGGGTAAGCGGATTTTTGAGAATGTCTCCAAAGAGGCATGGCAGCAGTGGGTCAGGTACCAGACCATGCTGATTAACGAAAACCGTCTGAATTTAATGGATCCACGTGCGCGCAAGTATCTGGGCGAGCAGATGGAAAAACATTTCTTTTCTGATGGGGCCGACCAGATTTCGGGTTTTGTGCCACCGGTACAGTGATGTCCCTCCCTTTGACTTTTTTCTCCCTGATTGCTGTTCTGGTACTTGAACAGCTCCGGCCTTTACCAGTGAAACGGGTGGTGCTCGACCCCCTGCGCAGAATTATTGCCATGCTACTGAAGCGCCTCGATTCCAGGCACAGGCATCATGAGCGGTTGGCCTGGGGGCTGCTGGTGTTCGGGGGCACGGGGCTGTGCGCGCTTATTATTTACATATTGCCGCCAATCCTTGCTGTGCTCTTCGCTGTCCTGGTTTTGTATCTCTCGTTGGGTTTTCGGCATGAAAGCCACTATTTCACCGACATTCATTTCGCTTTGCGCGCGGAAGAAATCGGTCGCGCGCGCACTCTGCTGGCCGAGTGGAGAGGAGGACGGTATGAGGAGGCCGATTCCGGCGCAATTGCACGGCTCGCTATCGAGCAGGCGCTGATAGGGGTACACCGTAACGTGTTCGGGGTTGCGTTCTGGTTTACAATCCTTGGCCCTTGCGGGGCCGTGATGTATCGGTTGACCAGGTTTCTTTATGACGAGTGGATGAGCGCGGAACCGATGCATGCTGGCGATGTCAACTCTGAGCTTGGGGCTGAGGCGGTTCCCGCGCATATGGTATATAACGTGTGGGGAAGGCAATACGGCGCGTTCGCGCGCCATGCCTTTTTGATTCTCGACTGGCTGCCTTCGAGAATGACGGCGATTCTGTTTGCTATCAGTGGAAATTTCGAGGACTCGGTATTTTGCTGGCGTGCGCAGGCGGTTTTGTGGCCGGATCGCGCCAGTGCAATTCTGGTGACGAGCGGAGCTGGAGCACTCGGGGTGCGGCTCGGGGAGTCGGATTCTGATGAGGGCGAGGCAGTGGAATGCCCAGAAGTAGGTGTCGGCGAGAAGGCTGGCGTCGACGATTTACAAGCCACGGTTGGGCTCGTCTGGCGGGCTTTGATCGTGTGTTTAATGCTGCTGGCCCTGACGACGGTTGCCGTCTTGGTAGGTAGTTAATCGATATAGAGGAGAGGAGAATTCAAATGGCTGATCGTGAAGTCGTTGTTTTAAGCGCCGCGCGTTCTGCGGTGGGGGGGTTTGGCGGTTCCCTGAAGGACATGGAGCCTGCCGAGCTGGGCGGCTTGGTAATCAAGGAAGCCATTGCCCGCGCTGGCGTTGACCCGAAAGAAGTTTTATTCGCCGCGGTGGGCAACATCATGGCCTCGGATGCTCGTTATCCGTATGTGGCGCGTGTGGCCAGCATTCAGGGCGGAATGCCAATGGAATCTACCGCGTTTGCGGTCAACCGCTTGTGCGGTTCGGCGATGCAGGCGGTTATTTCTTCGGCTCAGGCAATTCTGCTTGGAGATGCGGACTACGCGATCGCGGGCGGGGTGGAAGTGATGTCGCGCGCCGTGTACATGATGCCCGCGCTACGCTTCGGCGCGCGCATGGGCGACGCTACGGCGTTCGATTCGATGGTCTCTGTCATTACCGACCCGTTCGGCGTTGGCCACATGGGCATGACTGCCGAAAATCTTGCAGTCAAGTACAGCATTTCCCGCGAAGAGCAGGATGCTTTCGCGTTGGAGTCGCAGAAGCGTGCGGTGGCGGCGATGGCAGCCGGTTATTTCAAGGGTCAGATCGTGCCGGTCATGCTCAAGACCCGTAAGGGCGAGGTAGTGTTTGACACCGATGAGCACGTGAAACCGGATACGACGATAGAAGTTCTCGCGAAGATGAGACCCGCCTTCAAGAAAGACGGCACGGTGACGGCGGGGAACGCTTCGGGGGTGAACGACGCCGCCGCTTTCCTTGTGCTGGCCGATGCCGCGAAAGCGGCTGCTGCCGGCTACAAGCCGATGGCCCGGCTGGTTTCCTACGCCATTGCAGGGGTTCCCAACGATGTAATGGGTGAAGGCCCGATTCCGGCGACACAGCTTGCGCTCAAGCGCGCCGGGCTGACGCTGGATCAAATGGACGTGATCGAATCCAATGAAGCCTTTGCAGCGCAGTCGTTGACCGTTGCGAAGGTGTTGGGGCTCGATCCGGTCAAGACCAACCCGAATGGCGGCGCAATTGCCCTCGGCCACCCGGTGAGCGCCACCGCCGGCGTCATCATCACCAAACTGTTGCACGAAATGCAGCGCCGCAATGCCCGTTATGGCCTGGCGACGATGTGTATCGGCGGCGGTCAGGGAATTGCCACGATCTACGAACGGCTCTGATTTCCCTATGGTGCGAAAAAGCAACGGCATCTTCGGATGCCGTTGTTTATTTGGGGGTTAACAGGGTGCTCAAAAACTATTTTTTCAGGTGCCAGAGTCCACAAGACAGGTCAAAATCAGTCCGAAAAGCAGCTTTACAAGATAGTTTTCGGCCATTTTTGGCCTTGTAGACATAGGTTTCTCCAGTGCTTCAGACTTTTTGGGCATCCTGTTAAAGAGGCCAGTGGGAACCGTAAATTTCGGTAAAGCGCTTTAGCCGGGATGAAACGTACAAATTGTTACTTTTGTTTTAATCTGTTCGCCCCGGTTCTGTATATCATGACAAAATACCCAGTATCGTCAAGGAGAAGGGGTCATGAATACATGGTTCTTTTCAGCATCACGTGCAGGATGTATGTGTGTGCTGTCCGTTATAGCAACGAGTTTAATTTCGCTAGCCCCGCCCGCATTGGCGCAGAACGTCTATCCGGTGAATACGACGGATACGGCAGGTGCTTCGCCGGCTCCGCCAACTTCGCCGGTTCAGCCAGCTTCGCCGACTTCGCAAGAAACGCTCGATGGCCTGCTGGCGCCGATTGCCTTGTATCCTGATGCGCTGCTGGCGCAGGTGTTGATGGCATCGACGTATCCGCTAGATGTGGCTGAAGCGGCGCGCTGGCAAAAGGAAAACGCCAATTTGAGCGAACAGGAATTGCAGGATGCGCTGGTTTCGTTCGATTGGGATCCAAGCGTCAAATCGTTGGTGACAGTACCGGAAGTGTTGCATTACATGAGCAGTTCGCCGCGCTGGATGCAGGGTCTTGGCCGCGCAGTGATGGAAGACCAGGAGTGGGTGATGGCTAGTGTGCAGGAGTTACGGCAAAAGGCGCACACTGCCGGAACCCTGACGAGCAACGACAAGCAGAGCGTGAACGTCGACGTGGTAGACGAGACCGAATACATCACCATTACGCCAGCATCGCCCAGGGCTGTATATGTGCCGGTGTATGATCCATACATAGTGTACGGAACTTGGTGGTGGCCGTCGCGCCCATATTATTGGGGGCCGCCATTGGGTATGGCGTTCCTTGCCGGGTTTTTCTGGAGTAGCTATCACTATCCATCGATAGCCCTATGGGGAGGTTTCAACTGGGGTCTCGGCGCGATGATCGTCAATGTGCCGATCTATCGCAACTATTATCGCGTTTCGCCACCGTCGAGGCCGCACAACGTATGGCACTCGTCGTCGAGGAGGCATCCGTCGTCTGGCCCTGGCAGGGCATGGCGCTCGTCGTCGGGTTACGCGCCGCATGGCAGTGGCCGTCACCGGTCAACAATGAGGCCGCCTGGTGTTGAGCGTTCGTCAGGACAGGGGGTTTCGGGGCAGAGGTCGCCGCGTTCGTCAGTGCGTCCGCCGGAGCGCAGGCCGATGCATTCGTCGGAATGGGAGCCGGTGCATTCGCCGGAACAAAGGTCGGCACGTCACGCGGAACGGGGTGTAGTGAGGTCACCGGCGACTGCCTCTACGCCTTTGCCGGGGCGTTCACTGGAAGAGAGGCCGACGCGTTCACCGGAACAAAGGCCGACGCGTTCACCGGAACAGAGGCCGATGCGTTCGTCTGAATCGAGACCGTCATACAATGCGCACTCGCCGAGGCAGAACACTTATTCGTCAGATCGTTCAGAAGTACGTATCCGGCACGAACGGACACAGGGATATTCGTCGTCAAATGGGAGGTCGTCTGGAGGGGATTCCTCGCGGGGCGGCGGTAGAAGGTCGGCCGGGCGGTATTAGCAGGATGCTCAAAAACTATTTTTTCAGATGTCAGAGTCCACAAAACGGGTCAAAATAAGCCCGAAAAGCAGCTTTACAAGGTAGTTTTCGGTCATTTTTGGCCTTGTAGACATGGGTTTCTCCAGCGCTTCAGACTTTTTGAGCACCCTGTTAAGCATTAGCCTAAATTATACCATAAGCATTTTTTGAATAGGGGTTTTTGAGCATCCTGTTAATAAATCGACGCTGAAGCCGAAAGGTTTTTCGAAACCTGCCCGAAGAATTGCGCCGAATCACCCTGAAATGCCTTTGCACAGGCAGTTTTCACCTATTTCCCCCTGATTTTCCCTCTTCAGGACACACCTTGGGTATGCAAGGCAAATAACTGCCGCTTGGCAATGAGTAAATTGGCCATGCCAAACAAGGTAAAGAGTTGCACCGTGTTCTTGCGCAAGCCGCGATAGCGCACCTTCTTCAAGCCCAGAATGTTCTTGACGATGTGGAAAGGATGTTCCACCTTGGCCCGTATGCGCGCCTTGATTCGTTCGAGTTGTTCGCACAAACGGCCTCGCTGTGGCAATAATCGACGCTTCATGGGGCGCAGAGCCACCCACCAGTTGAGCGGCCTGTCCTTGTTCTCAGCACGCTTGCCCACCCCCTGATAGTCGGCATCCCCAAAGACATTTTGCTCGTGCCCATGCAACAGCTTGTGCGCCTGGGTGACATCCGAGATGTTTGCCGGCGTTGTCTCCAGGCTGTGGACGATACC
>Ga0123354_10016699_pt1 | contig 11502 bp, 2 predicted proteins | sample TergutLab28metaG_2_FD_97872 | JGI IMG/M metagenome (GOLD analysis project Ga0123354, IMG submission 97872) | Labiotermes labralis P4 segment gut microbial communities from Petit-Saut dam, French Guiana - Lab288 P4 | ecosystem: Host-associated > Arthropoda: Insects > Digestive system > Gut ... | reverse complement strand
CCCCATTTTTTTTTTTTTTGTTTTTTTTTTTGGTTTTATGTTTTCTTTTTAAAAAAGTGTTTTTAAAAAAAAAAAATCAAAAACTTTTTCCCCCCGATAAAAAAAAAAAAAAAAAAAAAAGACAGCCGTGTCCAGTTGTCAGTTTATCTGTAACACAAACTATGTAATTCGTACGTTTACTAGTAATGTCAGAACACAAGGACAGCTCTAAGAACTAAGGCACGCGTCCAAATTCTTCCTTGGTAATAGATTGTACATTGGAACACCTACGAATGTTCCTTTTATTTCTTTATATAAACTGCTCTATCCAACTCATTGCAATAAAACCGCATATCAGACCAGTAATATTATCCTGTAAACGTTCTTAGCCATTTGATTCATATTATCATTTGTTCTTTGAAGCCTTGGCGTCTGAACTTGTTTTGAACTCTGGTGCCAAGTGTTCACTAAGCCCGTCACACAGCAGCAAGAAACGGCCTTTCCTTTGGAAAGTTATACCTGCCCATAATCCAAAACTGAAACATCACGATGTTATTAAAATTAAGAAAGGTTATGTTAAATTATTTCAGTCACCGAGACGATCGGCGTGCATTTCACGTTTATTAACAGTTATACCTTTAATGAATGGCTCATTGAAAAGGTTAAACGATCTAAAGGATAGAAACTAATTTGACTTTAGTTGCATATCTTGTGAACATAATTGAGTTTGATGTTGGTGTGGCCGTGCATCCTTAATATGAAATGATCTGTGAGACCAACTTGATGCAACAATTGTGATTTATTGATAACCCGTTAGCTCAACATGTTTCGAGCACCATTATGCGCATCTTCAGGAGCACTACTGCCTCCACACAGTGCACACGACCTGCCTCCCGGCTTCCGAAGACTCCAGCCAGCACATTAAGTGCTGAAAACCATATGCAGTTATATACGGCCTTGCTTTCCTGAAGATGGACATAATGGTGTCCGAAACATGTTGAGTTAATGGTTTATTAATAAATCATAATTGTTGCATCAAGTCGGTCTCGGACATCATTTCGTAATTGAGTTATTAGTTTTACCAATTCCGACAGTCAGTGCGATTGCTCTTTCTTATGATAAGATTTCCAGAAGACCTTAAATTGTGATGCGAAATATAATTACTGAAATTGAAACTCACTAATATTATTTGAAACGAAAAATAGTAATTATGATTCTGATGCGAATTAATCTCTCAATGGTGTTTAAAAACCAACCTCATGATATGAATTGAGTTTGTTATGTGGTCTAAATATCCCATTGTGTATTAAGATAAAATTGGGAAGGACATGTTATAGAGTCCAAGGAGTCTCAACGCTCTTCCTCTCCTACGCCAAGGCTTTAAGCCAGTTTTTACAATTCGTAGCATACAAAAAATGAGCGTCCCGAAACTTTGTATCGACGAATTCGGTGCAATTAAAGAACTATTACAATGACACATATCGCAGTCAAAGTTTTCAACCGTTAATTAAGAATGCTTCTTCCGAATTCATTCCTTATGTTTTAAATTTCGGAATATATTGTCGCTTATTTTGCATTCTCCTACAATTTTAATGTGCACATTGCATTGTAATGTGCGGCTGCGTGAAAAAATACTTAAATCTAGGAAGTCTATAAGCAAATGATTTTAACAAGGATTGAAAAATAAAATTTTTGAGACCCGAAAAAAAAACACAAATAACATTATACATCAAAATTTAGAGAAATGGCCCCGGAATTAGAATTTTTTACAAAATTTGTGTAGGCAGAGACATGAACAATTGTCTGAATAATTTAGTTTTTACAAATCAGATAGGATCTTGTGCGAGGCTTTTCTAACAAAACAATTACTTTCAGTTTCCATAAAATGTCGCGTGTTCGTTTCTCTACCGTGGGGCTAAAGGTGTCGTCCACTGCGTCAGTTATTTAGTTCAGTTTGTTTGGTCGGATGATTATTAATTTCAGTTCTAATACATTTTTATGCTTATGGTCCAGAGCAAAGTGGTTAACACAAATAAGAAATTTGTTTGATTTTGGAGTACAGTACTTGGAGATATCTGGAGAAAGAAAAGAAAAATATTCTCTGCAGGCGTGGCGTCAGAGGCAGAAATGTGGAATATTTGCATAAAAGCAGAATGTTATCACATTCTCTGCAATTTAATGACAAACATATTTAGTGTGTAAGTCACACTATTTAAGTTTTGTAATCAGTATAAGGTCTAGTCTACAGGCTGGACGTCGGAAAATTTGCTGTTCCATTGCCTGAAGGCCGAAGAAATTTAGTGTATGTAGTCTGTAAAATTTTAAGAACAATTCTGGAAACTTTATGGATGCAATACCGTTGTTGTAGTTAATGAAAGGTTAGCACAACACAAATTCTACATACTTCGGTGTACCACTTCAAAGATTTAGCATAAAAATCTTTGGTTGTGGCATAGACTGAAACATATAGTATACATACAAGTGCAAGACATTAGTTTGAATATAAACAAATCGTGTCGTGTTCGGTTGAACAGGTAGGCCGCCATTAATTCTAAGACTCATTCAACAACATATTCAAGAGTTATCTGGGAATATTTCCTACGGGGTAAAGCGGCTGGAGCGTGAAGCTTGCCTCTCCATTCCACCTAGTGGTAAGAATGAGCCGGGAAACATTCCACTGACCCTTATACCTTCGTGACGTCAACAGGGACAACTTTATTTTCTAGAAGAAGATCTTGTAACCCTTTTCAGCTCAGTTATGTATCTTATTGTCCTGTACGCTAAATCTAAATATTATCAGCTGATACCGTGTCGTTAAATATCCCAAGAACCAACCTAACGACCTATCCGTAAACAGGCCTATGTACCACTGCACACAGAATGTATGATGTAAAATTATAGAACAAACACTACTCATGTACTTTTAAAATTCTGCAGTGGAATTACAGAATTTTCTGACAATTTATGTTGTTCTGGTCCCATATTTTAAAGGCTTACATTACGCTGCAAGCTTTAGTAAGCCTGGTTTTTCATATACCAAGCTTTGCTACTCAAATGATTTAGAGAGAAATTAATGCACTGAACTGCCCTTGCTTTCTAACGCTCTCTGTTCTGTAACATGTAATTTGGTATTCAGCTCTTACGGCACTCGGCTGGTAACGTGGTACAGTAACACGATCCATGGGATTTTATTAATAATATTATTCCGCACTGCCACATTGAGAAGGAAAGCCGCTTCATCTTCAAAGTACATGAGAATTCCAGATATTCAGCTAATTCCTGTTAGACAGTAAGTGCCTCAAATAACCTTCTGTCAAGCAATTTGCTACTTATTAATTGCTGCATTACTTCTAACCGCTTAACGTAAATCTAAAAAGTTTCAAAATGTTCATTGTGTATTAAATTCGGATCTAAACCATGGTTGAAGGCTAGGAAACTTCCTAATTTCCTTGGGTCTCAAAATATCACAAAAGTACGTGAGACAGAATTCTCCTGATAAATAACTGTATCAAGATCACAAAGCGAAAAGCAAATTTTCTAGGTGAAGCATTCTGTACTGTAAATATCCTAGAAACCTCTCTGCAATCAATGGCACAGGTAATTCAAGTTGCAGTGAAGGCCAGGTTCATTTCCGTAATTTGAACTGAATCTAAAGTTTTATATGAAGCGAGCGTGCTCAGAAGAAATCTGCGACGGAATTTCCTTGGGGGACAAGTGCGGTCAAGTGCGTATAGCTGAAGCCTCTGCCGTCCTGTTTTTGCCGAATGTCAAAGTACAGGTGCAAGCTTTACCTTTATAGTATCAAAGATTACTGACGTTAAAAATAAATTTCTAATTTTGTCTAATGTACAGGGTGAATTAAACAGTACACACACACACACACACACACACACACACACACACAATACACATATGTATATACATATATATATATACATATTAGCGGAAAAAAAAATCTCTGATTAAAGGATTGGCACTGTAACATAAACATACACAGCAGTTCACTAAAATTCTACGTCCTGGACAATCCGGAGTTCGAAACCTGCTGGGAGCAAAATTCCCGCACCGATTCAGACCGACGAGGTCCACCCACTCTTCTGTAAAATGGGTATTGAAATTCTGTCCCAGGTTTATAGCGGCCGGTACGTGGCGCTGAACACCCATCACCTCTAGCGCTGTGGTTTAATATGCGTACAGCTACAGACTTACTTCCTATCTGTGCCTGTTGACATGTAACGAGACTGCCTTTACCTTTACCATCAGTCCATAGTTAACTGAAAACTGTCTTGCAGATATAATTACAGACTTCTTGAAAGGGTAAAGAAGAGACGTAAATGCGTCTCTGTGCATCATGATCGCTCTCATGGGAGAGTGAATGTATCGCTAGCTGTGTTCATAACATGGAACACCAGATGGGGTGGCGAGTTTGGGGCTCGTGCCGCATTATTCCCAGGGAGATAAGGGGTGATTCAAGTTGAACGTGGAGATAGGTAAGGCCGAGTAGGGTCCTTGTTGCTGTAGAGACAATAAAATATACTTGCTGTATTGGGAATTGATCCCCGGTCTTCCAGTCCATAGTCTAGTCACCCGACCGACTGAGAAATCTCGTTTCCGTTCATTCACAGTGGCGTAACAAAAAGAGGGTTGTGATTTACAGCCTGAGTTTCCTAAATAAGGGAGACTTGGAACACAAGCATTTGTTATACTCTTAAAGGATGTGTTTCTGTTATCAGGGGTGTCAACGGAATTCCGGTTAGAGCTAATGTCACTGAGTAAAATACTTTATGGCTTTACTTGTGGTAAGGAATTTAACTACTTCACGCCTCTTGTAGTAAAAAATTCCCTACACAGGAAAGAGAGTCGGGATACAAAATACAGGGGACAGTAATTAGGAAACTCGGTTTCCGTAACTACACCTAAGAAGAGTCACATTTACGAAGCTAGTGCCTAGTTGCAGAGCTGGTCAAGTCCCCAAAGATTCATTACAGTCTTCACAAATTTTCGCCTCCGGTTCCTCTTTGAGCCAAACGAGTCAAAAATAAATTATACAACCTTATGTCTTCAAAAGCAATTTCATTGTTACATCTATACTTAGGTCTTCCAACTGTTCTCTTACATTCAGATTTTCTATCAAATCTTTATATTAATATAATTCCAATCTTCTTTTTTATGCTGCCCGTCTATCCCATTGTCCCTGATTTCATATTGAAGCTCCTCGTTAAGCATTTTTTTCAGTATGCGATCTTACATACTCTTTTTCCACAGGGGCGACAATTTAACGGAGTTTTCCAGAAACAGTAAAGTGAGTGGAAATGAAGGTCCTGGCACAGGATTATTAAGCTCTTATATTAAACGTGACGCTCTGGAAGTAGATAGGACAGGTAAAGAACATTAATCTACTCATGGAGAGAAACGATTGGACAAAGTAAGTGTGGTCTGCAAGGGTACGGGTGGAATAAGGCAATTTTGAAAGGGTACGATACACTTAATCAAGTTAACCCATGGAAACTAATATTTTTTACATGATTTTAGGTATCTTGAAGTAACACTCTCTATACTCGTCTGCACTTTTATTTTCGGCAAATATGATTCTTGAATTTATCAGCATGACACACGCGCTAAATCTGACTTTTCGTTCACCGGGTTCAAGGGTGATTTACGATGGGTTTGTGGATTATGTTATAGTTAAAGTTTGGTTGTACTGTCAAGAAAGAAAGTTACATTGTATTATGCCCACGGCTCTCCAAAAATTCACAAAATTTTTCACAGAATTTGGTTCACAATTAATATTGAATCGAAAGAGAACGTTGGAACTGGAATGTTGACTGAAGAAGAAGAGAGAAAAAAGAAAAAAAAACAATAAAGGAATGGCTCTATGGCGTGAAAACTGTCTCAGTTAACGACACCAAACCTAATGCAGCTGGACACGTCGACTCGGCAGCTGGGTGTTACGTCACCGCTGGCAATTTGTTGTCTTGCCAGAAACTTCCGCTTGTCATTTTTATACACCCTCCGCTACTTGCACAGGCTATTTGAATCTAGGAAGTGTGTCATCCCCGTTGTGTGTGTGAAACTTGGAAAATTATATGTAGTCAAACACAACTGTGTCACATGAGGTGTATTTAACGACTATATAATGGACAACTACATGTTTCGGCCTGTACTGGCCATCTTCAGTTTTTCTTATGGGAACTTAAGATGGCCAGTACAGGCCGAAACATGTAGTTGTCCATTATATAGTCATTAAATACACCTCATGTGACACAGTTGTGTTTGACTACATACAATTTTCCAAGTTTCCAGGTTATTTGAAGTTTAGATTCTCAAATGCCCCTCTGAGCAAGTGATATTTATGAATTTGTCACAGTGTCAACTTTCCAAGGTAGAATGTTCATGATTCTTTTTTGTTTCTGGATCAAATCGCTTCCTAATTCGTCACGAAATACGATAATTCTGTCACATTACGTACGGAATTATCAACCTAAATCTGCATCCAAATGAACGTGGCGTATCCGCTCCAATATTTTGTGTCATAATCACTAGTCATTTATTTAGTGTTTACTGGCAACAATAAACGGTATTTACTAAAACAGAGGGGTTGTAAAAGTTTCAAAATACTGACCACAAGGTAACCCAACCCACGTTACCGCAGTAATGATTTGACAGGCTTCACATTTTATTATGTTTAATTTTCTTACTGTGATATGAAAGAATGGCAGCAATAATTGCATTTGAAGACTCAGACAACTTCAAAGTGATATTATGTTCGCTGCTTTCCGATATCTGAAAGAGAACTGATGTCTTGGAAAGTTTCAAATCGTAGCTCGCTTTTCCTGCTGACAAAGGTAATATTAAGACGAGGATCATTATGGAGCATTGAGGAATTCTACTGGCAAAAGAAAACCGACGTGCTCAGAAGAAACCCTTCCCTAGTGCGAATTAATCTATCTAAAATTTCAGAAAAATCGGTCTGAGACTATACCCGGCTCTTCATTTTGTCGATTTCAGTGTTGCATAAGGGTCACATGTGATATGGCTTCTGTTGTAATGTCAGACATTCGTTTCTTATTTAATTATTCTCATGTTACTATAATTTCAAACTCAATGGCAACATTGTTCTAAACTTATCAACTTAAAAAGTTCGGAATTTCAGTCAAAAATTCAAAGTTCTGCACCGAAATTTTAATGAATATTTGGGAATTCAAAAATGAAGTAACCAGTTGCTGAAGTGATTAGTCTGAGTGCATATTTTTATTATGTTGGGACACTCAAAAACCTGTTGTTTTCCTGGAGTAACAAGGAGAGCTCCACGTGTCTACATGCAAGATTTGAGGATCCCATAGCGATTGTTACAAAGTTACAGGCTTACGACATATGGAGCCCAGTATTATTATAGAAATTTATCTTTCCGAATGAGTCTGCTGCTTCTAATTTCGCAGTGAGAAGACGGAGTCAATCCGAAATTTTGACAAAATTTTTTAGAATGAAAATTATAGGATTTCAAAAATTATTTTTTTATTACATAAATATTTGTGGCACTAACAGATAATCTCATAACAACAGTCGGTATTGCAGCCATTCATGAAGGAAACAAATCAAGACTTTCGCCCAGTTAGAGAGAAAAGTGGTAAAGCAGTATAGCAAAGACAGCACGGTGATTTCAAACTTCATTTCCCCCACTTTAGGTATTTTATATTTGCTGGTGTATTGAACTAAGTTGTCGATGTAGTACCGTGGGTAAATTCAAAGACACATCTTCCGTGGGGGGAGGGAGGGCGTGGTTGTGATATGTCGTAGCTCCTACTTGAGCTTCATATAAAGGCGTTAGTTTTCATGGTACGAGTGTAAGTACTGTAATTAAATAACAGTAATAGTAATTGGAATTAAATTTATAAGAGTCTATCAGAAAATGGGTAATTATTACGGACCACAGTTATGTAGCCGAATAGAATCCATGAACTTGAAAGAAGATGGTGATTTTGTGTTGAACTAACACAGAAGAGTGAACTGTACTAGATATATGATCAGTTTATTTTTTTGAGCTACTGACATGCCTGAGATGATATTAAATATATTCCCAGTTTTTTTTCGACTATGCCAGTACGTGCTAAATAATTTAAGCAGCGTTCAGAAGCATGAAACAAATGGATGATGTAAATTTTAAACTTGTTTAATCTTTCTTTCTATGCAGGTTGTGTAAGACTTCCAGCGGAAGACTTTGTAGAATGTCTGATTTGTGTTCCGACGGAAAGTTTCGTAGAATCTAACATATAATTTAAAAGGTCCATAAACGTCAAGAGAATATCTTTAACAGATCCAACAAATAGGCAATAAGGACTTTTCAGAAGTCTTTACTTCCTTGAAAACAGAGATGTGAAGATTACACAACACAAATAAATATAATATACTTTTTCTTATCTTTTATTTATTTCTTTATTGTCTTGTACTTCGACATTATCCTTGTCTTCCTACTCATATTTTTCCTGTCACTAGTCATCTATTCTTTCCCTCCTACTTTCATTCTCCTATGTTTGTTCTTCTTCGTCTCTAAAATCCCTTGCTTTTCTTCCAATTCCACATTCTTCTCGAAGCATGGAAGAAGAGCTGACAACAAATAAGAAGTGTTCTACATTGCACTGTTCGTTGCGAATGTGAAAAAGTTGTATTTACTTTTATTTAGTTATAAATGTGACGTGGAACTTCCATCTATGTCACGTGACATTTATCAACTCTGTGTGGACACCTATTAAGTTTTAATTCAGCTCTCTTTAATCGAGTGTTGTTACATGCACAACACTGACCAGCATCATGTAACCATTTAAAATCACACAAATCTAGACAGAATTGGAGCTACATAATTAGGTGGTTAGTACCTGACCTGTCAAGAGAAATTAGCTGTTCCATCATCAGGGGCAAATATTTAATGAAGAAATATGTTGTAGAAATGTTACCATACCCATTCTGTGATACCGCTTCAAACGCCCCCCCCCCCCAAAAAAAAGACTCAAATAGACGGCCGCGAAAGTCAAAGCTTCTCGTCGGTGTTTCTGTTTATACCAGCAAATAAATTTAAATAAATCATGCACTGTGCCCAAAAGAGTGTGTGCTGAGCGTGTCTGTTGAGTATAACTCTTCAAGAAACACTGAACGATTCGTCGTTGTAATGTAGAGTATAATGTCGGTGGAGGGGGATCTGGCTCCCTATAAAAGAATGTAATAAGTTTCCGCCTTTCTCTTGCTGCCCTTTTCAGAGAACAAGTGGACGAAGCCTGGGAAACTTCAAGTACACCAACCCTCTTCTGCAAGTCAGGTTGGAAATATAAGTACGTTCGTTTTAATCTTCAAAAAACATTTATCCTATCGATCAGTATTTTCAGTCACAGCCAACACAATCTGCGAAAAATTTTATTACGTGGCATCTTTTTTCGACCCTGAACTCGAGCCACCATCAAGACATGATACAGGTATATGAATATGTACAGAAAGTGAATACCATAATTTTATGTTTTACTGACCGTGCATCCTGGTACAACTTTGGGTAAATTACCAACTTGATCCACAATTACGTTGTGTAACACTTTTATCATTATAATCCTCTACATGTTTCGAGCAACACTGTGCTCGTTTTCAGGAGGTCGAATTGTATTAACCCTTTAAACGCAGAGTTAAATCCCATCTGCCATCTGCTGGCAGTATTAGGAGCTCACCTTATTTTCCACGTTAGCGGGTTAAGGGTTAATACAGCATCTGGTATAGTGTTCTATGTAAGTGACCGTCCGGTGTGCAGGTTGAGAAGGAACTCCTTCTCAACCTGCACACCGGACGGTCACTTACAGACAGTAATATACCAGACGCTGATAAAATTCGACCTCCTGATGATGATGCACAGTGTTGCTCGAAACATGTAGAGGATTATAATAATAAAAGTGCTATACAACGTAATTGAGCATCAGGTTGGCAATTTACTCGGAGATGAATACCATAAGTTGGAGAGCTCCATCTTGTGCATTAAAAGTACTTTAAAACAGATGCAAAATAAAGATGGGTAAAATCAATAACAAATAAAACTTTAAACACTTATGCTATAATCATGTGCTTTACAAAAATTTTTATAAATAATTACCGAAATGTTACTAACAACCTTGGCTTATTATTACGTTAAAAATTCTCAGTTAATATATGAAATGTTTCATGAAACAAAACATAAAGCTAATTTTGTATTGTCAGACGGAAAATACGGTTCATGCCGTCACTGAACCGTAAGCATATTTAATGTGAAGTGGATTAAAATATCATTTCCACCAGAGAAGAATAAAGCGCGTGATGGCGATTCAGTGGCACCATTCACATTGCGTTGGAATAAATCCTCTCCAGAGTGCTCAGTAAACTATAGCATTAGCATGGGACTGCAAAAGCCGCATTACAATGGAAATGGCCCCGAGTCTTGTATTTTATCAGTCACAGCCTACGTAGGTATTAATAAATTAGATAAAAGTAATCATAATTATTTTCAAAGCTTACTTTGTAAAAGAATAGAAGTGATTTTATAACAAATATTCGTCCATAAAAAATTGAATTACAGTACCTCTCGTGCACGGAACTTACAACCAGTGACAATGGTAAACATGTAAATTCAAGACACGTTAAGTCTATACTGGATAGTGTCTCTGTGTCACATATATTAGATGGTGCTGCAGTAGTCCGAAACGTTCGTAGTGTACTAGGAACTGCGAGACACGAAAGCTAAAAGACGAGCAAAGTCAGTTACCGTACACCACATAATGTCATAAAAGATTAATCTCAATAATAAATGAATCCAGTGAGCAGAGTCAGCTGGCGAAGTCATACAGTTTGTGGAACAGGAATCTATATTGCCTTATACACAAGAATTCGCTGTCTTTTCCGACTAACATTTAGCAAGTTGCTAATATTTGGCACGCAAGAAAAGGTTCTGGTTCTTTAATTTGATTATGTCTGTAAGTTTAATTTTAAGTTTATGAATTATAAAGTTTCGCTGAGCAGTTTTATCAGTTTTCTTAATTTCTTTCACGACTCCAAATAACATTCTCCACTTAAAGTCAACACCTAGTTTTACCACATAAAAAACCTCAGGTATAGTTATAGGTTCAAGTGTGTGTGTGTGTGTGTGTGTGTGTGTATGTGTGTGTGTGTATATATGTGTGTTAGGTTTATGTATATGTGTGTGAATGTGTGTGTGCGTATGTGTGTGCGTGTGTGTGTATAAGCGTGTATGTTTGTGAGTGTGTGTGTATGTGTGTGTATGTATGTGTGAGTATGTGTGTGTGTATGTGTGTGTGTATGAGTGTGTATGTATGTGTGTATGTATATGTGTGTATGTGTGCGCGTGTGTGTGTATGTGTGTGAGTGTTTGTGTATGTGTGTGAGTGTGTGTGTGTGTGTATGTATGTGTGTGAGTGTGTGTGTATGTGTGTGTGTGTGTGTGTGTGTATGTGTGTGTGTGTGTGTGTGTGTGTGTGTGTGTGTGTGTGTGTGTGTGTGTGT
>Ga0123354_10016698_pt1 | contig 11503 bp, 10 predicted proteins | sample TergutLab28metaG_2_FD_97872 | JGI IMG/M metagenome (GOLD analysis project Ga0123354, IMG submission 97872) | Labiotermes labralis P4 segment gut microbial communities from Petit-Saut dam, French Guiana - Lab288 P4 | ecosystem: Host-associated > Arthropoda: Insects > Digestive system > Gut ... | reverse complement strand
GTGCTATAATACTAAGCCTGTATATGACTGTGCGGGGCATTTAAATGGCCGCAGCGCACCCATTTGGTGCGTTCGTAAGATACCGATTTAAAAGGATCGGGTGCGTTCGTCGGATAAAGGTTACTATGGCTTGTCTGTATGTTGGTTGCTGCTGCTACAGCCTTTGTTTTTACATTACAGAACACTGGTAACATGTTACATATCATGCAGGTAGTTGACAAGTAGTACAGTGGCAGTCCAATCTGATGCAGTTACATAAAAATTGCTTATTTTTAGTATGATATGTGTTTACATTACAACTGAATCAGTTCCACTGATCTGTACTTTAGGTTGGTAAAAACAAACAATAAAAACACCATTGTTATCAGGTTTCATATCATATTGCGAGTCACAGAGAAGACAAGATTACCTCATCACATTTCTTTGTACTGATCACAGGGTGCTCAATATTACAATGGCAAAAACCTTTTGCTAAGACTGTCAAGAATTCTGTGTGTTCTGGTGTGTGTACCTTTTCCCTGGCATGCAAACACTGGACCTTAATTTGTTCACAGTGCTGACACAAGTGGAAATTGTGTTATGACAGGGCTGACAAATCCTGGGTGACAGGTTGCCATGGTGCCTAAATAATCTGTCATAGTGCCTAGAATTTAGGTAGCACATATTGTAAATAATTTTTCTTTTGTTTGAAAGTTTAAGTTCAAGAAGCATTTCATTACTAAACAAGTCACTGATTGCCACTAATGAATTAATCTAATCATGTAACGCGAAAGTGTAAGAAATTCTTTGCGTCTTTGATGTGACTGGTGTGGAAGGCAGAGCAAAAGTTAAAGGAAGCAGAACTTGAACAGAATGCAAAGAGCAACCAATATCGTCATGTCTATCCATCCACATGTAACAGATCGGCCCCCAACTGAATAGATTTTCATGAAGAGGTCTGTGATCTTCTGGGCTGTTATGCAGTGTAATAGCCCAGAAGACCACAGTTCTCATCTACTTCAGAAAGGAAGCCTGACATCTTGCAGATTTTCATGAAACTTGACATTTGAGTATTTTTTGAACTTTCATCAAGAAATTTTGAGTTTGATTGAAATCTTACAAGAATAATGGGTACTTGACATGAAGACCTATGTACATTCATAATAATATCTCACTCAGTTCTTAGTATGAGACATGTTTCAGGCACAAGGTGTAGTGAAATCAAAACACACATTTTATGTTCAAAAACTTTTTTCCAAAAATCATGAAGTTCAGTTCAGTGTATGATGACTTCTGTATGCAGGGAAGTGGTAGTTATTAAACATTCTGGCAGCTGTAGCCATATTCCAGAATGGTTTGGGCACTGTGTCATAGCAGGGAGGCATCAGAACTCAAAGGAACCTAACAGCTGTCAGCAAAGGCACCCAAGCTTCTAAGGTGAGGTACAGTTCTAGAGTTTGGGGATGGGCATCAGGCTGGCAAATCATGGAAATTTATGTACTTCAAACTCACCACAGTATTATTAAAGTATGTTGGATTTAAAAGGAAACAGAAAAGGTTTAATACATGGGCTAAGATACTTGGTCAATGGAAGGCTTTAGATAGGCCACTGTGTTTACTGGATGTGTATTGACATGATTGTTGGACAGCAGGTAGGTCCATAATCATGTGCAGTGCACATTATTAGTTACAAGACTCTGAACAATCAAGAAAAGAGATGCAAACTGACATTGAAAAAGTGAAAGCTAGATTTTTTGAAGTGACCAATGGATAAAAACTGTGATAGAAATTGAATACACAGTATGCTGAGTGAGCCTGGTTATGTATTAAAAAAAATTGTATCCTGCAGCAGGTAACGTATCAGTCCTGAATTTAAAGTCTGCAACCACATGGAATTTCTTTAGGAATCCCAATCATGCTTTTCATAACCAGTTTTTAAATTGTTTCTGATATGTGCATAGCAAATTGAATTGTTTTCCTCATATATATTGTGAGTAGACAGACTGCAAAATTATGTGAAAGATAAAGTTTGAAATATTTTTAAACATGTAATTTATAAACAGAAATACTGTAAACTCATCATGCATGTATGACCTTACTTTACCTCCTCTAAAAACCAGGAAAATATTCAGTCTCAAATGTTTTAATTAGTAGAGTGCACAATATACTCTCACCATTCTAAGAGCAAAATATATGGTGGCTGGAATGTTTTCAACAAACAAATTGTAATAATCACTGCAATTAACTGAATCCCATGGTGTGTCCTGCCTTACCTCTGTCAATTGATGTAAAGTCATTAATACAGGGCTGTCATAAGGCAGTACAAACATATTGTATATCATATGCACAAATGTTAACAGAACACATGCCAATAAGCAGTGTTCAAATACATCGCAGCTGTATTCAGGATGTAGGCTTTGGCTCTGAACTCCCTGCAAACAGAATTTGATATATGCTTTGTTTTTACTAACATTTATTTTCATTGTTATTTCATTTTGTGCTTAAAAATACATACAGGCAGCAGGTTTATAAATTACAAATTAAACATCCAATAGTATTATGTAGGATTATAAAGGATCTAGTACAGATTCTGCCAACTACTTCAAATAGCACATGACAGTTTCTAAACACATACGTTGATGGCCACCTCATTCGGTTTGTCAGGGTCAGACTCAAGCCCAGCTTCCAGGCTGGCCTGGAATTTGGGCCAGTCAGTCCTTAAATGGGGGCAGTCTGGTGAATTGAGGAAGAATGATCAACACTGTGCGTTGATAAGAACAGGTAAGTGATCCTAGCTCAGTGCACAGCATGTGGTCAGATACATTATGGTGACCAGGTCTTTTGTAATAATAATGTCTAGGACATCAGGGGTGGCATAAGAGTTATATGGAATGGTGGTAGGTGTATCCAGCCCATAAATCAGACAGGATTTTCTTCAGCATTGTAACGCAAGACCATCATCAGTGGGTCCCTGTCACACCACAGCATGGCATGTCCTCAGGCTGTGGATGATGGAGGAACAGCCTCCAACATGGAGGGTAGATGTGAATATATTGAAATAACAGTCGCGGACAGCCGACAAGGGGTGATCCTCCAGCTTGGGAGTTGGGTGAAATGCTAACAACAACTCAGCATTAAAACATACCTTATTATGAGATGTTCATACAGAAAGCCTCGGACCAGGACTGATATTTTGATATGACCTAAGCAAAGGAAAAGGGTCATAATATATGGTACTTGGAGTGTTAGGAATATAGGGCAGGTTCACTGACAGCAGCAGCCAGGGAATTAGCATGTGAATTAGATATAGTGGGTGTACAGGAGGTTAGGTGGGACGAAGGGGGTAAGGAAAGAGCAGAGGATAATTTTTTCTATGGAAAAGGAAATGAAAGTCATTAATTGGGAACAGGATTTTTTGTACACCTCAGAATAGTATCAGCAGTTAAGAAAGTAGAGTTAGCAATAGGGTTTCATATTTAGTTCTGAGAGGTCACTGGTGTAATATCTGTGGGAGCACCCACATGTCATCACATCTCTTTCCCCTATTCAGTCATCTGTTTCACCTCAAAGCTCTCCTTCCTCTGCACACCAATCCACATACTGACCCAGACAACAGTAGCTTTTTTTTAATTGATATTAACAGCGTGCCCCATTACAGAGTAATACAATCTGCTTTACATAACTTAAGCTTTAGTTTTGCATTAACTTTTACATTTAATAATCACAACTCTATAGTGGAGATTCATTATAACATCAATAACAATATTTTGATCTCTATTAATTAATAATATTTACATACATTCTCTGAGCTCTATCTATCTGTCTACCTATCTATCTTATATAGTAAAGCATCATTGCAAATCTGTAAAGTCTATAGATTTAACAAACTTTACAAAAATTTTTAAATAATTGTTGACAAGTGTTTCATTTGTCGTAGGCAATTGCCAACAGTGTTTTTGTTTGTTTTATCATTTCATTCTTTGGTTACATAATTTCTTACACTGAAATAGTAAGTGGTCTGTAGTTTGTTCTTCTTCTTCACACAGGCACATCAGATTATCTGTTAGTCCAAATCTGTGAAGGTATGACCTTACTTTCCCATGTCCTGTTAGCGTTGTTGTAAACTCTGGGAATATAGGAATTTTCTATCGTAGCCTATTCCTCACTGACGGGTAAAAAGCTTTGAACACTGCCCCGTTCCCCATATTCATCCACTGCCGTTGTCACATATGAAGTCCATTTTGCTTCTCTTGCGTTATAATCACCTTTCTTGGCATCTTGTCGTCCATCTTCCACAGCAGCTTCTTTTACAAGTGTATCCACCAACTCAATCCCCTCTATCCCCGCATGTCCTTTTACCCAGCCGAAATGCATAATCCACTTTAAATGCGCAATAATTTTGTTTTTAATAAGTTCTATCAAATGGCTCTGTTTAAATTTGTTTTGCGATGATCCAAAGTTATCTTGCTGTCAGTGTATATTGCAACACATTTATCATTATCTTGTCCATCCTGTAGTTCTTCTAATTTTTAACTTTCAGAATTACAATTTGCTCTGCTTGATTATTGGAGCAGTGTCCATGTAGTTTAAACTTCAGTTGGTTTACCAACTTGCCATTCACAAATATAATCCCTGCTGCTCCAACGTTGTCTCCAATTTTACTGCTGTCTGTATACACTTCAATTCTATACTTAGTACCATTCTCCATTTTATGAATTATCATTAGTTTAGCAGGATGTCGCCAGTATCATGCTTCCAATGGTGCATCATATTCTAAATTGTTAATTTTTGTTGCCATATAATTTTCTATCTTTTGCTGTATAGTTATTTGTATGTGTCGTATTGCAGCTAGCATCCAAGAGGCATCATATGAGATAGTCCGGTAAGCTTTAGCTATTTTAATGTTTATGAGTCTTTGTATTCTTCTATACTTTGTAAGGTTTTTGTTTTTTTGTATAGCTTCCACCCATATGGGTGCTCCGTATGTTAGAATTTGGATGACCGTTCCCTCATAAATTGTCCTGAGAGCTTTGTGCCCTAAACCCCATTGTAGCTTTGCTGTTCTAGCCAACATGTTGAAAAGAGTAATTAATTATTCCACAGTATGGTAAATACAGACAACAGTAGCTTAACCATCACAGCAAGGCACTCAGTCGCTCTCTCCATTTCTATCTACCTCCGCTAGTCTAACGGCCCATTTCAGGGCCAAGCCAAGCCAAGCAAAGCGCAAGTGCACGTCCCCCTGTCTGTTAGCCATTCCTGTGTTTGACCGCATCGCTGCGCTCTGTAACAAAAACCTAAATTCTAACGGGAATATGCTTACATTAACGATTTTGAAGTCAGGCTGATGGCCTTAATTGATCATGCCAAAGACAAGGGCCTAGGTTGCCCTGGACTCAGTTTTGGAGGGATAAAGTTTGGTTCGTTGGTTGTCTGGGTTCTGAGCCCAGACTGGCTCTGTCGCAAACTGGAGGATTGCGACGTTTGTCAGGCGCATGGGTGAAGCCACCTCGCCTGGGGGAGGGAAGTGCGGGCCGTGCCCCGACTTTGCATCGTGTACCCTGGCATTTGCCTTACAACTGAGGAAAACTCTCGGAAAAACTTCATTCAGGGTAACCGAAGGGCGCTCGGCTGATCAGCGCAGAACGCTATTCGTTTAGTCGACTTGGCCATGGCGGGCGATGGCATCGACTGGCCTGCTGGACCCTGCCGCCCATGGTTTTCGCGTCAGGCGACGGGGTCAACCCTCGGTCAGGGAAAGTATCTGTCGTCCCATGAATCGCAGGCGGATTCAGAGCCGCGGTCTATACACTGCGGTCCCTTGACGGGAAGAAGGGTGTGAGTTTCCACACCTTCACGCTCCCGGAGGATCGCTGTGTGCGACTTCTGGTGAAGAACCAGGGTAGAGGTGTGCTTGAAAACGTCGTCAGAGAGGAGATCGAACCCCTGAACATTCGTGTCCAGGGAGTCACGCAGCTACGATCCGGTCATCGCGACCAGGACCCCACCAAGGATCGCCCTCCCACCCACGACTTCATTGTATCAGTGGCGCGAGGTTCTGAGGTGTCGAAGGTTAAATCACTCACCGATCTCTGCGGCTTGCAAGTGTCGGCGGAGTCGTGCGTGGCTCCAAAAGGCCCACTGCAATGCAAACACTGCCAGGGCTTTGGATACACGCAGCGTAACTGCGCATACGCACCCCGGTGCGCAGCATGTGTGGGCTCCCACCTCTCCGGTGGATGCTCTACCACGCGGGAACAAATTAAGTGCTGTGGTTGCTGGGGAAACCACACGGCGATCTACCGTGGCTGTGTAAATTGGAAGGAAGCGAAGGCGGCCATTGCAAAGCAGGCGCCCGAGCGTGGCCGAAAGAGCGTCGCAATAGGTAAACCTGCCGCACCGAAGGCTCAGCGGGTCGGGCCCTCTGCAGAGCAGATGGACCTGGACGAGGGGTGGAATCACTTCCGAGGGGGGCGTGTCGTCAAGGCTACCGCGACTCCACCCACCAAACCAAATCCAAGTCACTCTATTCAGTCGGTCACAGAGGCGTGCGAGAAGCCTGGAGTGACCGCCACCAGGAAAACGGGCAGGCCTGAGAAGCCTCAGCACAAACCTACCATAGCCCGTAAGGAGGTTACTGGGAAGGCCCCCCCACCCAAAAAAGCAGCCGCGAGTGTCAAAACTGTGGCCGTCAAACCCACGACACCCACCCTGATAGTTCCCACCCAAACATCCACCTCCCCACTCGAGGAAATCTTCGATCTCCTCGATCAACTCCCACTCCAAGCATGTGTGGAGCTGATTCGTCGGCTCCTCACGTCCATCGCCTCCCTCCCAACAAGCGCAGCACACTCGCGGGTTGTCCTGACTATCTTATTGTTTGTGGCCGAATATGGTAGTACGCCCTAGGAGGACGGAGCGGTGTAAAGCCCTGCGCCTCGCCTTCTGGAATGCGGACGGAGTGCTCGGCAGGAAGCTTGAACTGGAGCATTTTCTTATCCAACACGGTGTCCATAATTGTCTCTTAAGAGAGAGACATACCTTAAACCTGGTCAAGCCTTCCGGTTTGCCAATTATGTCTGCCACCGCACAGACAGACTGACAGCGAGGGCGGCACTGTAGTCCTGGTCCGCCTTTGTATAGTCCATCACTCAGTGCCCGTTCCGAGCCTGACCCACTTGGAAGCTACTGCCTTTCAGGTCTTATTGGCCGGCAGACCGATGATAATCCTTGCGGCTTACCTTCCGCCTTCCCGCCCAATGTTCGTAGCGGACCTGACCGCCTGTTACGGCGGGGGATTCCCGTTCTTGATGGCTGGCGACCTTAACGCCAAAGACGATGATTGGAACTCGCGACAGTGCACGAGATGGGGAAAATTCCTAGGTGATAGTGCCGACGAGAATTCTTGCCTGATCTTCGCACGTGACTCCCAAATCACCAGGCCAAACAACCTCTCCGCTACCCCCGTTGTCTCGGACATCGTGATAACAAAGAACATCCCATTCCTGGTGTATCTGACATCGTGCTGTGCACTAAGTTCGGACAACCTCCCGGTTCTCATTGGCACTGCGTGTCGCTCATCCTTTCACCACCCAACGGAACGCCCTTATTTAAGGCGCACTGACTGGGCCAACTTGCAAACTCACTTGCAAGATCTAATTCCGATCGATTTGGAACTGCACAACGAGATGGCAATCGACACGTGCGTTGAGAACTTCTCCGGCGCTGTTCTGAAGGCTCTGGTAGCGTATACTGCAAAATGTCGCCCGTGTGAATACCTACGGCCTTCGATGACGGCTGGCATTCAATATGAGATACGACTGAAGAACCGGCTGCGGAGGCGGTGGCCGATCGCCAGGTACGCCTCTCCGAGAGCCGAGGTCAACCGCCTGCAGAGATCGGTAACCCGCCGGCTCAACTAGTGGGGAAACGACCTGTGGAGCGCGACACTCGTATCTCTCGATCCCTAAGTCCAATCGCTGCGGAGGATATCCAAACGGGTGATGGGAGTTCCTAGTCTGTTTCCCCCTCTGTTCACTCCGAGGTAATCACTAACTGATTCCCAGAAATCCGATGCCTTAGCCGAGAACCTGGAGACTCAGTTTCAACTGGTGACCCATCCTTCGTTCCCAGCAGCCAGTGAGATGGTTGACGTGGCGTTGAGATCTTACTTGTTGCCCCCTGCCACCGAACCCAACTTAAACAAGCCTTATGAGGCTCACGAAGCCATCAGTGGTCTTAAGTTCAACAAGTCACCTGCCCGAAACGATTTCCCGCACAGGGCCTTGAATCATCTTCTCCAGCGAGCGCTTACCCTCCTGGCCCAGATTTTACATGCGGTTCTCCTCACCCATCAATCTCTTACAGCGCGGAAGAAAGCTCGAGTGTTCTCCATCCTTAATCCGGGGAACGATCCAGCATTGCCCTCATCCTACCGTCCCATTAGTCTCTTGGAAACGATTGGTAAAGTATTTGAAAATGTCATTCTGACCAGGATCTTGCACGAAATAAGCATAGCTTATCCACGCAGTTGTCCCGCATCGTTGAAAGAATAACCAGGAACTTTGTCGAAAAGAGGCCAACAGGCTTGGTTTTCCTCGACGTGACCAAAGCCTTCGATACCGTTTGGATCGATGGACTCCTCTACAAGCTAACGTTCCTAATCTTCCCGTCTTACGTATTCCACGAAGTCTCATCATACCTCCAGAGTGGGACGTTCTAGGCGTCCTTCCAGGCGGTCACGTTCTCTCTTTGCGGCATGCGGGCTGGTGTGGCAGAGGTTTGACTGATTTCCTCTGTCCGCTTTAGTCTGTATATGAACGACGTGCACGCACACTCGCACCACGTCGAGTTGACCCTGCATGCGGACGACGCAGCCATCATAGCCAAGTCCCTCAATCCGACGCTGTTAGTCAGCTACCTGGAATCATACTTCAACGACTTTCAACGGGGCTTGGCTGAACGGATAAACGCAAATAATGTCCCAAAAAGCAACGCGATAACCTTCGTGCGTACCGGACGGCACTTCATGCAGGCCCAACTAGTAACACGTCGGTAAACTTAGACATTTTGTTTCATTTGTTGTAATTACTTGTTCATCTTCATCTGCAATTTCTGTAACTGAGGTGCATTTACTTGCATTATTAAATTTCAAAAAATGGGTTTTGTCAATGTTCAAAAATAGTAAATTTGATTTGAACCACTTATTTAGTTCAGCAAAAACTATGCTATGATCGCTCTGTAACTGCTACCGTTACTGTTGGGGCTTGTTATTAAGATATTTCTATCATCGGCAAATAAAACAGGAAGAACTTTATGTTTAACAGCCTCATGTAAACCATTAATGTATAATAGGAATAAGAAAGGGCCTAAAATTGAGCCCTGCGGCACCTCACATTTTATTTTGGTCCATGTTGAAAATGTGTTTGAGTTAAAAAGTGAGTTAGTAATGAGAACGCTTTGATATCTATTCTGAAGCTAAGATTTAAGTAAATCTTCTATAATTCCATAATATGATAGTTTTGACAGTAAAATATCATGATTAACTGAGTCAAAAGCTTTCTCTAAATCACAAAAAATGCTACCCGCCCATGTTTTATTCTTTAATGTTTTTAATATTTAATTCGTTAATTTAAAAATGACATCTTCAGTTGCGGTACCTTTTCTAAAGCCAAACTGGTTTCTGACTAAAACGTTATTAGTATTTAAGTGCTCAGTTACTCTAATATACAAGGGTGTATCCAAAAGTTCCAGGATAGTACTTGTAAAAAGAAGTTCGCTTAACTTGGATGTTAAATTCCTCCATCACCTTCAAAGTACTCCCCTTTTGCATGAATACAGCGGTCCCAGCGTTTCTGCCATTTGTCATTGTCATTGTGTCGTTGTCATTGTTCATTTTCATTGTGTCATTGTCATTGTGTCATTGTCATTGTCATATTGTCATTGTCATTGTCATATTGTCATTGTCATAGTGTCATTGTCATTGTGTCATTGTAATTTTCATATTGTCATTGTGTTATTGTCATTTTGTCATTGTCATTATCATTGTAATATTGTCATTGTCATTGTGTTATTGACATTTTCATTGTGTCATTGTCATTGTCATATTGTCATTGTCATTGTGTCATTGTCATTGTGTCATTGCTATTGTGGCATTGTCATATTGTCATTGTGTGATTGTCATTGTTTTTGTCATTGTGTCATTGTCATTGTCATTGTCATTGTTTTTGTAATTGTTTCATTGTCATTGTGTCATTGTCATTGACATATTGTCATTGTGTCATTGTCATTGTGGCATTGTCAAAGTGTCATTGTCATTGTGTCATTGTCATTGTTATTGTCATTGTGATTGTGTCATTGTCATTGTGTCATTATCATTGTGTCATTGTCATTGTCATTGTGACATTGTCATTGCGTCGTTGTCATTGTGTCATTGTCATTGTGTCATTGTCATTTTCAATGTCATTGTGTCATTGTTAGATTGTGCCATTGTCATTATCATTGTGTCAATGTCATTGTCATTTTGTCATTGTGTCATTTTATCTTTTTCATTGTGTCACTGTCATTGTGTCATTGTCGTTGTGTCATTGCCATTGTGTCATTGTCATTCTGTCATTGTCATTGTTTCATTGTCATTGTGTCGTTGTCATTGTCATTGTGTCATTGTCCTTGTGTCATTGTAATTGTCATTTTCATTGTGTCATTGTCATTGTTTCAATGTCATTGTGTCATTGTTATTGTGTCATTGTCATTGTTATTGTCATATTGTCATTGTGTCATTGTCATTGTTTCATTTTCATTGTCACTGTGTCATTGTCGTTGTCATTGTGTCATTGTCACTGTCATTGTGTCATTGTCATTGTGTAATTGTAATTGTCGTTGTGTTATTTTCATTGTCTCATTGACATTGTCATTGTGTCGTCATTGTGATTGTCATAGTGTCATTGTCATTGTGTCATTGTCATTGTGCATTTTCATTGTGTCATTGTCATTGTGTCAATGACATTGTCATTGTGTCATTGTCATTGTGTCATTGTCATTGTCATATTGTCATTGTGTCATTGTCATTGTCATAGTGTCATTGTCATTGTCATTCTGTCATTGTCATTGTCGTATTGTCATTGTCATTGTGTCATTGTCATTGTGTTATTGTCATTGTGGCATTGTCATTGTCATCGTCATATTGTCATTGTGTCAACGTCATTGTCATCTTCTTTTGTTATTGTGTCATTGTCATTGTCAGTGTCTTGTCATTGTTATTGTGTCATTGTTATATTGTCATTGTGTCATTGTCATATTTTCATTGTGTCATTGTCATTGTCATTGTCATATTGTCATTATTATATTTTTTGTGCATTTGAAAGTGTTTCCTGCAGTAAAAAATTACTAATAACCCAGTATGAAAAGGAAACAGCTTTCCTGTATTTAATATTATTAAACTGATCTCACAATGAGTAACAGTCACAACAGATTTATCACTGTAGGCAGTAGTAACATTAAACATGCAACAGAATGCAGTGGAGTG
>Ga0123354_10016693_pt1 | contig 11506 bp, 6 predicted proteins | sample TergutLab28metaG_2_FD_97872 | JGI IMG/M metagenome (GOLD analysis project Ga0123354, IMG submission 97872) | Labiotermes labralis P4 segment gut microbial communities from Petit-Saut dam, French Guiana - Lab288 P4 | ecosystem: Host-associated > Arthropoda: Insects > Digestive system > Gut ... | reverse complement strand
GTATTAAAAAAATTACCTAAACAAGTGCAGCATGAATATTATTCCGGTTGAAACGGTCGCCTCAACCAATTCATTCTTAAAAGAATTGGCGCACAGGCAGATTCTTGAAGAAGGAACGGTTATAGTAACCCGCAATCAAACGGAGGGAAGAGGTCAAAGAGGTAATTCGTGGGAATCGGAAGCAGGAAAGAATATTACTTGCAGTATGCTGCTATATCCTTCCTTTTTACCCGTTCAACGTTTTTTCCTTCTTTCGGAAGCAGTCGCTTTAGGCGTTAAGGAAACATTAGATGCTTATACCGACGGGATTATACTTAAATGGCCCAATGACGTTTATTATCAAGAGCGAAAAATTGCCGGGATATTAATAGAAAACGAATTAACGGGAAATACGTACAGTTTGTCGATTGCCGGAATCGGATTGAATGTCAATCAGGAACATTTTTTAAGCGGCGCTCCCAATCCGGTTTCTCTGAAACAGATAACAGGTATGAATTACGATACTGGTATTATTTTAGAAGAATTAGTTAGAAACATTTTGTACCGCTACGAACAATTGAAAGCCGGAGATACTGAAAACCTTATCCGGATGTATCACGAAGCATTGTATCGCAAAACCGGTTTTCATCGCTATGAGGACGGCGAAGGAAATTTTTCTGCCCGCATCAACCGCGTTTCCGACGACGGTTTATTGCATCTTGTTACCGACCGGAATGAAGAACGCAGCTATACTTTTAAGGCTGTTCATTTTCTGTAAAACGTTCGATATACACATTTTCCCATAGCAAATGATCTTCCTCATGAGATTTTATAATCCGTTCTTTGCGACCGATGCCGATAATGCAGGTTACTCCATATTGGAACGGAATATCTAACAAATCGCGGACGTACTGTTCGGAATCGTGTCCATCAGCAGTCTCACGTCCGGTGATGTGGCACCAGCAACTTCCCAATCCCAAATCTTCGGCTTGCAGCTGGATATAGGCGGCTGCTATGGAAGCGTCTTCAACCGGCGCAGCGCTTTGTACCGGATTGTTTAGGACAACGATTGCCAGAGCGCAATGCTTCAAAAAAACGCCGTAATTTTTTTTACTCAAAGCCAACTGTTGAAGCATTTCTTTGTCTTCGACTAAGATAAATTTCCATGCACGGCAATTTCTTGACGTCGGAGCTAATAAAGCGGATTTTATGATTAGTTCGACTTCTTCGGCTTTTAATTTCTCATCCGTAAACTGGCGAATGCTCCGTCGTTCTTTTGCTAATTCTGCAAAACTGTTCATTTGAATTTATTTTTTTATAAATTGTTTAATTTGAACCATATTTCCCGATTGAATCCTGATAATATAAATACCGGCTTTCAAAGAAGACAGGTCGGTTTGTCCGGATGCAAATGACTGCGAAAAGACTTTTGCTCCGGCAATATCATAAACAGATACGGTTCCATTCATTACGCTAAAATGAACGACGTTTTGAACAGGATTTGGATAAAAAAGAGGTTTCTGTGCCGCAATAATATCCGGAATCCGATTCGTTGAGACCGAAAGATGCGACCGGATAAATTTCGTGATTTCTTCCGGATAATCCATACAGTCGCCGTTTTCCTTTCTAAAAAAATAACTGTGCGGCGCTCCGTCTATTTTGTAATGAATCACTTCGTTGACCGGATCTGGATAAGTGATTTTTTCAACCGTAATTCCATTGGTTGAAGGATAATATTGAACCGGCTCATCGACAGGCGCCCCTGCTCCATTTGTTTGTACCCAGTAGTTGATGACGTCCGGCATATCCATCGCTAATGAAACAATTCCCCCATACTTGTTGAGCGAGCCGGTATAAGGAACCACTTCATCCGTAACGCTGTGAAAATCGCAAACGGGCGCTTTTGTTGCATAATCCATTCCCTTAATAGCTAATCCCATGGAACCGGCGATAGACAGTAGTCCGGATAACCGTTCGCCTTTTTTCAAAGCGTATTGATACGCCATATATCCGCCCATCGAAGTTCCAAGCATAAATATATTTTCAGAAGGTAATGAATATTCCGACAATACATTATCTATCATTTGGTTGATAAAATCCACATCGTCTAAATTCTTGTTTAGCTCTTCGTTTAGCAAGGTTGTACCTAACAGTATCGAATAAACTTGGACGCTTAATCCGCATCCCCATACCGAATTTAAGTTGATTTGATTACCGGTGAATAAATTGATAACGTCTGCTTCGAGATTCACTGAAGGATCCTGTTCCGGTAAAGCCTGCGGCGCGGCAATAATCAGATTCAGCGAATCGGCAATTGACGAAACATTATAATCGTTGAAGAAATCGCCCATCGTACGGCTAAATCCGTGCAGACAAACGACGATTCCGTCCGGTTTTTCCCGCTGAGGATTCTGAGGCGTATAAACCATATATTCCCGTTCAAATCCGTTCACTTGGATGGTTTTCAGAACAGGATTCGCGTATGTATTTGATTTCAAGGGTATCTGTACTGCCGTTACCGATAATTTCGGTAATGTAAACGATAGTGAGGAATTTTCATTATTGTTGTTAATATCTACGTGACCTGTTTGCAAGGCATTATTTTCTTCCGATACAAATGTTTCTTTGCCTGCAGGTAAATTACTTATGCGGTAAAAAGAAACACTCCGCATTGTCGACGCTGCATTTTGTAATGACACAGCGACAGGTTGTTCATTGTTTACGTCCCTGTTTACCAAAATAATAGAAAGCGTATCCTTTGAATCATTCAACGAAGAATAAGCTGATACCAGCGTATCTAAGGAAGAAGTGGAACTGACGGCAATACTTCCGGCGTAATGCGTAAACAAATGAAGTACCTCCCATTGACCTATATCCCATTCCCAGGGAGTAAACAACTCTACATTGTTTTCTGCAAAAGTGCCTAACAACGAAGCATAACCGACAGCGACCACATTCGGATCCTGTGAATATAAATTCCCCATCTCCGACATACCCATTGTAACCCCGTTATTAGCTCCCATGTATTTGGTTAGCCAATCGTTGCTACGTTTGAAAATATATTCTTTATTGATGTTGTTATCCCATCCGCCATTGACCCTGTGTACCCCGTTGGCTCCCGGATAAACATAAGTTGTATCATAAAATACGCGATACATTTGAAGTGTAATATCTCGGTTAACATCAGGATAAAAATGAAAATCAAGTACATCCAATAGCCGTAATCCTGATTGTTGCTCCTCTTCAGCAATTCGTTTGATGAAATATTCCATCCATGAGTATTTAATAGCCGGATTTTTCAAATCTGACACCGCGCCGATATCTTGCCAGTTATACCACTGCCACTCGTTTGTAGAAACCGGTCCCACGATTTTTATATCCGGAAACAAAGTACGGGCTTTTTTTGCCACCGCTACGTATCGCTGGATATAATCTTCAGCGGAAATAGAATTTGGCATTATATCGTCGTGCGTACTATTCCAACATTCCGGCTCATTATCCATATTCCAATACCGGAACTGGTCTTTGTTTAATTGAAGACTGTCGAACCATTGCGATAGGATAGCGGTTGTGGAATCGGACGACCAGGGTTCAAGGTATAAATCCGGGTTGCCATTGCCGATCCCGGGACCTCCTCCTCCACACCAATTATTCGTTACTCCCGACCACCATTGGCTTTGATTGTATCCCCAATCATTAAAATTATACGCATTGGTTTTTGCAACGTATCCCAACAATTGAAACGCCCACATTCCTTTAGCCTCCGGCATATTCGCCTGAAGCGATTGGGCGGCATAATCCCAGTCGTGAGCATATACATTGTTGTACCAATCGGGATGACTGGATAATTTTCTTCGCCAGTTGTATTTTGTGGAATTATTTCCCCCTGATTCTCTAAAGAACGTAACTCCGGCATTTTTATATAGTTGCCACGATGGCGAAGGGCTTAAGGCGATCAAAGGGGTCGGATTTTTTGAGTCATCGGACAAAGAGTTATTCCTGCCGTAAATGTAAGGAGAAATTTCCTTAATTTCCTGTGCCGGATTTACCGTAATTTGTATTTGCGCCTTTATAGAGATAAAGCCAAATCCGGCAAACATAAAAATCAGTAAAGTTTTTAATTTCAAAATAATAACTTTATTTATCTTTGTCCTTTAATAAATCACGAATCTCGGTCAACAACGTTTGATCGACCGTAGGCGCCGGAGGCGGAGTGGCAGCCTTTTCTTTCCGTTTAAGAGAATTAATCCCTTTTACGAATAAGAAAATAATAAACGCTAACAACAGAAAATTAATTGCTATCGTTGCAAAATTCCCGTAAGCAAAAATAGAAGTTTCAGCTATTTTCCGCGCTTCAGTCAACGGAGTTCCTGCAGGAACCGTACCGCGTAATACTATATAAAGACTGCTGAAATCAGGCTTTCCAATGAGCGCTGAAACAAGCGGCATGATTAAATCATTAACCACCGAATCGACAATCTTTCCAAAAGCGGCGCCAATAATTACGCCGACTGCCAAATCAATGACATTTCCTTTTATTGCAAATTCCTTAAATTCTTTTACAAATCCCATAATCTTTGTTATTAATTGTATTAGTAAATCTTTCGACCAACCAAATCATTAAAGAGTCCGGCAACCCTTTTTTGATTTTTTACTTCAATTCTTTAATTCTTAGATTCTTAAATGCGACCCACGAACCATGTCCGAGGAAACCGATATGTCCCTGTTTATTGGACAAGCCGGGATGTTCATTCCCATCAATGGTTGATGTAAAGTTATTGCTGGCTTCGGCAATATCTCCATCCAAGATTACCGTACCATTCAGCGTAATTGTTATCCGGTTGCCCTTGGCTATTACTTCTTCATAGTTCCATTCTCCTACCGGTTTGAGATAACCGCGTTTAGCAGGGATAACCCCGTAGACGGAACCGTGATACTGATAAGGGTGCAGGTCTTTGTAAACTTCCGCTTCATTGTCTAAGATTTGCAATTCCATACCGACATACGCGGCATCGCCTTCAAGTGGAGTTCTGATTCCCAATCCGTTGTTGGCTGCCGGCGTTAACATGAATTCAAAGCGTACTACAAAATCCGAATATTCGTTTTCGGTGTAGAGATTTCCATGCCCTCCATTTGCCGGGTCGCAAATTATCATGCCATCCTTGGCAAAATAATCATGCAGATTGCCTATCCATCCGGTCAAATTGATGCCGTTGAACAACGGGACGAATCCTTCTTCCTTTTCGGCATCCGAAACTTCATACGCTTTTGGGTGAGGGATTTCTCTCACATAAATATCCCTGTATTCCACCCGTGTGCCATGAGCCTGCAATTCGATGGCGCCTTCGGTAAATATGGGTAACGAGCGATCCCAGTAGTTTTCCAGAATCGTATGGTCGGTCACCAATTTGCCATTTAGATAAACGGTCACTTTATCGCCTTCCATACGGATATAGAACGAATTCCATTCATTGACGGGATTATCGGCAACCATCAGCGGCTTCGATTCATATTTTTGATTGTTATACAATCCTCCCGAACCTACTTGAGCGCCTACATTTGTGCGGGAAGTGTCCCAGATCTGCACTTGCGGGCTGCCGCGTAAATAGATTCCCGCATCTCCTTCCGGCGCAATTCTCCAGTCGACATACATTTCGATATCGCCGTAATTTTTTTCGGAACAAAGATTATCATATCCGCTACCTTCGAAAACCAGCATGCCGTTTTCCACTTTCCAGTCCTGACGCATGAGTTCATCAGCTTTTGCTTGCTTATCCGCCAATTGCTTCGGAGTCATTTTTGCCCGCGCAATCGGATTTTCGACCAATCCTTTCCATCCGGTCAAATCTTTTCCGTTAAACATCGGAACAAAACCATTGTCTTTGGGTAATGCCGCCAGATGTTTCAACACAGCTTGTTTTTGATAAGCGGCTTCCGGATTTTTATTCAGTTGGATCGCTTTATTTAATAACTCCGTAACTGTTTGCCCGTAATATTCTGGGTGAGCCAAAGCGATTGTAATTACCGCCTGGACGGCTGCCTGCTGTTTATTCTCATTGGGATCGTCCAACAATGTTCCGGCAGTAATCAAACCGAGAAATGTTCCCGTTTTTGCAATTTCGTTAATTATCTTTGTCTTTTGTTCGGGAGTCTTTGCAATCTTACAGGCTTTACGCAATAAGAGCAATCTTTGTTCGGGCGTGTTTCTCGACGATTGCACTTTGGAAATGAAGGCGGTCAAAGCTTTATCAAAATACGGTCCCGAAGGATTATCGGCGGCTATCTTGAAGATTTGCGGAGTTGCCAGGTCGCCGTTCCAATTAGTCAAAGATTCGAAAGCGGCTTCTTTCAGATCCGGATTTCCACTGTTAATGCCATAGTCCATTACCAAATCCAGCGCTTCTTTACCTCCAATCATAGCCAATATGTTACCGTATAAGCCCTGGTTATTGCTATTGGCGGCTTGTTCCATAACGAGGTTGGTCTGTTCTTCCTGGCTTTGTCCCGATAGGGCGGCAAAAAAAGCCTGTTGCAACGCTGTAATATCATCCTTGTTCGATGCGGTATCCAGCAACTTGGCAATACGTGGAACATCTTTTACTGCAACCACCGAAGACAAGGCTTTGCAGGCGGCAGAGCGCACATCGGGATCTGCCGACGCTGTTTGTGCAAAAATGGTTTCTGCCTGCGGGACAGCTTGACGGGATGCCAAAACATTCAGGAAGGCAACCTTAGCGGGAGCGGTCGCTTGCGGAACGGCATTAGCGATTTCCGTTAAAAGATTGTCGCTTTTAATTGCCGACAACGCATTTTTTCCGGCAGCTACAACCGACGGTTGTGTTCCGTTTTTCATTGCCTCGACGATGGAAGTAACCGCTTGTCCCTGCCCCAACTTGCCGGCGGCGGTTAAAGATGAAGCGACCACATCCGGGTTATTATCCTTTAAGGAATTTAATACAAACGGTAAGGCGTTTGTGTTGCCGGTGGCGCCAAAAAAGGTAATAATTTCCGATTTCAGCGGGCTGTCCGCTTTCTTGGCTTTTTTCAGCAATTCATCCGTCATTTTAGGGGATTGGATATTTGCGGCAGCCGATAAAGCGGTTTCTCTATATTTTTCATCTTTACTGTCGAGAGAAGCGATAATCTCCGGTATGGCTTTTTCGCCGGCAGCGCTTGCAAACAGATTGAGCGCCGCGCATTTGGCGGTAAGCTGCTCCGGTAGATTCAGCTGCTTAAGCAGGTCTTTCCCGGCATTTGCTACCATTGTCCGTTCTCCTTGATCCAAGCTGTTTTTTAAATAGAGTAGATAAGCTCCGGTTGCATCGGTCGCTTCAAAAACATATCCCGATTTTGCCGCTGCCTCGGCGAGCGGTTTTTGAGATCCGGGATCCGCCAGTTGAGCTAAGCTGTGTAATGCCGTTTTTTGTAGCACTTTCAACCTAAGTGCATTGGTAATATAGTCTACTGCCGGTTTATAACGCATATCTCCCAATGCGGCAATCACTGTGTTTGCCATGTCGATTCTCCCGGCGCCGGTCGCAGATCTGATTTTTGACCGGGCGTCAAGCAACGCTTTTCCTGCATTATCATTGCCGATGCGTACCAATACACGGGCGGCTGCATCAGCCAAACGGGCGTTGCCCAAGTATTGCGCAACTGTTTCTACCGATTCATCTCCGGCTGCGTATTGCAACTGGATCAACAGGAAATCTTTTACTTCGTCGGATTCAACTGCTTGGAGCGCCTTGCAAAGTTCTCCGGCAACTTTTACTTTATCGGCAAGATTATTCCCTTGCGAGGCATACAGCGCTAATCCGCTGATAGCGCTCCGTACTTGGGAATCATCGCCATTCCCCGGCGGAAGCAGTTTTGCCGCTAAATTAGGAATCACATTATCTAATCTGATTAATTCCTGCATCAGTTGGTTGTGCATTTCCGTACTTTTTGCCGGAAGCAACATAACGATATCCGCTATTTTCGTCTCATTGGTTCGCTGGTCATTAACTCTTTGTTGCGCATTTACGCCAAAAGCAAAGCTACAAATTACCAGGAGAATAATTAATTTACTATATATCTTCATATTAATTTATAATTTATAATTCATAATTTTTATCATACGCTCCAAGGCGCCCGCATCGGTTGATGAATCATCGCATTCGCTCCGGCATCATTGATAAACTCCAGTTTGACCGGATCGAAATTCAGCGTTCGTCCTAAGCGGACAGCGATAATAGCCATATTCACCAACGTACAGGAACGGAAGCCGTTGATTTCATTCAAGGCGAATTTCTGGCGGGTACGCACAGCCTGGTGAAAATCCGTCAATTGCTCTTCGGGATCTGGAAATGCCGCCAAATTACGTTCCAAATCGGGAATATCGGAACGGAATCCCGGATAGAGCTTACCGCGAGGACCTTCTATATAGGGAGCGTTTTTATCTGCGTTATCGCCATCCAAAATGATTTTACATCCATCGTCATAAGTCAGTTCGATACGTTTCCATGTGCCGCAGGCATCCGAATCCTGCTGGGGAGCGTCGACATCTACCCGTATTGGGTTTGTATTGTCTTTACCCAAAAAATATTGAACCGGATCCATGTAATGTTGCCCCATATCTCCCAATCCACCGCCGTCGTAATCCCAATAGCCGCGGAAAGTTTCGTGCACCCGGTGCGGATTATACGGTTTATAGGGAGCCGGTCCTAGCCAAAAATCATAATTCAGTGCAGCAGGTACCGGTTCGGGAGTCAATCCTGTTTTTCCTATCCAGTAGAATTTCCAGTCGAATCCGGTTGCAGCATTGATTGTTACTTTCAACGGCCAGCCTAACAGCCCGCTTTCCACCAACTTTTTTATCGGCTTGACGGTAGTTCCCATTCCATAAAACGTATCCTTAAACCGGAACCATGTATTGAGGCGGAATATTTTGCCGTATTGCCGCATGGCTTCTTTAACCCTGATGCCTTCGCCGATGGTACGCGTCATCGGCTTTTCACACCATACATCCTTTCCCGCTTTTGCCGCATCGACGGCTATGATGCCGTGCCAATGAGGGGGCGTGGCAATATGTACAATATCAATTCCCGGATTGAGCAACAGCTCCCGGTAATCACGGTAAGTTTTCGTACCTGCCGGACATAAGTCTAACGCCTTAGATAAATGGTCGGCGTCCACATCGCAAATAGCTACCGTGCGTCCCGGATAGGCAATATGTCCCCTGCCCATTCCACCGACGCCGATAATTGCTTTTGTCAGTTCATCACTCGGAGCGATATATCCTGTCCCTCCCATCACACGCCGTGGAACGATTGTAAATGCAACCGCTCCTAAGGCTGCCGTTTTCAGAAACTTGCGCCTGCTTTGCTGTGTTTCGTTCATGATTATTTTTTATTTGAAATTATATGAATGATTGATTCTTGCAAAAGTATATAAATCTTGTTACATTAACAATTTTTCTTAGGAAAATAAACTATCCGCTCATTCGGCTAACAGCTTATAAGTATCCTGTTGCGCACGTACTTGTTTTTTACGTTTGTTTTGAGTCGTTTTAAATACATTCTGCATCCGTTCATTTACAAAACATGCTTTTACATTATCATTTAATTGAATATCCAATATTTCAATGATTGTTTGTTTAATTTTTTTATCCAATACGGGAAAAGCGGTTTCAATGCGGCGGTATAAATTCCGTATCATCCAGTCGGCTGAGGTAATATATACATCTTCTTTTCTGCCGTTATAGAAATACCATATCCTGGAATGTTCCAGAAACTTATCGACAAGACGGGTGACCGTAATATTTTTGCTATACGGCTGGTCGGGAATAATACACGATATGCCGCGCACAATCAAGTCGATTTTAACTCCGGCTTCGCTTGCTTTGTATAATTCGTTAATCATGTCGTTGTCTTGGAGACCATTCATTTTCAATATTATGTGCGCCTTTTTCCCTTTCCTCGCATTCTTGATTTCCTGATGAATTTTTAGTTTTAGATTAGGAACCATATTGAATTGCGTCACCCATATATTGTTGAATTTCACATCGGTATTATTTTGAGTCTCCAGCACGTTGAATAATTTCTTTATTTCAGAAGTAATTTTCCGGTTTGAAGTAAATATTCCTATGTCGGAATACAGTTTAGCCGTTTTTTCATTGAAATTACCGGTGCTCAAATAGGCGTATGACTGGCGGGTGTTATTCTTCACCAGCGTTTTTTCAATCACTAAAGCCACTTTGGCATGTACTTTTAATCCCGGAATACTGTAAATAATTTTAATCCCGGCATCTTTCATCATTTGCGAAGTGGCTAAGTTATTTGCTTCATCAAAGCGGGCTTTCAGTTCAACGAACACAGTTACTTTTTTACCGTTTTTCGCCGCATTAATCAAGTTATTGATGATTTCCGAATTTTCAGCGACCCGGTATTGGGTGAGCATAATTTCTTCAACGTTCGGATTAGCGGATGATTCCGTCAAAAAACGAATAAAATAGTCGAAGGTGTGGTAGGGATAATGGAAAAAAATATCTTTTTTCCGGATAACAGGAAATAGCCAGTAGCTTTGATCTAATTCCGGAATCCGGATCGGGACAATCGCTTGGGCTTTCAATTCTTTTCCGACCGGATTGGGCAACTTGATTAAATCTTCCAGATTCAGGTAACGGCTATCGGGAATGATGTCTTTCTTTTGAATATGAAACATTTCCCGAATGAATTGCAGGCAATCGTTCGTCATCCGTTTATCATAGACAAAACGGCTTACATCGCCGATTTTTCTTTTCCTGATTTTTTTCTTTAGCGTTTCGAGCAGATTCATTTGCGACTCGTCGTCGTCGAGCAGGATATCCGCATCGCGGGATACTTTGATATTATAACATCCTTCTACCGTATAGCCGGTGAAAATATCGGACATATTAGCCGAGATCACGTCTTCTGCGAACATATAATAATATTTCCCGTTAATGGGCGGAAGTTCTATAAAACGGGGTATTTTCTCATAAGGGGTTTTTATGATGGAATAAAAGCGCTCGCCGGTTTTATGTTTTTTCAATTGAACCATTTGATATAATCGTTTATCCCGTATGAAAAAGCGGATATCATTCTTCAGCAGCATGACCGGTTGGAGAAAAGGAAAAATTTCTTCCGCAAAATAGGTTTTGATAAATTTCCGGTGTTCCGGTTTAGGCTCGTCATTCATGTAAAGAATAATATTTTGCCGCTCCAACTCCGGAAGTATCCGGGTCTGAAAGATTCTAAAAAACTCCTGTTGCTGCCGCGCGACTTCCGTATTGATTGTCTCAAGGATTTTTTCGTCTTCGGATGTATCTTTTTTCTCGCCGATTTTCTGTAAGATATCATTTCGATAGTCGGCTACTCTAATCTCATAAAACTCTTCAAGATTAGAAGCATGAATAGAAAGAAACTTAATTCTTTCATAAATAGGCAAATTTACATCTTCCGATTCAAGAAGAACGCGGTAGTTAAATGATAGCCAACTGACGTCCCGATTAAAATAAGAATAAGCCAGT
>Ga0123354_10016692_pt1 | contig 11506 bp, 10 predicted proteins | sample TergutLab28metaG_2_FD_97872 | JGI IMG/M metagenome (GOLD analysis project Ga0123354, IMG submission 97872) | Labiotermes labralis P4 segment gut microbial communities from Petit-Saut dam, French Guiana - Lab288 P4 | ecosystem: Host-associated > Arthropoda: Insects > Digestive system > Gut ... | reverse complement strand
TCAGCCTACACAACGCAACAAATAGTCGCAAGCTCCTGAAGATGGACGTATTAACGTCTGAAACATGTTGAGCAGTAGATAATAAAGCAAGTGTCATCTAGTTGGTCAACCTTTATTCAAACACACTAAACAAGAGTTGAAACGAATGAATACAAGGCTCTGTTCTTAGATCTGGAACAGTGGGCAAAGGAGGAGGAAGAGGAGAAGGAGGAGACATATGTCCAAGAAAGAGGGAAACCTCAAGTTGGAGCTGGAATATCTTCTATGCCATGAAGTGCAGAAGAAAGAAGCAGAAGGAAAGTAAAGGACAATGATACGGACAACTTTGGTGGTGGTCGTCGTGGTGGTGTGATGGGCGTTTAAACGCCAAATTATTCAAGGCTGTCTACATGGCTTCAAATGTTCATATGATAACACCTAAATAGACAAAAGTTTCCACTAACAATCTTTATGAATACTATAGAGTACACAGCAGAAATTATTACGGTTGTGATCTCTCGCTGTTCCTTCAGCTGACAAACTTTTTCTGCACACTTAGAAGAAACCCATTATCTGAAAACAGGCCTACCCCTCCACCGCTGTCCCAGTCCGTTCAACAGCTATCTAGCTGCTAAATGCGGATGGACAAACAAACACACAGACAGAAGGACAGAGCGACACAGAGACAAAGATGGGGTGCTAAATAGACGCATTTTTCAACTATGAGTTCCCAATGTGCCGAAGACGACAGCTTCACAAACAAAGACATAACCGTTGTGCATTAATATTTAACTCCACCAAAACTATTACATTTCAGGGGGCTGCGAATGCAGTAGTTTTGAATTTGGGGAACCTGTCATCATTACATAAATGATACGCGTTAATGCAGCGAATCTCTTCGAACGGAAATAACTGTTAACTGAAATTACAGACCGTACAGAGCTAACGGCGATTGTTAGAACTAGGCGGATCACGACAGCGCTGTCAGATCGTTGGGTGGGGCGGAGCTGTCGCTCGGAGCCCGTTTGGCAACAGATTTGGTGCTTCGATGCATCCGGATAATGAACACTTTATTCGGGTAGCCAAATATTCCATCTGGTTGGTTTGGGTTCAATGATGTGGTAACACACATTCACGGCTTGCAGAATTTCACACACCATGCGTGGATGGAACAGGACTTGGAAATGTTCGTAAAGAAAACCCTTAATTTGAACAAAATGTACGTGTAACATATCCATGAATTAAGAAACATCTACACATGTAGTAAATTAACAAATGTACGCAGTTAAAATATGTATATAGATGAACTGATTTTGCCTGTTAGGCATTAATGAACTTCATATGTTCCACATACGAGCATTAAGGAATACTTACAATAATGTGGTGTACCAACAAATGCCCACTGATAAAGAAGGATACTCGTATTTTAAACATTGATGTATTTTAATTGGATATCTGTGACGATGAAACTTGCATTAAAAACGAACTAATATGAAATAAGCACATTTTTTGACACTTTTATATCATCTCGATTTGTTTAAAGAAATGAGACGCTTCGTAACGTGGCTCTGCTTCCTTTATCATGCAACAGAATGAAGTTTGCTCTGTTTGGCCCCTCGGATGGAGGCAGTTTATCTCTATTCCTATAATCTATAGTCTTCGTTCTGCGGGGGGAAATTTTATATCCATCTAACAGACGGAACCGAGCATGTATATCTTATTTACATAACGATAGAAGCAGATCGAACTCCCTGATCGTGTTCCTTTAACTAAAGTGAGATAATAACGAATGTCGAAAGCATGTGCCAGTTTGCAAGATTTGAGGTTCTCACAGCGGTGTTGTTAAACGTTCAAGTTTTCTGGAATGTTAACCCGTGTCTTCGGGAACAAATAACCGCAGAGTGCGACAAAATATCCCAGAGGAATGGAATATTCATGTGTTATTTTAATAACACATCTTCGTCCAAGACTTTAGGCTTATTTTGTATAAGTAAATATGTCAGCAAAATTAAAGAAAATTACATTGAAAATTGCTCGAATGTAAAAGTAGATTAAACACAGTATCAGGAGGAACAAACGCCAAACAAGTTGCATGTTTGTCTTGGAAACGCGGGAAAAAGTCTTTACAGAAGAAACGTTAACTCATTTTCGTGCAGTCGTCAATGAGGACCTTCCAAAATTTGTCCTTAGATACAAGTCAAGAGGACAACTCGAAAAATTGAGGCTATTTAAAATATGACTGTGCCTTAGGATTAGAGTAAAATATATAAGAATGTTATAGTTCTTATTTCTTTATATTTGTGTGACCGTGCATCACTGATACAATAGTATAAAAAACCAACTAGATGCAACAATAACAATTTATTAACAATTTCAATCAGCTCAACATGTTTCGGGCATTAATTTCGCCCATCCTCAGGAGCACTAGACTGTGTTTACAGCTTGTGGTATAATGCACCGAAGAAGTTGCCTGCTGGTGACAAGGTTGAAGTGGAACTTTCGTTCCACCTCAGCTTCTTCGGTGCATTATACCACAAGCTGTAAACACAGTCTAGTGCCCCTGAGGATGGGCGAAATTAATGCCCGAAACATGTTGAGCTGATTGAAATTACTAATAAATTGTTATTGTTGCATCTAGTTGGTTGTTTATACTATTGTGTCATAGTTCTTATTTTTGTCAAATTTTATTAGGGCTATAATAAAACAATACAGGAATGATACGTAAACGTAATAAGGGGAAGACGAGGGGTGGGGAGGGCATTCGGATCTTCGCATTCTGATTTTTTTCCCTTATATTTTACTCTTCTGATTCTAATAATTCTATCGCACCGCTTTGGAGAAGAAATAAAACGGCAAGAAGTTCGCAACGTCTTCACATGTGTATTTCAACATATTGTGCCAGCATTCACAGAACAGAGAGAAGCAAAAGTCTGCTTGCCCGAGATTGGTCTAATATGAAAGTACGATGAGTCTAAAAAGATTCAATCACCAAAATGGCCAACTGAATTAAAGACTATGTACTTTCGATTTACAGAAACACGATGAAAATATCTTCCAGTTTCTACATCAAAATTCCCATTAACATATTTCGAAGAAGACAAGCAAGAAACGAAATGGAATAAAAACATTTTGTATGTATGTGGCTATTTCGGTCACTATACTAATTCCCTCTTTAATTTTCTTCTGCTTTGTGTGTGTCTTTTCGTTACCATACCCTCTTATTTCTGTTGTTAAATCTGCCAAGAATATCTGTATTTATATTCATTTAAATGGCGCAGAAGTTGGAGGATTTTCCAAACACGGAATGTGATGGGGGGGTTTACAACAGCCGGGCCGCATGTAATTACAGCCTTCTCTCTTATTACGTTTCCACACACACAGGCTTGGAATAATTCTCGGGACGGCAGAATTCCAGGGGACAGGCACCGACGAGAATATGTTCTCTGATACGAATTTTAAGCATCGTATTCATTTAAATGTCGTTGCCAAGCCCCTGGAAGTCCCCTCACATCTCGACGTACTTTTTACTAATTTCATAAAAGCACTGTTTCGGCGAGACTAGTGAGGATTCACATTTCATAGTGTTGGACATACCGTTATATTTTGTGTACTGACAAATAGAACGCCGTCAGACACTTACGTTTATTACAAAAAACGTGTGTCAATAAAAAGGTCGACTATGGGGAATGAGATCATATTTTCAATAAATTGGCGTACTTTATTTTGTGTTTAGGCAGTTTTACACTTTTACATCTTCGGATTATATTCGATTAAGTCGCAATGTACGTGGCTAGAATTAATGTAACGGGGTTTATTCACTAATCACGTTTGTGTTTGACAGTTATAAGTAATTTTATGTTTTGTTGACCGTGCATTCTTGTATAATTTTTTCAGATGAAGCCAACTAGGTGCAAACTACTTCTTAGTACATTTATTTCAACTTTTCTACATGTTTCGGGCAACTATGTGCCCATCATCAGGAGAAATTACTGTATCTATGCGACACTGGTATTTTTCACTCTGTTGCCCGAAACATGTACTAAGAAGTAGTGTGCACCTATTTGGCTTCATTTGAAAAAAAAGGTATAAGTTATATTTATCAGTACCCAGGATTCATTACCGCTTTCACAAAAGCCAGCCATCGGAAAGTATCCCGCACTTGTTGAGCCCACTCCACACTCTGAAAACCCATCTCTTGTCATCAGTTTTATTATTGACCTCCCTATACGAGTATGAAACAAAAGATTTTTTACCAAAATCTTGAGTGTATTGTGTCCTACGTGCGCTCTGTATGTCCGCCAATGCTGTACGTCTTCAGTCACTCATCACGATTGGATCTCGTAAATATTGTGCTTACAAATGGTGATGTCCATCGAATAATTTTATCCGTCTCACTTTACTTCCTATCCCTTAGGATAAATGAACCCCGCGAGCAATTTGTTCTCACACTCCACCAATCAATGTTCACCCCTTCATTTGACCGCACATTCTGTAGGTTGGTTGGTCGATTTGTCGATACTTAAGGCGAGGAAGAGGGGGTGCGAGGCGCAACAGAACACACCACATTGCTTTTCAGTTTATTAATTTGAAATAAAAACTGTTTTCCCGTGGGTACTATGAGTTGGGTTGGGTACAGCGTAGATTAGTTGTTGTGCAGTCAATTGTGGGTTAAAAAAAGTAAATCGCGACACGAGAAAGGTTCAGGTCATTGTCCTGCCCCCCCCACCTAACATATTGTAATCAATATCTTCAATATTTTGTTGTACACATAAGGTATGTCAAGCTGAGCTCATGAGGGCCAACTTACTGTTGCACAGGTTTATATTGAGATATCCGTTTGTGTTATTATTACTGTTCCGTTATAATTGTGAAACATAAACAAACGAAATACACACTTTTCAAAGTAAATTATTAATTTGAAAAGTGTGGGTTTCGTAGGTTTATGTTGCATAATTGTATCACAATGAAAGGTGCAAAAAAAACACACACACACACACACACAAATATTCTTATAATAAAACCAACTAGATGCACTAATTTCTCAAATTTATTTTTGGAATAAAACTCTACATGTTTCGAACAGTTCTTCTGTCCACCATCAGGAGTTTTCACTGTAAACACAGCGATGGTATATGTCACACAGGTTTGCTGACTGTTTGCTCGCAAGCTGTCAGCAAAAATTTCCAAAAATAAATTTGAGAAATTAGTGCATCTAGTTGGTTTTATTATAAGAATTTATCACAATGCACGATCACCTGAACGTCAAAAATAAATAAATAAATAATGAAAAACATAAAAATGTTCCGTTATACCTTCGTGACAACTATTTCTTAAGGGAAGATCTGGAAGACATTAAATTTGTCTCACCTAACCTCAAATATGCCCATCCTCACTATATGTTTACACGCTGACTCACAGTACTAATGGATACACATAACGAACAGCACGTTTGAGCTCTTTCCTTACACCAAATTGCAGATCCCCAGCTCCTACATTGAATAAATTATCGTCATAAAAGTCAAAGTTAAAGAACATGTCACTACGGCCGCCATCTTGATTTACTTGCTTCAGTAGCATTATCCTGACAAAAATTAGATACTGTCAACGATCACTGAAGTACATACTCAACTTTCTACAGTCCAGTGACGCGAGTATCAATTCTGCGTCCCAAGTTCGAAAGTCTGATATTTTATTACTACAAACTACAGGCGATTAAAAAAACACCATGTTGTCGTATTGTTTAATATTAGAATTCTTACAGCAAGTTTGTGAAAGCCAATAAAATGGTTTAAAGTTTTAAATTTTGGAGTTTCGTCCGCACAGAAAGCATGTTCTCATCAGTTTAATTTTACCCTTTTAGTGAGCAAAAAATAGCGAATGACGACACTTTGCACACAGTGTAAAATATAGCATCTATCTACCAAACTAAACGGCATCACATTCTTACGGTCCGTAATATAAATTTTCACCCAGATGAGACTTCCAAAGTGTGTATTTGTCCATCCTTCGAGAGTTATGGAGGAAAGCTGGACTGAAGGAATAACTTAACACGTTTTAATTTGATGTATAGATCAAGTTTGAAATTTAAAACCGAAACATGCCATCATCGGCAATGGCACGTAAAGTCATTGTGAGAAGTCACATTCTAAAGACGGGTGTTACGTCATGGGGCTTTGCGTAGACAATGAAACGCATAACGTTACGGCGGGTACAGGCAGACAGACAGACAGACACAACGGATTTATTAAGGGGTTCCCCTACTTTAAAACCGGAATGCAGGATTACACTTATGTCTGCAATACGAAAAGCAAATGAAGCAAGAGTGTGAAAAATCGACATTAGTTCAGTCGTAGAGTTAGATCGATTCTAAGCGAATCAACAGGAAGAGCACTTTTTTATTAGAACGATCTCTTAGCAGACGGATTTGATCAGAGGTGGTCACATTTGAATTTAAATGCACTCTACTCTTTTTCCTTTTGAAACTTCACTTCTGCCAATTTTCATTCAATGAGAGTGCTCCTTTGCGCCTTTCAATCCATTTCCAGTACGGCAATCTTATTATGGGGGGGGGGGCGGATGTAGGGGTACGTTCCGTTATGGTGATAGGGGAATATATTAGTTGCGCGGACACATCAATTCCGCCAGCCTGTAGTGTCGACATAGTTTCGGGGTGAGTTAAACAGATTACTGGGCTTTATATTCTTTCCACCCTCTACTCTGATAAAGTTCACACAGACTGCCAAGCAATTTCGTTTCCCTTCTTCTTCATCTCATCCTCTTTCCCGCTACTGCTTATTTCATTTCACTTCACTCTCTCGTTTCTTTCAAGACGAAAGACGCACATCAGTGTTTTATTCAGTATATTTGTCATTGTACTTCCTTGATACTGCGCAAACTTTCAACTACCCAAGATACTGTGCTTCCCAAACAGAAGTTCTAACTAGGTCTTAACGTTCTATTTGAAAGGAATGTCACGGAGCATGCAAATATATTGTGCATTCAAATTATGCTTCATTAAACTGAATGAGGAAAACGTTTTACGTGGAATATGTGGGTGCGTAATTTAGCGAACAGTCTGTAAGTGACTGCTGCATGTTTCAACGAAGCTGTATATCAAGAAGGAAACTTTTAATTGGTTCCTATTGCACAAATTTTATTAACTATAGACCGCAATATGTCACGTCTTGTAAGGTTACGTCTTACTAAGGTTTAACGGTTACATCCATGGGCTGAAGATTGAGGAAACGTTTCTTCAACATACAAGCGAATTGTTTAACGTCAGCTATAAACAGTACGTGAATGTCACGTACGGGTACTAATACTTTCATATGATTTATGCTGCTTCCATATTGGCATGTACTTATATTATCCACTTCAGATCTCAAACGTAACTATATACTGCCTTGTTACACACGTTGCAGTAACCTATGAAGACAGTTCTGGGAATTTTGACGTTTTGCTGACCGTGCTTCTCATTATATTTATCTCAGTAATTAACCAACTTGATGCACAAAATTTTTGTTTTACAATAAATTTATTTCACGCCTCTACATGTTTCGAGCACACGTGCTTATCAGCAGGAGGTCAGAATTGCACTGCAGAGGCATGAAATAAACTTATTGTAAAACAAAACTTTTGTGCATCAAGTTGGTTAATTACTGAGATAAATAGTTCTCTTAAGTCTTACGAATGTTTTAACCTTTTTCACAATTATAAGACTTCTGTCTTAATAACACATATATATATATATATATATATATATATATATATATATATAACTGTAAGATTGAGACCGCAGTCTGATGATACTGATTCACATAACTACAATACAATTCATATCTTCGTAAAATAGAGCGGTCTACAGATGAGCTTGTAACGGCTGCAACACGTAACCTTACATGAACTGGCAAATTATTATGTAGAGTTGATTAAAGTTGTGGAAAAGGGAAAAAAGTAGCATTCTTTTTGAAATAAAACACAACGGGTTGCAAAATATGAAGTGGAGGGGTGTAGTTGCTACAAGCTTCAGATTTTTATATCCGTAAATGAATCACTTGCAAGTTAATTTTCTTAAAAGATAGATACAGTAAAAGGAACTTTGATCAAACACGCGGGTAGCATTCTTGTAATAAAACCAACGAGATACACTAATTTCTCAAATTTATTTTTGGATTATAGCCCTGCATGTTTCGGACAGGTTTTCTGTCCGAAACATGCAGGGTTATAATCCAAAAATAAATTTGAGAAATTAGTGCATCTCGTTGGTTTTATTATAGGAATATATCACGATGCACGGTCCTCTGAATGTCATACGCGGGTAGCAGCAGTGGTGGGGGGTGGGGGATCACGATTTATACATACGTTTTCTGCTTTCTGCTGAGTAAAAATTATTAGCTGGAGACACAGATATAATCATAATTTGAAGGAAATATATAAATCCGTGCAATCCTTCCCTGAACTTCAGAACCGAAGTGGTTAGTAAGTTATCTGTTGAATATACGTGTGCCATTATTCAACACAAAAGTTCCAGTTCGTACGGAACAGCTGTGACTCACGGATACGGACTGCATTATGAGAAAGCTGTTGCAGTTTGGTCAGCTGCTATGGCTCACCTGAAACAAAGAAGGGCACAATTTAGTGCAAATGTAACAAATAACACTTAGGCCTGTTTTGCGGTATTCAAGACTCTGAATTAGCCGAACAGGGACTTGAATTGGATAAGATACACTGACATCAACACACAATAAAACTGTGCAGATTAACATGATTAGAAATTGAAGGAGACTGACATGTGTCAGGCCTACAGTATAGGAACCAATAGCTTCGAAAATAGGAGATACTAATTGGGGAATCATGGCTTCCGACTGAAGCATATTACAGCTGTACAGGCTTAATAAAACGCTGTTTGGACATAACAGGCAGGCAGTAATAGTAGAATGGAGACGGCTGCACAATGAAATCTTCATATTTGTTCTCTCTCTTCGAGTTTCATTAGGGTGGTTATACGAAGGACGATAAGATGGACTGAGTAAGCAGCACGCGAGGAGAAGTTTTAAACGATAAAGGAATTTGGTAGAAAACGTGGATCCAAGAGACCACTAAATGAAAAGATATATTGTGAACATAAATCTTAGACAAACAGCACGTTAAGGCGTGGCATATGTCCAGGTAAGTCAGGAGTGGGCTGGGTGGCTGGCTTTTCTTAACAGAGTAACAAAACGTCGACACCAGTAGAAACACTACTTACTGAAACGGCTAAGAAGCCATCAATTTGTTTCCGGAATAAACCTCCACATGAAGCTATTCGTAGATTTATGCGAAATACACCGGAAGTACAGTTATAAACCGTCAAATATGACTTCAATTCACGTTTCCAATACATTATTCTGAATGTACTGGCTACGTTAAACGCCGATTTATGAGGACTTTACTAAGATTTTAAAGAAATTTGAATTTTCTCTAAAGTTTTTCGAAAAATACTCTAACGTCAAATTTAATGAAAATCCGTCCAGGTGTTCCATACGGACAGACGTAATGAAATTAATAACCACTTTTCACAATTTTGCTAACGACCCTAAGAGGGGCCAAATTTCCCTTCCGTCCTTAAATTCAGTGTGGCTCTCACAGCATCTCTTTTCAAGAAACTCGCAGTATTTAAGTGCATTGACTGGAGATCTTCGGCGAATCTAACAAAAAAATGTTAAATATAGCAAGTAAGTAGAAATTCTGTAATGCCCTCACGACAAGTATGTTGGTCCTTAAAACTACACTTACGAAATTCAAATTTAGTCGATATCGTCTTAAAGTAACTCCTATATAGATTTTCATGAAAATCCGACAAGCGCTTTAGTCACTGATACTAGGACGGACGGGTGGACAGATGTTTCCACATAGGACGCCTTTTTACTTGGTAAAGGACGCCTAAAAATTACGTCGTACATAGAAGAACCTTGTCAAACGCAGGGGTTATTAAGGTAACGTATTTTCAAAACAGCCCAATACAGGGCACACTTTCAGCGCTCTTGTCACACACAGCAACAGACCAACAGGACGAGCCTCCAACTTTTGGAGTGACGTACATGTAATACGTTCGGTGTCACATCTTGCAGAAATTGTACCGAAATTTCTCTGAGATAACACACAAAATCTTTCATTTACGCTCCTAAATAACACTCTAAAACTTATGCGTTTTACTTCTGGAACACAGAGAGTCATTATTAAAATAAATCATTAAAACCATAACAGAAAAAAAGTGGAGTAACTTCTAGTTGTCACTGAACGTCATTATAAAAAAATAACGTGTCAAGTGACACAAAAACACAGCAAACGCTAATATTATATATATATATATACACACACACACACATATGAGGAAAGTTCTGAATGTGGAAACATTATACAGGGTTATTCGAAATGAATGTCGGGGTTTTAACAACTGCCACCCCGTTCTCCAGATGCAACCCAACGTGTTTCCTTTCTATGGGGTTACGTCAAGGATCAGGTTTATGTTCCTCCTCTTCCCGCAAGTATCCCGGAACTGAAGGTACGAATCAGAACAGCCACTGAAACCATCACGGCTGACATGCTACAAACAGTTTGGAAGGAACTCGATTATCGTGTTGATGTTTGTAGAATCACAAAGTGTGTACATATAGAGCACCTGTAAGGTATGTAACAAAATCTTGGAGTGTTGTTCTATTAAATAGAAAAAAAACATTTACTCCTATCTCAGGTGTATTGTGTACGACAAGTTGTTAAAACACCGACAATCATTTCGAACAACTCTGTGTATACTATAACGTACCACGTGGTTTGGCACACCGGTTTCTCTGTGTACGTACTTTGTCGAGTGACGCTCAGATATAGCCAGCTAATCTCGTTCCAAAGAAATGTACGGTGCTCTGATTCCGTCAGCTAAATATACCCTTCATCGTTTATGTAGCCCCGCAAGTACTACCTGAGGCCTCCCATCCCACATCGTCAATCGTCTAATAACAACTTCTAACAAGTATGTGCGTCCTGCAAAAAACTCTTATAAACAAACATGCGAATTTGCGACGTAAACGTCCAAAAGTCCATTTAAAATCGATTGTAATATCCTTACGGAAGTAGCCCACTCCAGCCCAGAAACCTAAGTACCACTTCCTTTCTGGACCAAATCAACGTGAGAAATTAACACTAAGTCCAGATTCAGTTATTTGAAGAAATTATTCTTGAGATTAACAGTTAAACTATCATTCAAGATTACGTGCTAATTAAAGTAAGTGTTGTTATTATGTGAAGATGTGAATTAAAGACACAATTATCATTTTAATTGCAAGGGTGGCAGGCGTATTCCTACTCAAAGACTCTTTAAGTCTCTTAAAACCTATGCATAATTTGTGATAATTAGTTTGAATTATTTCGGGGGAATGGAGGAGACTGCATAACGAGGAGCTAAATGATTTGTACTCCTCACCCAATATTGTGCGGGTGATAAAATCGAGAAGAATGAGATGGGTTGGGCATGTGGCGCGTATGGGTGAGG
>Ga0123354_10016691_pt1 | contig 11506 bp, 9 predicted proteins | sample TergutLab28metaG_2_FD_97872 | JGI IMG/M metagenome (GOLD analysis project Ga0123354, IMG submission 97872) | Labiotermes labralis P4 segment gut microbial communities from Petit-Saut dam, French Guiana - Lab288 P4 | ecosystem: Host-associated > Arthropoda: Insects > Digestive system > Gut ... | reverse complement strand
GTTCAACGAAATTTGTAAAATGCCTAATTGCATAGGAAGCACAGACGGGAAACACTGCCTCATCAAATGCCCACCAAACGCAGGATGTCTGTACTTTAATTACAAAAGCTTTCACTCATTGAACTTCTTAGGTGTGGCTGATGCAAACTGCTGCTTCACACTCATTGATGTAGGAGCCCATGGACATGACAATGATAGCAGTGTTTTTAGTAACTCAAATTTTGGAAAGGCGTTTAGTTCTGGTGACTTAAATGTTCCTCCAATCAGAAATATTCCAGGTACAAGCATAAGTATCCTACTGTACTTTGTGGGGGATGAAGCTTTCCCCCTGAAACCACAAAAGTAATCTGAATATAATTAACTTACAATAAAGAAAATATTTGAAGTAGCACATTCCGTTACTTTTATTACTTCCTTCTTTCACCTACCCCTTGATTAAAACAATGATGATGATGATGATAATAATGATAGTAATATTACACTACAAACATATTACACTATCCTTAATTTGAAGCCAGTTGAAAGTCAGTTGTCACTCTTTACTATGCCAAAAATAACATATAAAAACTTGAAATAGAAGGCCTAATAATAATAAGAACATTATTACTGTTGTTTTTGTTGTTATGAATATCGTCATCATCAAAGTAAGATGCAGTTCACAACGTGAGGCGTCGTAAATTGCCTCATGGTCCTTAACTAAAAGAATAAGTTTCTCTACATCCATTTCTTCCATCACGCCCAATCACTGGATTCTGACTGACGAAAATGAAGCATGCAGCATCAAGACTTGACTTGGCAAGACTTGTGGGACTCGACTCGACTCTGCTGGTGTGTACGCACGGCCATGGCTGCCATTGTAAGTAAGCCAGAGAGTCACTGCCGCGTCTTTGAGTCTGACTGAACTTGATTGGACTCGACTCGACTCTGTTGGTGTGTACGCATGTTAAGTGAATTTGTGGAACAAATTAATTGACAAATGAGATTATGTGGTGAGAGCTAAAACCAGAAATTGCACAGTGCAAGCCCACGATATGCAGGGATCCTGCACCATGTCATTTTCTACACTTCTCAATAACATATCAAGAGTTGCAATCAATAAAAGACATGCTTAAAACTTACACAGCCCATCTGCCCAAATACCACAGCATGGAATACAGACGTCATGCAGATGAATTTCCACATATTTTAGACCTTGACATTAGATTGGAGACAAATGGTCAGCTTTAAGTTCCTGCCACTTTTATCAGCTGCACAATGGGCCCCTGATACCCAGAGGATAGAAGGCTAGGTGGGCCCCAGAACTAGTGTGTATGAGGCAGTGGAGAGAAGACATACAATGATCAAACTTGAACCCATATCTCTGTACACATCCAGCCAGAACAGTAATATATCTATCCAGCATCATCAACTTGTAGGCAAATCTGTATCATTAAGGATGGTTACAGTCACTGTCCATCTGCATGCACGAAACAGATCAAGAAACATAAAGAAACTACCAAACAACTTCCATATTTTATTAACATTTATAGATTTTATCATACAATGATCCACCGCTTTTAATGAATTGTAATTTTAATAATTTGTAATTTTAGCAAGCACAAAGTTAAGACTCCCTGAGGATGGTGCAGAAGCACTGAAACATGTAGGAGTACTTATAAAAGCATTTTAATATGCAGGGTTATTCATAAGTCCCTCTGGGATTTCCGAACTCGACTGCGCAACAACCAAGACAGGCACCAAGGGTGCACATATCGAGCACCTGTAAGGTAGGACAGAAACTTGGAGTGTTTCTCTCTCTGTTGATATGCTCCTTTCTGCCATGTCTGTCTTGGTTGTTGCACAGTCGAGTTCGGAAATCCCGGAGGGACTTATGAATAACCATGTATATGTTTGTGCATTTGTTGGTATGAAAAATAAACAGTACAAAATGCATGATATGTATTTAAAAATAGTAAAACATTGTTTTGTTAAATTTGACATGGGTAAATTACATTAAAAACTGTCAAGCCACTTTAATTTTGGTATAGATACAATTAAATTACCACTTCACAAGAATGCCTACATGCATTTTTGCATGCAACTTGAGTGTTGCCTGCTAAACACTTATTTGAGTGAAGAAAAAAAAGAAGAGAGGTTCAAATGAAAGCTTTTCAGAATAAACATACATTTTACATCCACATATACACATTTTTTTAAGATTTATGATTAAAAAAAGGGGGATAATATGGATTCAGTTCCAGACTTGTTATTCTTTTACACTATTACAAGATGACTTGGACACACACTTTAAACAAATTACACAAATATTTAATTTTCTTTTAATATACAGTGAACAACAAATCCCCAATACTGACTGCTAATTCATTCAATAGAAAGTTCTGACTTCTTACCAATTTGAACAATGACCTAAATATAAGAAATAGGCAACTACACAAGAATCCTCATCCTTTCATATTTCCTAAGTAAAATTAATTTTGTGTGCATTTTTCAATTGCACCTGCATATTACATGCCCTAAACATGATTTAGTAACTCTAAATACCAATTATGAAGCCACTTGTTATTTGGTGTGTTCCAGCCTCCCACATGTTACTCTACCATACATCCAAACATTCCACCCAGCATACCTTTCATACCATAAATCAAAATTCCAAGTCATTCCTAAGTGTGAATGTGCATCATAATGAGTCTGAAATAGCATGGAAAATTGTTTTTACAGCAAATATTTGACAACATAAATATTGCATCCAAAATCAAATGGGATACTTTTATAATCATCTCATTATAAACAATGACAAACAGGATTCTATACAGAAATTAAGCTACTGTGAAAGAGAGAAACTGAACAGCAATTCACACTAGGAAAATGGTAGTAATAAAAACAAAAGCTATCACATGGGTTTACAACAGTGAGAATTACCATGTGGTAGGTAACAAACATGCTATAACTAACTGACCGAATTGTGGCACACATGTACACCACTGTAAAAGAAACGCACAGACTACAATTGTATTTAGATATGTGCAATATCTCTGCCAAATGACACATCACTGGACAGTGTCATAATATTAAAATGAGACAATCTTACTATATAACAGCTCACTACCATACATGCCTGACAAAGAGAGTTACTGGGTACTGTCAGCAATCAGCACTCAGCAACTAGCACAACCACCACCATAACATATATCCATGGGAGCCATGAAAAGTGTATGTGGGAAAAATATGCCTGTCCATGCCTCCACTCCAATGATATTCACCCACCACACACACACACGCGGTTGTTATGCCGTGCTAACCTCGCTTTTCCTGCAGTTTCATTTTTATTCATGTGTTGTTCCCTTTCTCAGCAACACTAGATACAAAGTGAAAAGCATGTTTCTACACTCACAAGGCTGGGGTCTGTTGTTAGTAATGGTGTGTTATACAACAGACTAAAAACATGTCTGTAATTTCTTATTTGGGTAAAGAGGGCACATCACTTTTGTTTACATAATGCCCTGGCATATGCAGTCAATGACTGTGATAAGTCATTTGACAAAGCCATCTCAAACTATTTTATGATAAAAGGTGACAGAAATTGTCACAAGAGGCATCAGTCAGCTCTGTTGTGTTGTTGCAGCTGCTGTCTTATTCAGGCCAACACACATGATAACACCATTACTTTTATCTCCATCACTCTGTCTTTTTGTAACCATGAGAGCAGGAGAAGGAACTGTGGCTAGCAGATGGTACGGGGCTGCATTGGTAACTGTTAAAGATAAACAAGGTACCACTGGATGGACTTTCATATGGCATTAGAGAAAGTATATAACATCGGTACCAGCAACCCCATTCTTAGAAATGGTTAATATTATGTTATAATATTTTAAATATTAGAGTTAATATTATAAAATTACAGGTTTTAACTTTTCAGCAATTCTGGAACAAACTCCAATGACAGTGACTGCCCAGGCCACGAAAATCTTCACCATTCATCTTGGCCTGAGCCATTTTATTTTTACTATTTAACTTTGAAAAAGAGAGACTGCAGCTGGGACAAGGATGCAATTAAGGACTTCAGCTACATCATACTAACAGAAGAAGAAACAGATAAGCACTTTCTAATACCAAACAACTTCACCACATACAACATACAGAAGCTGACACTGCACTTTTAAATGGCCATTACAACAGACTTATTATAAGATGTGCTCATAATAACAGACTGTCAGTGTAGCATCAAGAAGTACAAGAAATATGAATTATGAAGTATGCAGAACATAAATTGTTAAAACTGACTGAATTTTTGTTGTACCTTTGTCTGTCAGACTCATTACCAGCATCATCTGCCTTAGATAGGTAAAAGCGCATCTTCTCAGCATGAGCAGAATTAAGTTTTTCCACTAGATTCAATGTTCGTTTACATAATGCCTGTCCAATGGGGTCAAAGAACGTTAATATCAGATCAGCCATATTTCCTGCCAAACATGAAAAACACACAATTTAATACTTACTTATTGTCTCAAAGCAGAGGTACTTGTATGTATACAATTTAACTTCACTCTGGCTAAGATTCACATTTTCTTGGTTAAGGGCCTTTTTCGTGTTACTGCTTAAAGATGTTAACAATAAAACCCCAATTAAAAATAGGAGACAAGTGTGTATGACAAACTATAAATCAATTACATTGTTAACAGCTTTTCTGAATTATTGGAAAAGATTAGGCCATTGTTTGCATACAAACAGCATACCAGTCCCAGAAAAATTTGATTTCAGGAAGGATGCATGCACTGAAAATGCTGCAGCCAAGCTAACAGACAGTACAGTAAAAGCTACCAATCAAAAAATGCATATTATAGGAATTCTCTGTGCCTTAGGAAGAGCAACTGACTGCATTGTTCCCAGGACATCTCGGAAATTCAGGAAAATTCACTGTAGGTCTATGTGTAACTCCAAAAAGTCAGTTCCAGCAGTACCAAGGAGGTTAGACCTGATGCATAAACTCAGAAGAGGACTATTTTGAAGGGAACAACAATGATCAATAACAAAGACAATAATTTTGGTAAATTTGTGGAACTACTCTCAGACACTTTACTATACATTTACTGAGTTAGAAATTTTTACAAATTTTGAATTGTGAAGAATAGGTGGATTTTTACTCATTCCCACCATGCAAATACCAAAACAGTGTATTAAATTTGGCCACAACTGTTCCTTCACACTTCAGTGGCATCAGAAACCATTAACAAGTTTCTATTGGAAGTGAAGAGAGTGGTATGCTGCCCATGACCAATTACACACTGCAGTGAATGTAACCAACATGCTATTGCACCATTTATGAACAAAGAACCTGGGAAAAGAAAACCAAATGTTAGAATACCACTCACTGAACTGTACTTGGTTTAAATAAAGAGCTGTAACTACTGTTCCCGCATTTGTAAACAGGATGAAGCAACATTCACTGTGACTGTACATTATATTGATGCATGACATGCCTGTTCTTGGGCTAAATACGAGGGGGTGCTGATAAATCCTTAGCCCCATCTACTTCCGAATGTCGTAGGACGGAATCAGTAGTGTGGTTGGAAAGAGGGGTCTGTTCATGTGCCGAATTGCAAGTCTTTTCTTGTTACAGAGGCTGAAACGAAGCATGTCAGGTGACTCGCGTGATTTCGAAAACATGGAGATGCGATCTGTCATCAGGTTTTTTTTTCCTACAAGGCAAGGCACCAAAGGAAATTCATGCCATTCTGAAAGAAACATTAGGGGAACATGCACCATCATATGCCACTGTAAAAAATTGGGTGGCCCAGTTTAAACAAGGTGATTTTTCCACTTGGGATGCGCCTCATCCTGGATGACCCAAAACAGTGACCACCCCAGAAATTATTGAACAAATTCAAGAGCTAAGCTTGGAAGACTGCCAGATTTTGGCTAAATCAATAGCTGAGCAACTGGGCATCTCATGTGAGCGGGTTGGGTGCATCATTCACAAAGATTTGGACATGCGGAAGCTCTCAGCAAAGTGGGTCCTGAAATGCCTGAACGTGGATCAAAACATCAATGGTGCCAGTTGTCTGAGCAACGTTGGGAATTTTTTGGGCACGATCCAAATGATTTCCTGTTGTGATTGGTGACCACAGACAAAACCTGGTTATATCACTATGGCCTGGAGACAAAGCAACAATCAATGGAGTGGCGGCATAGCGGTTCAGCCCACCCCAAAAAATTTAAAGTGCAAAAATCTGCTGGAAAAGTTCTCGCCTTGAATTTTAGGAACCAAGACGGCATCCTCCTCATTGATTATCTTCCAAAGAGCCAAACTATCAACGCAGAGTATTACTCAAACGCCGCGGGAAGGTCACCAAGGGGGTCTTGTTCTTGCACAACAATGCCCTGGCTCACCAGGCACTTGCAACCCAGAAGAAACTGGCCTACCTGGGCTTCCATTGTCTTCATCGCCTACCCTATTCTCTGGATCTGGCCCCGTTGGACTACCACCTGTTCCCTGGACTGAAAAAACAATTGAAAGGTCTTCATTTTCGACCAATGGGCAGCTCATTGCTGCCGCAGAGACCTGGTTGGATGGACAACTTTCTGATTTTTTTTTGAGTGGCTTGCAAAAGTTAGAGCAATGAACTAAGAAGTGTATTGAGCTTCGTGGGGAGTATGTTGAATAAATCCCGAGTTTGATCGCTGTAGCTTTTTCCTTCCTGGTCGGGCTAAGGACTTATCAGCACCCCTTTGTAATGGTTATTTGTTTTAAGATGCACTGACACAACTTGAATATTTGACAAATGTGCCAATAACTGTGCATTATACAAGGAGCCAACAGAACAGCTGTCATTCTGCTTTCATGATGGGCTTATTTGGCAAACATTCATACTTGGGTACATTGGCCAAGCATCTGCCTGGTCGCTGAGATCACATTCCCACATCTCACAAACTTGGCCATTTGATGTACCAAATGATTCCATCCACAAACAAGTCACTTGCCTGCTTGTCAAGCATAAATGAGTTGTGGGAATGAAGCTACAAGGTTCAACTTGATAACAAAACAAACAATGGCAATTCCCTTGACTCCACCATATTTAGTGATCACCAGTGAGAAACAGACAAGTGCTCAATACTTGTGCAAGTGCACTGTTCCCATGACATGGCAAGCAAACACAAGGGAAAAATGTCAGTCAGTTCTACCAGTCATGGGAACACAGCTTTAGACTACTTTACAGACAACCCTACAACTGTAACCGTGCTGACACGAATAAACCATTAGATTCACTTCCACATTTACTTAAGTGTGTTACAAGCCACTGACCACACATCTGCTTATCCTCATCCTCAACTGACGGCAAGGCCACATGGCAGGCTAGCTGATGCAACTATAAGCTTGGTCATGCATGCCAAGGGTGTGTTCCTGAAGGTCACAAACTAATACTTGACCACAGTTGCAACACACATCCTTTCCAATTTACTGTCTTGTCATCCTATCATTCAGTTCCAATAATCTGAGCTATAGAAAGCACAGTTAAATTTATCACAAATGAATAAGAAACAAATGGTATGTTACCAACCAAATGTGATTTATGTCACTGCAAATGGAAGAATGTGAAAGAACCTTACAAACTAAGGCCATAAAAATTGCAGACTATCTTACAAATGAAGTGGTCAAATATTATTTTAACAGAGATAACAACATGCAAGAATCTGGCTTACCAAGCCACAGGATGGCTTCATTGACATTAAATGGATACTGCATATCTCCATCCACTAGTCCAGGTGTATCAACAAATGTCACCAAACTAAACTTCTTCTGCTTTGAAGTCGAAATTTCAGTGGAGAGGAAGTCCACCACACCTGCATAAACAGAGTGTTCAGAAACTGTTCAGTTTATCACCACTATGTAACTCTTCAATTGGGTGAGTGGCACTGCCCCGATGTTACCCTTCACTAGGCAGCTAGCATGGTCCAATTTTACGCAAGATGCCCAGTGATGAGCCACACCGTGACAGAGCTGCAACCTCTACAGAGTGGCACAGCAAAACTGATGTGATACATCTTATACATTGCAACCCCTCCCACAGGAAAAGCCAAGATTACTGTAAACAACAGGAAACAGGAAAAGGGAGGGGAATTCCACCCCTCCACTTCCAAAGACAAAACGGCAACCAGGAAAATGTGTTCCAACAAGTGTCCAGAAATCAAAGGCAAACACAGTGAAAGGCAACTGTAATTCACCAGTAAGAAAAATATAATTGTGGAACACAGAAAATAGTACATTAGTCTATTAAGGATATTACATAATAAAAAGCTTCATAACTTACATAGCTCCAGTATTGTTAGTGTCATAACACTTAACCACACCAGATGGGCTGGACATGTAGTTTACATTAGAGGGAGACAAGATGTGCACAAAGAATTTTGGTGTGGAAGTTATTCAGAAAGCAATCACTAAGAAGACCAAGAACCTGATGGTGGGACAACAGGATGGAATAGGGGAGATATGTTGTATGGATCAGCAGCAGATGGAAATAACCAAGAATCATGTCCACAGGCAGGCGTCAGCACTAGCAATGGTACATGAGGAAAAAGTTTCGGAATATCTCGATATTAATTCCAGTCCATCCAAATTCACCATCTATAACAATACTTATCTTCTGAAAGATATAAAAAAATTCAACACTTTGTATTGCTCTTATGATTTTGGGTAATATTCTGTAGGAGTTTGGATATCATAGCCGCTATAGTGACTAGGCCAAGATGGGCGATCTGGGGTTCGAATCCCAGCAGGGCGAAGACATCTCTTTACAAACCGTCCAGACTGGCTCTGAGACCCATCCAGTCTCCTATTCAATAGGTAATGAGTCTCTTTCCTTGCGGTAAAGTGGCCGAGGTATAAAGTTCACCACTCACCTCCATCTAGTGCCAAGGTCATGAATCAGTGGAGCCATACCTCTACATTCCCTATGTGCCTCCGTGACGTGTATAGGGGGAACTTTATTTTAGCAGTATTCTCGTGGGCTAGGTCTACAGCAGGGATTAGCACCATTTGGCATAAAATACAACATAAATGAACACTGTGTTTCATGTTCATGATGTCTATCAAGTCAAGACTGTCATTTAAAATACTCACTTCTCAAATCAGTCTAGTTCTGTTTTGGGTTATGGTGTGCTAAATGTTAAGTATGTGTGATGCAGATCTGGCATTATTAGTTCAGCAAGCTACCACAAATTCCAAACAGAATGGTAGGTTTCTAATTAAAAGCAGGAAGAAATTTGTGGGGAGCAAGGGGTTACAATGTTTCATAAGTCACAGATACAATTTAATAAAATGTTTCAGATATGAATTTGCTTCATTCTTGAGTTATCTGACAATGGCAGTCCACAAATTTTAAAAAAATCTAGGAGCAACCTCAAGATTCTAGGCACCAGAACAGTGACATGAGATAAGTTCCATACTGAGGACCCTCAAATATAATGTACCACCATACCAAACTCAGTCACCCGCATGACCTAGCACCTTGTATCTGTGCACTCCTCTTGGTAACATTAAACCAGCAGCACAAAAATCCCACACATCAGAGAGCCCCCATACCTAAATTTTGTACAGTGGCATCTAAAATTTGTGGGTCAGTAGTATTGAACTTGCCTCATGTCACCTTTCAGGCACCTACAATTTTTAAGTGGCTTCCAGATTTAAAAAAAAAAATCTATACATCTCTACAGCAAACCAAATACAAAAGTTACTTAGAATAGAATGGTAGGAAAGGTGACATGGATCTGACGGGACAGGAAGCAGTCACAGCATATACAGTTTATCACAACATAAACTTCTAGAAGTATAATTTAAAAAAACTGAAAATCGTGGTCTGGTGCTTTTCAATATGTCCTGTCAAAGCGGTCTCCAATTACAATTTCACCTGTTTGTCATATCTTTAATATAGACCATGACCATTTTGCTCCACACCCTTTACAGCTCATTATTCATAATATACACACAGTAATATTCATGTAACATAATGATCACACATGTGTTTTCTTAAAACAATCTGCCAAAGAACAGAGAAGATAAAAATAAAAGTCAACATTGGCTTTAAAAAGAGTGTCCGCTCACTGGAAAGTATGCATATACCCTCTTGTTTGTATAAAATTACGGCCTGAAATTTAGTTTTATTGGTAACTATAATTTATATTTGATCCTTCAATGTGAAACATGGGTACTAAAAACACCTGACCATATGCTTCAGTTTGAGCGTCCATGTAGGTACATGCATACAGGAAGCTTCAGTATCCTGGAAACATGTGGCAGCTGTGATAAGCAACAGGAAGTCACAATGTCACGTGGCTAAACCACACTCTGACCACCCTAGTTGACTGCTTCTCTGACACAGAAAAATCCCAAACCCGGACTCATACACTCATATCACTACTAAATTTGTACTGTTTGATTCTGTTGCTTACATATAAAGAACTATTTCTTGGATCAACATCAGTTTTGTCTGTAAGCTACATGCTAACATATACCAGTATGTCAAATTAGGGATCCTCACATTTTTAAACTCAACATTATACAGTCGTAGTCAGCCTCATGTCCCAACCACCTTATTTCCAAAAGCTGTTAGCATTGACTGGATATGAAACTAGGTGAGTTCCAGATCTGGTCTGGATACGATGGTGAAATGAAAAATCCCCATTCCTGCTGAGAATGAAACCCCAGTCATCCACCTCATTGTCGGTCACAGAGTGGGCTCCAGAATCTGTCCGCATATGATGGAAAAGTGAAAACTTCCTGTCCCTGCTGGGAATCAAACCCCTGTCACCCATGTCGTAGACAGTTATTGGCTGAACTCCAGAACCTGTCTGCATATGATGGTGAAAGGAAAAATTCCTGTCCCTGCTGGGAATCAAACCCTTGTCACCCATGTCATAGCCAGTTATTGGCTGAACTCCAGAACCTGTCTGCATATGATGGTGAAAGGAAAAATTCCTGTCCCTGCTGGGAATCAGACCCCACTCATTCACCTCATAGCCACTCACTGGCTGGGCCCCAGAATCGGTCTGCATGTGATGAAGTGAAAGATACCTGTTCCTGCTTGTTTCTTTGTTTAGTGATTCTTGGTATGCCCCAACAACTACACAAATTCATGACACATAACGGACACTGATTCTGAATGACAAATTGGGAAGGCAGTAATTATGACCCATTTTAAAACAATGTCAACATTCTCATGGAGAAAATGAGGAAAATTACATGAAATAACATCCACTTCTATACAGGATTCAAAATGACTGCATCCCAAATGAGAATGATGTACATAAACATGTACCAACACTTGATTTCAAACTTTCGCCATGTTCTGAATATAGTGTGTTTTCTTTTGGGTAATTCTCCGGCGTCTCAATTTTATATGCCGACGTTTCGGAACACTCTATCTGTTCCTTCTTCATAGGCAGGTGGATGAAGAGTGACTGGGGGACAGAAAAGCTGGGGTATTTATACAGGAAGGTTTTGAATGGAAATTTT
>Ga0123354_10016689_pt1 | contig 11507 bp, 4 predicted proteins | sample TergutLab28metaG_2_FD_97872 | JGI IMG/M metagenome (GOLD analysis project Ga0123354, IMG submission 97872) | Labiotermes labralis P4 segment gut microbial communities from Petit-Saut dam, French Guiana - Lab288 P4 | ecosystem: Host-associated > Arthropoda: Insects > Digestive system > Gut ... | reverse complement strand
CCCCCCCCCCCCCCCCCCCACACACACCCCCCCCCCCCCCCCCCACACCACACCCACACACACCCCCACACACCCCACACACACCACACACGCACACACACACACACACACACACATACACACACACACGTATATATACTTGAGTCGTCAGAAAGGGGAAAATTTAAAACATTCTGCTTGTTTTTATGTCCCTTAGCTTCAGAAAGAACAATGAATATATTGTAGCCTTGTTACGTATACAATGGTGTAATTTGTGGCGGTCAGTTAGAGGCAACTTACTGGTTACATTCTACCTTTGCCTTACGCCCCAGTTGCTTTCCTGAAAATGCGAACCTAAATCAAAAAGGGATAAGTAAAAAATGGTAGTTCCTTCAGAAATAAGATAAATAATTCTGATGGTAATAGCTTACAGAAAATTAATTGAAGTAATTGAATTCAGCCAACCAAAGGGTTTTAAACTAAAAACGAGAGAGCGAAAAAGTGAGTGGTGTAAACTGGCAAGGGGCTTTAATGCAGTTAGTACGGTACGACGTCAAAGACCTGAAAAACTGAATGTACGAGTAGTTTCAACTCCCTAATCTCAACTGTACTCCCGTACATTGAGGGTAAGCGCAAACAGTAAGTATAGTCATCAGGAAGTGCAATACTAACGCAGAACAGTTCTTTAATGGGAAACAGAAGAATGTAAAGCTCTTGACCATATCCAGAATACGTAGAGCGAGAGTTGAGAAAGGAAAATTTTGTGAATTTAGAAGAGTTTGTTTACATAAAACCAGTTATTTGTCAGGAATTTTCATTTTAACAACAGTAAAATTTAAGGAATTAAAATTTAATATTGAAGTTGAGGAAATACACACTGCTACTGGAATTAAAAACACTGGAATAAAAAAAGGTTCAAAGATCTCTACTCCAATATCCAGAAATCGCTGTAATAGTCGTGGTTACCTCATGTGTTCGACAGAATAAAGATTAAATTTCACACCTTCAGTTGTTAACGAAATCTTCCTCCGTAGGACACAGGAATGACAGCAGCTACACTTTCATATACTAGCAGAAAAGGCAGTTGAATAAGCAAAGGAAAATCTTTCACAAATAAGTCTGTCCATGTTGAGAATGCCCACTGTTAACGCCACCTCTCAAACACTGAGGATAATTTGCATTTTTTTATTCCACGGGGCAACATCCCCTAGTGGGACAGGGCCTCATTATTGAGGCTTCACGATAACGCTCAGACACATAACATACGGTAGGACTCTTCTGGATGAGTGATCAGCTCGACACAGAGACCTCCACCTGACAACACACAACAACTATAAGAAACAGACATCCATGCTCCCGGTGGATTTCGAAACCGCAAAACTAGCAAGCCAGAGACCGCAGACCCGCACCTTAGACCGTGTGGCCACTGGGATCGGCCATCTGTAAATAGCATACACAATCAATCATAGCCAGTCCTTCATATCTCCCAAGGATGTTCATCGATATTCTTGGTCAGTCCAAGCGCAAGGACACAAAAGCGATTCTTTGACACCAGGAATCATATGACCACGCCCACCGAACCCTGTTACTTCCCCCCACGTGACTGTCACGTCCGTTAAAGCCTCGAAACATCGTTTGCGAACCACTAGGTATACGGTTCTTATATTACACACCGACTTTTCAGTGTGCTCTGCTGTCCTGCTCACAGGAGGCTACGAGCAACCGGACGGTTACGTCATCAAAAACTGTACGTAAAGTAGAATCGTTACAAATCTGAACAAGTTTCTAACGATAGTCTGCCACACATGGAATCGTTCAGTATTTGGCCTGTCTCTCCCTCCTTTTTAGGTGAGTTGGTATATTCGCGAAAAAGACCGATTATCTTCGTCATTTACGTCTGTACGTCCGCACGTATCAGCGTGACTCCCAATAGACAGATTTCAGTGAAACTTGATATTGGGAAACTTATGAATATCTCTCGAAAAATCCAAACGCAGTTAAAATCGAGCAAAAAAGTCGATATTTTACATGAAGACCGAAGTACGTTTTATTGTTGCCGACGATATTAAATAGCCATAAAATCGCTCTCTTCCATTGATATGGAACCAAGTTGTTAGTAGAGTTGAGGAGATACAAACACTTGACGAAGACGGCACAGTGTTACTTTTTACGTACTTTGTCTCACTGTCTCAGTATCGAGCTTCTGTCAACCTACGTCACTTCAGCTAGCATCCAATACGCGTATATTCTTAACATCTGGTACAATGAGCAGTAGAAACTAGCAACTCTTATCACAGTAACTGCCTAATTGGTTGTACACTCTATGAATAAGACATCACTACATTAAAATCATATACCATGAAAAGAAACCAAAAATCTAAGGCCCTGACCACAGTTACAGAATAACTTACATTATCCGGTCCGTTTATATTCCCACTAAACACTTCTGCCTCAAGACGAAGACGGATCTTCTCGTCCATGACTTTTTAGAAACGAAACTATGGACAAATATCAAAGAGTGAATGATTTCAAATGTTAAAAGCATATATAAACTGCTAAATTCAGGGACACTCCACTCCTCACTGAAGGCTTGCGGTTCTGAAGGGCAAACTACGGTATTAACTTATTGTACTCACACAAGCATGTGGTAGAGGATGGCTTTGAAACCTCGCGGACGCTCCAGGAAGTTGTATATGCGACTTTGCAGTCTCCTGTAACGCGCGTCCCTCCGATTCGCCCTGTAGTTGAGCGGTTTCCCGAGCAGACTCATCCGGGGCTGTTGCAACCGCCCGCCGTGTTTCGAGGACGATCGCCGGTCGTTGAGCGATAGGCTGTAACAGAACACAGTGTCACTTTTCGGTACGAGAGTTTTAGTGATAGGCGGCAACACAACACAACTGTCACCTCTCAGTACCGGAGTTTTAGCAATGGCTGTAAAAGAACACAAGAACACAAATGTTACTTATCGGTACGGGACTTTTAGCTGTAAGTTGCAACAGAACACAAATGTCACTTGTCGGTACCGCAGTATCATCACCTGTATTTTGGAGTCGCAGTTTCTGAGACTCGTGCTGACATTAAACACCAGTACGACAATCGTAAGGTACATACAATACGATGGTTTAGATTTTCGCGCCCTTATAGACGAGGATTCTGTTACTCCGGAATATGACTTTGTAGCATAGGATTCTCAGCTACTGACGTTTCAAGGTAATGTAATATTCACATATTCCAAGGTCAAAACGTCTTACGGAGCTTTAAACGTTTTAAGCGACCCAGAAAACGTTAGGATGATACGGGGAATCTCTTCTTACCGCCGCGAATAAAGCATCGATTCTCCTAGCGCGTGGCATAACTAATACACTGAGTAAATTCATAACGGAGAAAAGATCAACTAAAATTGGTGTTAGAAGGCACATTCCTGAATATATTTGTTGGTGACTGAACACATAAACTGCACGTGTAATGATGGTTTTCAAAGGTATTTGGGAAGTTAGTTTGTTCAAGCAAAAATAATGCCATTGCTTGAAAGACTCTTAGAGTTTCTGACCTAAAGTTGTATAGATGGAAAATATACAATTGTTAAAATTTGTTTTTCAACCACTTAAAACAGTAAGCTCAAGACGGTGTAAGAAATAATAGGCGTGTGCTTATTTTCGTTTGATTGTGATGACACAAATAACAGTTTACGTGCCATTGAATTGTGGATATGGACAGTAAATGTACAGAACTTCCTTGAACATCCAACAATTCTGAAACGTTGTAACATTGTTGTGGCTTAAGACCGTGGCTTTATGTTTAACAACTCTCAGCCACTAAGATCCACACAATACCCCTCCCCGCCCCCCAAAATGAACCAAAATACGTCTCTATACTTACTCTCTCTTCGTATTTTTTTTTGTGTGTTTTTAATTAAATTCACTTCCTTTATCCAAGTGAGCTTCATAGAACAGGAATTTTCCAGTTCATTACACAGACTTTTACAACTTCTCATGTTTATGTATAAAACAATGCGTTTGCTTATGCATTAAACATAATTCATTAAAACTTGCACAAATATTTAAAATAAAATTTGGACGAATTCTACTAATTGTGTTCATTTTTTTAGTTCATTTAACCTTTTGGCGCCGGAATTATTTTTTTTTAATTTTAGCACACCCTATATATAAAATGTGAATAATACAGGAACCAAATACGTTAGAATTTTGAAACAAACTGCAATTTGAAGAAAAAAAGAAAGGAGAGTAACACCATGTTTAAAATATTCGGTGCCTATATTTGTTGAATAAATATATAAAATGCAACTTTAGAGGTTAGCGGTGTGGTACGACCACTATAGTTGACGTTAGGCGTCTAAAGGTAAACGATGCTCTGTTTGGTTTAGTTTATGATGGGATGGTTATTCAATTATGAGGAAATACTGTGGAAATAAGTGATGGTGGCTTAATCTGAGGCACTGGTATGCTGTCTGTTTGATAGGCCTGAAGTAAAGTCAGTGTAGCAGAAAGCAATTTTTGTGCCGGAGGAGTTTCGAAACGTTTCCGGTTCATGACCTCCCCTTAGGGGGCTTCGCGGTCAAACTCACTGGACACACCACAACCGGTAGGACTCCTCCAAACGAGTGATCAGGCCGACGCAGATAGCTCTCTCTGACAATACACAACACTCACTATAGGGAGGTATCAGTGATCCCATCGTGATCCGAACCCACAATCCCAGCAAGTGAGTGGCCGCAGAACCACGCCTTAGACCGCGCGGCCACTGGGATCGGCAACCGAAAACAATTAGGAAGCAGAAATATCACCAGACAGATTAGGCTTTTGTATTGTTCTCCACAACCACAGAATCTAAGAATTAAGATACACAGCATATACATACAGGCTTAAATCAGGCTGCACAAGGTGGCGCACCATACTTTGACAATAAAGAAATGTAAAAGCCATTTTTTACGCTTTTGTAAGCTTACACCGCTCCCATGGCAACAGGTTCGGCCGCTCCATGCTTGTCTTATTGCTGTACTTTCTGCTACAATGGGCCAGCGAATGCTTTGTAACGATCCAGTTTTATGTGCTGGATGTAAGAGATGCAAACTTTGTTTGTGACACTTAAAAAAAAAATTTATTTTGACATATAGGATTTTTATTGTTACGCAAATTATTGTTCTTGTCAGTGAACATGCAGCTCAGTGTAACAAGTTTTCTTTTATGGAAACCTGTGTAAGGATGAAATCCTACAAAAATATTGCAGAAAATTTAGAATTCGGTTCCCTACTGCTTTAGTTATCATATATCAACCGAGGAACAAACTAGATACAACAGCTACATCACAAAAGCAGCAGCTAAACGATCACCACGTGTTCTTTCAGAAGAATGACGAGTTGATATTGCGGTCCGGTCAGAAGCATGTCGACGAAAATATTTACGAGGCGTGTTCCAGGAAATCTACACGGGATTTTAGTCTAAAAAAATTCAAGAAGTGATACCACTTGGGAAATGTAAAATTATCGAAGTACATAACTGAACGTCTCCACAACTTCATTAACACTCAGTAACTTGATTTCACACTTTAGTACCCATTCGTCACAATTACGGGTAGCGATATGTTTAGGCCAAACAGGTGGAATTACACAAATTAACCAAATTGCAATTACATTAATACGTGTCACTAGAGTGAGCTTTCCACAGCAGGTTTCAGTGTTAAGATGTTGAAATTCAAAGAACAAAATTAAGTAAAGTATAAAAACTTCCACCAATTTTTTGTTTGGTGACGATAGTTTACGCTAAGGAAAATTTGATGTATAAGTGCAATTGAGTTTCGGATATGCAATGGTTTCAATATGTGTGTGTACTACATTATTTGTGTGTATACTACATTATTTGTGTGTGTACTACATTATTTGTGTGTGTGCTATATTATTTGTGTGTGTAATACACTATTTGTGGGTATACCATATTATTTTTGTGTACCACATTATTTGTGCGTGTACCACTTTATTTGTGTGCGTACTATACTATGTGTGTGTGTACCACATTATTTGTGTGTTTGTACTATATTATTTGAGCATATACTATATTATTTGTCCGTGTACTATTTTATTAATGCGCGTACCACATTATTTTTGTGTGAACCACAGTATTTGTGTGTGTACTAAATTATTTGTGTGTGTACCATATTATTTGTGTACCAAGATATTTGTGTATGTACCACAATATTTGTGTGTGTACCACATTATGTGTGTGTGTGTGTGTGTACCACATTACTTGTGTGTGAACTACATTATTTGTGCTTGTACTACACTATTTGCGTCTCTGCTACATTATTAGTGCGTTTACTATATTATTTGTGTGTGTACTACGTTATTTGTGTGTGTACTAATTTATTTGTGTGTGTGTACTACATTATTTGTGTTTGTACTACACTATTTGCGTCTCTGCTACATTATTAGTGCGTTTACTATATTATTTGTGTGTGTACTACGTTATTTGTGTGTGTACTAATTTATTTGTGTGTGTACTACATTATTTGTGCGTTTAATATATTATTTGTGTGTGTATTACTTTATTTGTGTGTCTACTACATTATTTGTGTGTGTACTACTTTATTTGTTTGTGTACTACTTTATTTGTGTTTGTACTATATTATTTTCGTGTGTACTACCTTATTTGTATGTGTAGTATATTATTAGTGTGTGTGTACTACATTATTTGTGCTTGTACTACACTATTTGCATTTCTACTACATTATTTATGCGTGCACTATATTTCTCGTGTGTGTACTATATTATTTGTTTTTGTACTACTTTATTTGTTTATATACTACATTTTTACTGCGTTTATTATATTATTTGTGTGTGTATTACATTATTTTTCCGTGTACTAAATTATTTGTGTGTGTACTACGTTAGTCATAAGAACGCAGTTCAGATCTGGAAAAGAATTTCTGCTTAATATAAACAAATTCCCGTAACTCAACGAAGCAGACATTTATTGGAATAACCTAACTTTACATTATTTTATTCTTTAAAATTCATAATTTTAAAACTGTAAGTCTTATGCAAATGAATCTACGCGTAATATGTCAATATATTGTGGAAGATTATTATAACTGGAAATTCCTTATATTTTCGTACAGGCAGACTTGTCTTCCGATGACCGTTTCAATGGCAACATACCAACACACATACTCTGACGAAGTGATACAAATGTTACTGCTACCGACGTTGTGAAGACGGCCAGGTAAATTACTTTTATTAGCATCTTATAAAACAACACGATACCGAAAGTAAAATTCAATATGAAATTAGGTAGTAGCATAACCTTACACTAGATGTTAAAGAATTTGGTGATTGTGTGTGTGTGTGTGTGTGTGTGATTTAGATTTATTTGGTTAAGGGTTAACCCAGAACGGCATGTTATTTTGAACACGGGGATTAATGAAATTTACCTTCCTGCTGAAAGTACGGCGTCTAACTAGGGACATACGCACCGACGTTAAAGCGGTAAAGGTAAAGTGCACCGCTGTACAGGCACTGAGGCTCTGTACAGGCCGTCCAGCCCATAGGGATAGTAGAGGTATAGCTCTACTCTTTCTTGACCACGGCACTAGAAGAGAGTGAGGGGTCAGCGTCACGGCCCGGCCGCTCTTTACCCCCGGGAAAGAGCCGGTACCTATTGTACAGGAACTTAAGTGGACCCTAGGGCCGGTCCGGACAGGTGCAGGAAATCTCGCCTCCCACTGGGATTCGATCCCCGGACGTCCAGGCCGTAGCGAGTCGGTATACCGACTGCACTACCCGAGACGTTAAAGAGGAACTTGTCTTATTCTTCAACGCAGAAAGATTATTTCCGTAATCAATAAACTTTTCACACACCACCTGTACAACTTCTTACAATATTGACCAGTTAAGACGGAATGTGACTCTTAAGCAAGCCTCTGTCAGTAGGTTACGATCTCTTGGACGCTCAATATACCACGCTGGCTACAGTGCACTAAATGTCAAACGTTACTGGAAGCCCTTCAAACTGGGTCAGTGGTATCAACGTTATTGATTCCATCCTCTGCCACCTGTTCATCTCACTTCGCTCTATGACATGGACTGAAGTTAATGTCGAGCGTCACCTGAAGTAGTCACGAATCAAACACACAAGTACTCTGTAATACGTGCAGATATTGTCGCTAGTACTTTCACTAGCCAAAATGAACGGCAATAGGCCTAATGAATAGAAGTCTAATTTTAAAGTATAAAGCTAATTTTATTACTTCAAAATACGAAATGTTATGGTGTTGCCAAGTTTCGCAGACTAATTCTGTTTCTTTCTTCAGTTTTGAGACGTGATCGCAGAATCTTTGTCATGTCTGTCTGTCCATACGCATGGAACAACTGGAAGGATTTTCACGAAATTTGATATTTCGGTATTTTCCAAAAAATCTGTCGAGAAACTTCAATTTTCATTAAAATCTGACAAGAATAATGGGTACTTTACATGAAGACCGATGTATATTTATGATAATACCTCGTTGAATCCTTCTTATAATGAGAAACGTTTAAGGTAAAACTTGTGGAGAAAACTATAGCAAGCATTTAATGTTCAGTAATTTTTTTTCCGAATATCGTACCATTTGTGTTGTAAAGTGGTATACTTTTGTGCAGCCAGACAGACAGGACACATGAAAATATAACAAGGCGCATGTGCTTTGCATGCTGGATAAATAAGGCAGCAGATACAGACTCAGATAATATAATAATTATTGACTTTCCACGGCAACAATGGTTACGCGAACGCGTCTCAGTGAACGTTCTATCTCTCCTGTGAATTTCAGTTCATTGGCAATGAACAATTAAAGCCGTCTATATTTCATGCTTTCAGAGTGCGTCATAGGAACCAAAAAATACTGAAACATGCTATTGGTGAAGCATGTAGCACGGATGGACCTGAGGTATTCAGACAAAATTTTAGACCCAATACGTGAAGGGGAGATACTGCTTTGAAGAACTAAGCGCTCATTAGAGGATAATAATAACACGGAAAAAACAGGCTTCGAAGATTTGGGCTTGATTATTTTTGTTCGCCGTATAATTTTCAGTGGTGGTGAAGCTCGGAGGAAGTTAACGGAACTGCCAGCTTGCGCAAAAGGATATTACTTGAGAATCTTGACTACGTCATCTTCTGAAGAAAGCTGAGTCATTGAGATAATCTTTGCTGAATATTCACATCAACAGGTGCGCGTTACACGACGACGTATCAACTGGCAGTGCAAGCTATACAGTAGTTAAGAAACGGAGAGGAGAATTAAAAGAGTTTATATTCCGGTCGACATATTGCTTAAACACTGGACCGGAACAAATCACATTTTCCGGTATATTTGCTACGACGACTCGCAAAGTAGTGCCAGTCTAGAGACCAATAACCTGAATTCGGTGCGACAACGAAATATATGGCTAAGTGTGGCATTTGCTTGCGGACACTGAGAATACAGAATAGCGCGTTTTCAGGCTGAAATTTGAACAATGTTTATCCAGCATAATAATAAGGGATGCTACCAACTTAGCCGGCATGATTACTTTACTTTAGAGAAATAGTAAGGTAATATTACGTGCATAGAATGTACTGAATTTTAACATCCGCTTCACTAATCAGGTTAGATGTGCTTTTGGCAATTTTCCGTACAAATTTCTTTAGGTATGCAATTGGTGATAAAATGACTATTATGTTAGGCAATGAATAAAGTTTCTGAATAACTCGACTCTGTAATTTTATTAAGTATAACATTAGGAATTGTGGGCCCGGTAGCTCAGTCGGTATAGCGACTAAGCGACGGGCTGGACGGTCCGGGATTGAATCCCGGTGGGGACGAGATTTTCCGCCCGTCCAGACCGGCCCTGGGGCCCACCCAGCCTCCTGTAAATTGGGTAGTGGGTCTTTACCGGGGGTAAAGTGCGGCCGGGGCGTGCTGCTGACCACTCACCCCCTTCTAGTGCTGCGGTCATGGAAGAGTAGAGCTATACCTCTACCCACCCTCTGGGCCACACCGGGCCTCTAACGGGATCACTTTACCTTCACCTTTACAACATTAGGAATTACCAAATATTATGAAAATTTTAACTTCGCAAGATTTGAGGTTCTCACAGACGTGCTGGAGACCACTGGCGTCATCTGGCGTAGGAGGCAATCAGGACTTGTAAATAAGCATTAAGGTTTTCGAGTGACTTAAAGTTTCCATCTACAGCATAGTTCAAAAAAGCTCTTTTTAAATTCTTTTTTAGGAATTTTCTCCGATGTTCAATTGATTGACTGTTTAAAACCATTTTGTTTTCATCTCCTAATCTGCTGAGCGAGAGAATTTTTAATGTTATGCGCTCTCATTTCTGTTCTTTTAACGCTTGCCTTTCAGGAAGGTCTTCTGGAACCTTCTGTACATTATCAGAAGGACTTGAATTAATATGCAACGTCACACTCTCAAAATGTAAGTTAATTCACAATCAGGAACCTTTCAAACCACACAAGTTACCTTATCCGTGACTGAGCATGAGAATTTAAAATGCCCGGCAGCATGTCTTGCGGCTGCAAACTCACACAAATACCGGCTTGGAAACGGAAGTGTGAATGATTTCAAAACGTGATTTTTACAACCTTGGAACTGCATATTTTTCAATAAAAAAAACTAATTATTATTACCTTCATTAACAAATATAAAATACAGTGAAGCCCTATTTGTATGCTGCGAAAGCAAAGCAAAAAAAATAAAAATCATTAAAATGTGTTTGATAATGATGATATAAAAATTATTAAAATGTGTACTGTTGTGATTATGTAATAATAATAATAGTATTACTTAGGCTTGGGCTGGCCAACATGAGGCCCACGACTAAAGTATCTGCCGCCTTCAGTCACCTGAAGTTTCAGCAATACAATTTAACAAACAAAAAACAAACTGGAGATAAGAGCCTAAACGTTCGTCAAGAATACAGTAACAACATAGGAAAGATATCACTTCACAAGCACAATATTAATGCATAGTTTCTTAATGTTTTTAACATTTTAACGTTTATATACATATTTTATAATTAGCAACAATATACAACAATATCCAGAATTCTGATTGTATAATAAGAACATACCGACTGTTCGCTCCGGTTCGAACACAAGTATGTTTGAACAATCTGTTCCAATGGAATAAGCTGGTTCAACAAGAAAATTAATTGACATGACACTAAATACCTTCAAAAAAATATATTAGTTTCCTTAATATTAAATCAATCTATACAATACCACAATATCATCGTTGGCTGTCACACTTTTATGTAGAACCTTGTGGTTAATCATTCTTTATATATAATCGTGGACACAATAACTTATGAATTTAAATGTTAGACCCTTGTGTTCTGTAAAATGTGTAACTGTTGCTGGAGCTACCCTGTGTAGCCCTCCAGCAAATAAACTGCGTCTAGCTCACAAGTGTATCAATCGAGATTCATACGATGACTGCAACACTGATTTCTTAACACATCATTAATTAACACAATAACT
>Ga0123354_10016688_pt1 | contig 11507 bp, 6 predicted proteins | sample TergutLab28metaG_2_FD_97872 | JGI IMG/M metagenome (GOLD analysis project Ga0123354, IMG submission 97872) | Labiotermes labralis P4 segment gut microbial communities from Petit-Saut dam, French Guiana - Lab288 P4 | ecosystem: Host-associated > Arthropoda: Insects > Digestive system > Gut ... | reverse complement strand
TTGTGCGGGTGATAAAATGGAGAAGAATGAGATGGGCTGGGCATGTGGCGCGTATGGGTGAGGAGAGGGGGGTGTATAGGGTCTTGGTGGGGAAACCGGTGGGAAGGAGACCACTGGGGAGACATAGGCGTAGATGGGTGGATAATATTAGGACGGATCTCCAGGAGGTGGTGTGTGGGTATATGGACTGGATTGGGCTGGCCCAGGATAGAGACAGGTGACGGACGCTTGTGAGTGCGTTAATGAACCTTCGGGTTCCGTGAAATGCGGGGAATTTCTTGACTAGCTGCAAACCAGTTAGCCTCTCAAGAAGGACTCTGCACCATGGACTAAGTAAGGAGTATGTATATATATATGATGGGGTACGCGGTGGCGCATTTGGTTGAGGTCGCGGGTTCGATTCCCGATGGTGTCACTGGAATTTTTCATTGACATATTCCTTCCGGCCGCACTATGGCCCTGGAATTGACTCAGCCTCTAACAGAAATGAGTACCAGGCATATTTCCTGGCGGGTAAATGCGGCCGGTGCTTAGGGCTGACAACCTTACCACCTTCATGTGCCGATTGTCTTGAAATCTGGGCGCCTCAACCTTCGGGAACCCTCTGGGCCTGTCCAGACTTGTAATAGGACTTTTTTATGTATATATGTTAAGCCCAAAATCGAAAACGCTCATCGAGCGGAAAAAATGACCACAACGCGTTGTGGCATTACAGAAACAGCCACAACGTGACATTTCGTGTTGTGGCTGTTTTTAAACAACTGCAGCGCGTTGTGGCATGTGAAGATATGCCATGATGCGGAAGTCGTGTCGTGGCTGTCAAAAAAAATGACCGCAACGAGTTCGAACTTCATAAAAATACCACAACTTGTCGTGGTCGCTGCCTTTTACAGCCACGTCGCGATGTGAGACAAGTTTCAACCCGCCGAAGGGTCAGTTAGCGTCAGTCTCGTCAGTTAGCGAGCGATCGAACTGCAAGTTGGTGTTTTTTACAGCCATGTCTGTTGATAGTGTGAAGAATATTTTTAGTGACAAAGTGAAGGAGCTGAATGACGCAAGCAGTCATAGGAGCTTTTTTTTTCTTGATAACGGGCGTTACAGCAACATTTTACGGGAAGTTAAAGAAGCTCAGATATTGCGAAAGAAAAACCAGCCACTGACTTTGAAACTTTACCGGCGTCTTAAAAGGTATGATGTCATGAAGATCGGTGATACGCAGAAAATTACTGAAAGTAGTTCGGGCGAAAATGATGATTCAAACATTCGTTATTACTGCAAGACGGAGGAGTTGTTTGATATCTTGGAAACAGCACATGTCAACACAGGACACAAAAGGACGAGAGGCAAAAGACACTGCTTTGTTTGTGATTCGCAAAAACATTCTCTTCATCTCTTAGTTTCTAAATTTTTGTTTCTTCCTTCCAGTCATGGAAGCTTAACTGAAAAAAAGTATTGCAACGTTACTGGACAAGTGATAGACCTTTATTTGGCACTTTGTGAGCAGTGTCAATTGAAGGAAAAGACACCAAAACGAGGATTAGTTGCACGTCCAATCCTTTCACATTACATGAATTCTCGGTGCCAAGTAGACTTGATATGCAGTCTGAACCAGATTGATATTACCGATTCATTATGAACTATCAAGACCATTTGACCAAGTTCACAGTTCTTCGTCCCCTGAAGAGCAAAACCGCCGAGGAAGTGGCCTATCAGCTAATGGACATCTTTTGTATTGTCGGTGCCCCATTCATACTGCAGAGTGACAATGGCCGCGAATTTAATAATAATACACAAATTGGCTTATATGTGGTCAGGAATGAAGCTCGTGCATGGAAAGCCGAGACATTCTCAAAGTCAAGGATCAGTTGAAAGATCCAACCAAGATTTTCGAGACTTGCTGGTTGCTTGGGTGTCCGACAACAACACGAAAACCTGGTCTGAAGGACTACGGTTTATCGAAAGCAAGAAAAACCGAGCTCTACATTCAGGCATCAAGACAAGCCCTTATGAGGCTATGTTTGGAACGGCGCAGAGGATCGGACTTGGGGATTCTCCGCTCACTGAAGACATCTACTCTTCAATCGAAACCGAAGATGAACTGGAACAGCTCTTTAATGCAAGAATGAATAATGATCGAGACAAGGAAGAGGCCAACCAACAGGATAGAAAAGATGAAGATGAAAATCAAACCAATAACTCTTCAGAAGAAACAGTAGAGAAGAAAGACAACAAAAAATTTTGCTGTGTGATTTGTGAGAAGAAGTCATCAGGCGCTCACAAGTGTTCAGTGTGTGACCAGTTTGTCCATGCTGTTTGTGGAAGTTACAGGGAAGACAGTGAGGGTTTCGGACTGACAGTCTCTTGCAACCTCTCTGTAAGGAAGAATCGAATCAAAATTGAGCGAGAAGGTGCAAAATCTGGTCAGGAACAACAAGCTCAAAAAATGGTTTCTCTTTCCAACTCAAGACTTCCAGCAGTTGATATTGGGACAAACGTTGTGATCAGGGTGCCTGACCTTGATCGAGGACGTCTAGCCCCCAGAAATGTCCTAGCAGTCATTGTTGATGTCAACTCTTCTGGGCTTTATCTGTTGGGCACGAAGGAAGGCCAACTTGAGCGGCTGTATGCTTGCAATGAATTCACAACTGCTGACAACAACTTCATTGAGGCACATGATGTGCCCTCAAGTTCACTGTCTCTTCGGTCAGCCTCAATGATAACGTCTGAAGGTAAGCAGGGATTTGTAAGGGGCACTGCTTCGATAAAAAGTGCAAATGTCGTTCGAAAAATATGAAGTGTAATTCTAAGTGTCATTCTAACAGCTGCTGCAAAAATAAATGAGCTTCGCCATTGTTCTTCAGTAGGCCTACGTTACATGTATTTTTTATCAATAAATTACTAAACACATAAACAGTTCATTTAAAAGACATTTCGCGTTGTGGCTGTTTCTCTCATGCCACAACGCGTTGTGATTGTTTAAAAACAGCCACAACACGCAATTTCGCGTTGTGGCTGTTTCTGTACTGCCACAAGGCGTCGTGGTCGTTTTTCCCGCTCAATGTGCGTTTTCGATCTTTGAGCGTAACATATATATATATATATATATATATATGATTGTTTGAGCTTCGTTTTCTTGATGGTCTTTTCCCATTTCCATTCCGCTCTGCATTACTCTTTCATATGGGGGGGGGGGGGGGGTTTTTTGGCTTGAGGTGGCTTCGATATCGGGAGGGGGGGGGAGGTACATTCATTGGTTAAGGAATGCTTCAACTGTCGAGAGGCGTTTCCCCACCTGCACTTCAAAATCTCCTGTGTATTGACACCGTGGACTGCGAGTTGATCAAGGACGCCGACTTTTGCCAGAGGGAGAATTCGGTCGTGATCCTATTATTTCCTCTAACGGTATTGGTTAGTATATTCCTACATATCCGTTGATGGGACCGCGGTAGCACAGTGGTTAATGTGCTGTGCTATCAATCGGAAGGTCGCTGGTTCGATCCCTGATGGTTTCAATGGAATTTTTCATTGACATAAAATCCTTCCGATCGCACTATGGCCCTGTGGTCGACTCAGTCCATAACAGAAATTAGTACCAAGAGCATTTCCTGGGGGTAAAGGCGGCCGGTGCGTAAGGCTGACAACCTTACCACCATCCTGTGCCATTGTCATGTAATCTGGGAACCTTAACTTCCTGAAACCCTCTGGACCACTCAAGGTCTGTAGCGGGACTGCTTTACCTTTATCTTTTACACTTCCGTTGATGCTTCCAGCTGTTTGTCCCAGCACACAAATTCTCATATAGTCCAACGTAATTGTGAAGTCCAGTATTGATTCAGAGTACAGTTTGTAGAGCAGAGCGTCGGTATTGTACCGTCGTATAATTGGATTAGAAATGTTGGCTTTGTCACTGTTTATTGGCTTGATTCTGGTGAAATTCAAGGTACGATATGTTTAATAAATCTGCACACCGGGAGTGGAGCCTTTCCTCATCTTCGCCTCTGTATGGGTCTCAGAGATCAGCTGCATGTCCCAACCCATTTGTCCTCGGAAAATGTGCCTGAGCCGATCCCGGTGGCCGCACGGTCTAAGGCGTGGGTCTGCTGCCGCTCGCTTGCTGGGATTGCGGGTTCGAATCCCACCGGGATCACGGATGTTTGTCTCTCATGAGTGTTGTGTATTGTTAGAGAGAGAGGTCTCTGCGTCGGGCCGATCCCTCGTCCAGAGGAGGTCTGCCGAGTGTGCTTGTGTCATCGAGTGTGATCAGGTGCGACGATAAACCTCTACACCTGAATGAGTAGGTAGAAAGAGATCAGATAGGGGGAAAGAAAGAATGTGCTGAAATATGTCATAAATCCTACTACGAATGTTCACATCAGCGCTGGGTTTTAATTGGGTGCCATACTTTACGCGGTTATTCGCCGACCTATCACCGCGGAGCTCATGGTTCAGTTTCGGGACTGGTTCGTGGTAGAGGCCAGTTGAAATGTGATGGCACACGCGCAGAAACCAGATTTCGGCTTTCGGCGAAACGGACAAGTCCATTTAAATCGGCCGGTGGGAGCATCAGTTTAGTCGACTACTGACAGCCGAGGTGTGCGCATCAGCGGTAGTAATGCTGGATACACAATGTTCCGAGGTAGTGTGAAGGGTACTGGCTACCCACTCCATTCGCCAGGTTCCACTTCACTTCCCCTCCCGCGCGTCACCGTGTGCCGTCACATTTCAACTGGAGTCTACGTAAAGTGGCATTGGGGAGGGGTTTTTCTCCGAGTAGTTCTGTTTCCCCCTCTCAGTATCGTTCTACCAGGAAGACAACATTTGAAACATGGGATATGTCGAACACAGGGAATCATCGGACAGAAAAGCGCAGGGAGCTCAATCTAAGCCCGAACCCAGAGCCACGGCAAGCTTAACGGCCCCACTTTTCCCCATACAGTGTGTGCAGTATATAACTAACCGCGTGTCAGAGTAGGTTTTGGAAACGGCCTCCTTCACTCTCAGACATACTTGATACGCGGTGAACAGATGATTAATTGTCTTTATCGTTGCACCGTGCATTCTGTAGTTTATTTAATTAATACACCAACAAATGAATATATGTGCATTTGTTGGTGTATTAATTAAATAGGTTATTGTTTGAAATATAGTAAAATGGATAAAAGGGCAAGGGATAAGCTGGTTTGGTCACCTAGAGAGAATGGAGGAGGATAGGATGCCCAAAAAGATCTTCACTCAAGAACTGGAAGGGAAGAGAAGAAGGGGAAGACCCAGGAAAAGATGGAAAGAGGAAGCAGAAAGAGATCTTCAAGTGCTGGGAGTGAGAAGATAGAGAGAGCTGGTGGCAGATAGGGAAAAATGGAAGGACATTGTTCGACAGGCCAAAGCCCACAGCGGGCTGTAGTGCCAATGGAAGAAGAAGAATATGATGAAGAAGATGAAGAAGAATAAGAAGAAGATGATGAAGGAGAAGAAGATGATGATGAAGAAGATGAAGAAGAAGAAGAAGAATTAATTGTTTGAAGTTCTTGCCTGTATATAGCCGATACTGAGCGACTGATGAAACGGCCGCTGTATGATTCACACACCGCCAGTACTATCGCCTCGTATACAGTTACATTAACACATCTGACGTTATCATGTCGCACAGTCCAGTTTCATCTGCTATGAGCGATAAGTGTGACGCACAGTGTTTCGTACATTTTTTGTTCTTGAGTGTTCAGGACAGTTAATTGTGGTGACGTATGTAAGGAAGAAATCGTGCTAAAAATGTGGTAGGAAAGTTAGAATACGTTTTCCTGTGTTTGTGTTCCTTCGAAATCAGAAATATCTTGAGTGCTGAAGGAGATAATTTCCAGCGCCTATTCTAGCATTATACTATGTGTGGGAATGTGTATCAGTTTACGTTACCGGACGTCTGGGTTGGGTTTTCAGTTGAACTTCCTGTCTGTCGTTTTCTTTGCTCGGTTAGACGTCGGTTCTGACAGAATCCCGTAATAATATCTGTTCTAATGGCTTCTGACTATTGTCATTTTACTTATTAAGAATTTGATGGTTTATGGAATAGTCTCATCTTTTAACCACGAAAACGAACGCATCGTAACTGAGCTGAATCCGTTCGTGTCGTTGTGAAAGGGTGGGATTGAGCCCGGTACAACCGTTCGCAACAAAGTTCAGTCCAGAAACCAAGTGATCTTAAATCGTAACTCCGTCTTTATTACTGTAATTTATGTGTGAATATTGACGTTAATGCTTTGCCCTTGACTGTCACTCTGACCTTTGGATTTCAAAGCAAGTCCAGTATCCAAGCCAGCCAAGCCAACGTGTTAACTGGGGGGGCCGAGACTTGCGCGAAGCACAAATCGACGTCTCCCTGTATGTTAGCCATTCCTGCGTTTGACCGCATCGCTGGGCTCCGTAACACAGCTTAAACTCTAACAGGGGAATATGCTTACGGTAACGATTAGGAAGTCAGGCTGAGGGCCTTGACTGATCATGACAAAGACTAGGGCCTAGGTTGCCCTGCACTAAGTATGGGAGGGATAAACTTTGGTTGGTTGGCTGTTTGGGTTCCGAGCCCAGGCTGGCTCTGTCGCATACTGTCACTCTGACCTTTGGATTTCAAAGCAATCCAGTGTCTCTGGAACGTGGTAAGTCCGAGAATACATGTGATGCGCGCAGACGCGTGAGACGCCTTATATCTTTGTGGTCAGAATGCGCTGAGACATGCGTGACAAATTTAGTAACATACTGCGAATCTGCTTGAATTCACAGTGGCATGAAACAATGTATGTACCGTGGTGAAACGGTGTATCTACAGATGTTGGGAAAGAGCTCCGTTGATTACCGTGCAGGTGTACCAGCGAACGGACAAGAAAGGAAACGATATGAAACGAAAAACGAGCGCTACGAACTACAGGGGTGCTGATAAGTCCTTAGCTCGACCAGGAAGGAAAGAAGCTCATGTTTCTGTCAGAATGGCGTGAATTTTCTTCGGCGCCTTGCCTTGCAGGAAAAAAAAAAACTTGGTGGCAGCTCGCGTTTCGATGTTGTTGAAATCGCGCGCGTCCCTGATATGCTTCCGAGCTTGTTTCCTTCCTGGTTGGGCTAAGGACTTATTAGCACCCCGGTAAATCCAAAATGGTAGGTCCCCAGTTGGTTTTTGCGAGCTTTGTGGTGGAGGTCGTGAGGTTTATAGTGGATGTCGTGAGGTTCGTAGTTGATGTCGTGAGGTTCATAGTCGATGTCGTGGGGTTCGTAGTGGATGTCGTGAGATTCGTAATAGATGTCGCGAGGTTCGTATTGGATGTCGTGAGGCCATAGTGGATGTCGTGAGGTTCATAGTGGATGTAGCGAGGTTCGTATTAGATGTCGCGAAGTTCGTAGTGGATGTCGTGAGGTTGGTAGTGGATGTCGTGAGGTTCATAGTGGATGTCGTGAGGTTCCTAGTAGATGTCGTGAGGTTCATAGTGGATGTAGCGAGGTTCGTATTAGATGTCGCGAAGTTCGTAGTGGATTTCGTGAGGTTGGTAGTGGATGTCGTGAGGTTCATAGTGGATGTCGTGAGGTTCGTAGTAGATGTCGTGAGGTTCATAGTGGATGTAGCGAGGTTCGTATTAGATGTCGCGAAGTTCGTAGTGGATGTCGTGAGGTTGGTAGTGGATGTCGTGAGGTTCGTAGTAGATGTCGTGAGGTTCGTAGTGGATGTCGTGAGGTTCATAGTGGATGTCGTGAGGTTCCTAGTAGATGTCGTGAGGTTCGTAGTGGATGTCGTGAGGTTTGTAGTAGATGTCGTGAGGTTCATAGTGGATGTCGTGAGTTTCGTAGTGGATGTCGTGAGGTTCGTAGTAGTTGTCGTGAGGTTCATAGTGGATGTCGTGAGGTTCATAGTGGATGTCTTGAGGTTCATAGTGGATGTCGTGCGGTTCGTAGTGGATGTCGTGAGGTTCGTAGTGGATGTCGTGAGTTTCGTAGTAGATGTCGCGAGGTTCGTAGTGTCGTGAGGTTCGTAGTAGATGTCGTGAGTTCATAGTGGATGTCGCGTGGTTCGTAGTAGTTGTCGTGAGGTTCGTAGTGGATGTCGTGAGGTTCATAGTGGATGTCGTGAGGTTCGTGGTAGATGTCCTGAGGTTCGTAGTAGATATCACGAGGTTCGTAGTAAATGTCGCGAGTTTCATCTTGGATGTCGTGAGGTTCGTAGTAGATGTGGGGTTCGTAGTGGATGTTGTGATGTTCATAGTGGATGTCGTGAGGTTCGTAGTAGATGTTGCGAGGTTCGTGGTAATGTAATGAATTTCGAAGTTGATTTCGCGAGGTTCATAGTAGATGTGGGGTTCATAGTGGATGTCGTGAGGTTCATGTTGGATGTCGTGAGGTTTGTAGTAAATGTCGTGAGTTTCATAGTGGATGTCGTGAGGTTCGTAGTAGATGTGACGTTAATAGTGGTTGTCATGAAGTTCGTAGTGGATGTGAAGTTCGTAGTGGATGTCGTGATTTTCATAGTGGATGTCGCGAGGTTCGTAGTAGATGTCATGAAGTTCGTAGTGGATGTCGTGCGGTTCGTAATGGATGCACGTGCACAATTGGTTTGCATAATGTGCATATCACAGAATAACAACATAATTACAGATTTCCTGAAAACTAACCTGAAAATAAGTAATGTTGATATAGTTACAAATATTACAACAATAAACACTACATATAGGCAATACAGCTGTACTACGTACCGTATCAGGAGAACGGCAACTGTATGTATCCAGCGAACTAGGCTAGGGTTTGGAATGTTGTGTGAATATTGTTCGAATGCCAGAAGGGGTAACTGTTCGTGTTAGCTGCATGGTGTCCACACTGGGCACAGGGTCCACATAGCCCTTTGGTCAATCCGAACCTGCGGCACTTTTAATAAGGTACCGGTGGTAAAGCGGCCGGAGCATGAAGCTGTCCACTCATGTTTGTCTGACGCCAAGGTTAAGGAGCTGAGCACTTCCACTCCGTGTGATGACGTCATGGACTACTCAGAGACATGTTTGATTTATTTTACTTTGCTCTGCCTGTAATGAAATGCCCTCATGATACATTTCATATAGAAATTTTGTATTTTCGCTCTCTAAAGTGTAATTAAAGGGGATATTTAAGAAATCCGTCATTTAATTGGCCTTGTTAAAAAGGGTAAAGCTAAAGTGATCCCGTTACAGGCCCGGTGTGGCCCAGAGGGTCGGTAGAGTTATATCTCTACTCTTCCATGACCGCGGCACTAGAAGGGGGTGAGTGGTCAGCAGCACGCCCCGGCCGCACTTTAACCCCAGGAAAGACCCGGTACCCATACCCATTGTACAGGAGGGTGGGTGAGTCCCAGGGCCGGTCTGGACAGGTGCGGAAAATCTCGTCCCCACCGGGATTCGATCCCGGACCGTCCAGCCCGTAGCTCAGTCGCTATACCGACTGAGCTACCGGCCCACAGTTGGCCTTGTTACGTTCCGGATATTATAATAGTCTAGTGCTGATTTTCATAGCAATAGGCAATGTTTCATTTTTGTTTTTAATTCACGGTTCCTTACTGTTTAATTTTCTCGTCTTTCAGTCTGAGAAGAAGACGTAATGGAGGTACAAGAACAGCAGCCAGACGTGACGAAGCAAATCCAAGAAATTCGTTAACATTTAGAAAGGCTTCAAACATCTGAGGGGCGGTTTTGTGGGGGGGAAAACGTTACAAAAAGTAAGAATCAGGATACTATACAGAAATCTGAGAAGACCTTGGGCTTTCTGTTGTGTTCTCGTAGGAATGACCACGGACGTTAGAAAAGGAAAGAGACAGGTAAATTACAGTAACCAACGGAAGGTATTCAGACTTCAAAGGCGAGAGGCAAAAAAGAGTAAAACTTTGAACCGATCTGTGCATGAGTGTGATTGTGTGGGCTTTTGTACGAATCTGTTTTTGTAATTCCAATTTTAAAATTCAGACGTGTCTTTATTTTTATTTTGGAGGGGGGTGGGGGTAATTGTGTTGAAGACCTCGAAGTCAGTGTGGAACTTTCATTTCGTAATTAGGGAGAAAACTTGGAAAATACTGTGGACTGTTGTCACAAGTTGGGAGTTTCACAGTGTTGGATAAGGAAGAAAGAACAAGTACAGCGTCTGCTCCGTGCTTAGCTGCAGGTAAGTTCGTACCCTCATTTGAACGTGTTGTGGTCGGTTTATAATGTTTTCCTTTCATCTCTATTGTATATTCTTTAGGCGAAGGATTGTTAAACAGTGCGTTGTGGAATCTGTCGATTGTCTCATTTGTTAATTATTGTCGTGGACTGTCTAATTAAAGGTAAAGGTAAAGCAGTCCCATTACAGGCCTGGACAGGCCCTGAGGGTTCCAGGAAGTTAAGGTTCTCAGATTTAATGACAACAGCACAGGATGGTGGTAGGTTGTCAGCCTTACGCACCGGCCGCCTTTACCCCCCAGGAAATGCTCCTGGTACTCATTTCTGTTAGAGAGGCTGAGTCGACCCCAGGGCCATAGTGCGATCGGAAGGATTTTATGTCAATGAAAAATCCAGTGACACCAGCTGTGATCGAACCAGCGACCTTCCGATTTGTAGCACAGTACCTTAACCACTGTGCTACTCTCTAATTACTGACGTAATTTCACAGTCACGTTATTTTCTCAATCATATTTCTGAAGAAGATTGGGCACTGTATTTTCTCTCTATAAAATTTCTCTGTTTTCACAAGGCAAGTCCGGTTTGTTGCATGTTTAACATATTCCATGTTGTTTGCTATAGACTGACTATACAGTATTTCGTCCAAAAATTTGCACGATCAGTAATAAATAGTCATTAATCACTTATGTTCCTCCTACACGTTTCGACCTTACAAAGTAATCATCAAGGAGGAATGTATAGGACCTTACAAGTAAAACCAGATTTGTTACAAATGTGCCTTTTTGGATTTAACCCTTATCTTGCTAACGTGGAAAATATGGTGAGCTCCTAATAATGCCAGCAGATGGTAAGTGGGATTTAACTCGGCGTGTAAAGGGTTAGAATACAATACGATTAATTAAGATTAACAAAAATGTTTAGAATATTGTAAAAGTGTTGGTACTGGATTTATATCTCTTAAACGTTGTAAGTGATTTTGATTACCAATATTGTATTTTAACTCCACTTGGTCGTTGACATTGCGGGAGGAAATGAAGCCGAAGGTGTTTGAGAATATGGTGTTGAGGAGAATATTTGGACCTAGGAGTGACGAGGTAAAGGGGGAATGGGGGAGACTGCATAACGAGGAGCTAAGTGATTTGTACTCCTCACCCAATATTGTGCGGGTGATAAAATCGAGATGGGCTGGGCATGTGGCGCGTATGGGTGAGGAGGGGTGGGTGTATAGGGTCTTGATGGTGAAACCGGAGAGATGGAGACCACTGGGGAGACCTAGGCCTAGATGGGTGGATAATATTAGGATGGATCTCCAGGAGGTGGGATGTGGGTATATGGACTGGATTGGGCTGGCCCAGGATA
>Ga0123354_10016686_pt1 | contig 11509 bp, 6 predicted proteins | sample TergutLab28metaG_2_FD_97872 | JGI IMG/M metagenome (GOLD analysis project Ga0123354, IMG submission 97872) | Labiotermes labralis P4 segment gut microbial communities from Petit-Saut dam, French Guiana - Lab288 P4 | ecosystem: Host-associated > Arthropoda: Insects > Digestive system > Gut ... | reverse complement strand
TACTTTTGACAACTTTAAGCCTATACAACAGGAGGTACCACTGTTATGATTCCCCTCTCGTTAGCGAACTGCGAAATATGATAATAATAACACATTTTATTTTCTGAAATTCAATGTATTTGGTAACTTTTACTTATCAATGTATATGGAGTTACTTCTGTTTAGAAGAGAGCTATAGGAATAAAAATAAAATATCGGGAGTTAACAGGCATTTAAGTATAGGGTATTCAAAAAGGATGAACTCACCATCAATCAAAAATATTTTTGACTTCGTCAAGTTGATATTCTTCGCGTAAACTATGTAAGCAACTGTTCCCAGTCCTTTCCATGAGACACAGTATTTAAGCTATGAGATAAGTGCGTAACAGTAGGGTGAAGAGAGATAAACCAACAAGATGCAACTAATCCGATGTTTATTATCAAACTTCTATCTCAACATGTTTCGGGTATCATTATGCCCATCATCAGGAGAACAAGACCGTGTATTACTACATGCGGTGTTCTGCACTGGTTGTGCTGGCTGTGGTTGTGTGGAGTTGGGTCGTAAACTGTATGCACTGTGTGAAGGTTACTGTTCAACAGTAACCTTACTGTTCGACAGTAACCTTCACACAGTGCACAAAGCTTACGACCCAGCTCCACATAACCACAGCCAGCACAACCAGTGCAGAACACTATATGCAGTAACACACGGTCTTGTTCTCCTGATGATGGGCATAATGATACCCGAAACACGTTGAGATAGAAGTTTGATAATAAACATCGGATTAGTTGCATCTTATTGGTTTATCTCTCTTCACCCTACGTTCCATGATGCACGGTCACAAGAACCCAAAAAAGTGTGTAACAGGCCACCACGATACAGATCCGAGCGCCGTAACAACCCCAGACACAACACACCATTATTGCGGCTTTTCTAAATCGTAAATCAACCAAATTCTCTTGCTTCTTTCTTTCTTTCGGCCCAACAGCCCCCCAGTGGGCCATGGTCTCCTCCATCACGAGGTTTCTAGATCACACACAACGACGTTCCACAGTCGGTAGGACGCCCCTGGACGAGTGGCCATCTCGTCGCAGAGACCTTTACCTGACAACACACACCACTCACAACAGACAGACATACATGCTACCGGTGGAATTCGAACCCACGATCTCATCAGGCGAGCGGCCGCAGAACGCCTTACACTGCGCGGCCATTGGGACCATCTCTTACGTTTCCAATATATAACATTACATAACGTTATATTAACCCGTTACAGTTATGGTTTCTAAATGTGCCACAAGGTTTTTAATATTATAATTCCACGTTCTGCCCACGGATTACATTAATGCAATTTGTACGGACCTCAGAACAAAGAGTGGGTGGATTTGAAGTGAAGATCTTTGGTGAAATGTTTGTCTTATCACCGATTTTTGGATGTGTAGCTGTATGTAGGTTCCATGCAGTACGTTATCTGATCATTATTTGCTTCTGTTACTCTCTAATTACTGGACTTATGTTTTATAATATTCCTTATATATTTGTTTTCTCATTTTTGTTTTCTATTTGTGTATTACGTGTTCTATGTATTGTTTCTCCTTCTGAACATAGCTACCTCTTTGTTATTTTTGCACAGGTTTACCGACCGCTGCCACCGGGTGGAAACCCAACTGCAGTAAATAAATAAATATACAACCCACTAGTTTTACCTATATTTTTATATTGGTCAGAAAATTGGACTCTAACAGCCGTACAAAGACGAAGAATTGAGGTAGCAGAAATGGAGTTACTGAGACCTCTGGCAGGCTACACTCTTTATGACCACAAAACAAATGACTACATACGCCGCGATACTAGACATGATAGATGAATACAGACTGAACTGGCTTTCACACTTGCAAAGAATGCCACAAAACCGAATACTTTTGATATCATACCACTGCAGACCACAAGGAAGGAGAACAATTGGAAGACCGAAGAAGCGTTGGTGCGAGCAGCTGTAACTGTGGAGACGGAACGGATCAAAGGGTCCAATCCTTGATGTTTATGATGACGATGACCATATCCTTTTCCTATACAACATCAACCTTTCAAAGCCTACCGGTTACGTGATGCACCTTCATTTTAACATTGAACAACTCTACGCTCTGCCCACACTGGATTTATGTGTTTTGTATTTATCGGAGAACAAACAGCGACTTGTGCCACTTACAGCATAAACTGACTGGTTTTTATAACCCAGATGAAAAGTGTTTACAGCGCGGTACGGACTGGGTCTTTAAATAAAGCGGTCTGCGTTTCGTCTTTAAAGGGTTAACTGGTTTTTAAAACTGCAATGGCGAATCTTTCAATTTTGCAATAGTGAATGTTTACTGCGCGGTACGAAACAGATGTCTGAACAGGAGTCAAGTTAATTTACACCTTTAAAGACCTAAGTGCATTTTTGTAATAAGTTGGACTTCAAGAACTTAAAAACAGATTTTCAGTGACAGACCTATTTCTTGTAATAACGAAGTCGCTGGCAGAGTTCTTCCGTGGGCTGTGCGAAACCTGCTGCAAATTCATCACACTCCGTTATCATTTCTAAGAGAACCAGCTAGGCTCAACTTACCGCTCACTGCAGAAGGATAGATGTTGAAAGACGGTTCCTGGAGCCATGATGTCACAGTCACGTGTTCCTTAACGAAGGCAGGCACGTTGCAACGGATGATGACGTCATTTCCCAAAAAGCCACCAGGACTCTGCACTTCCGGTTCGTAACGTTGGGTCACCACTGCAAAAAAAAAACGGTAATATTGTGAGCCGAAGGCTAGTGGTCTAAGAGTCGCCTCAGATTACTGGTAGCGAGGGTTGACAAGCCTGGGGGAACGAAATTGTAGCAGAAATGTAGAAAGAAAGAAAAATAAAAAAGTGGGACATATATAAAGAAAGATAAATGGAAGTATGAAGCAGTGACCATGTTTTATGGCGTAACAGTCGCCCACATGAATAAAACAACGCCCTTTCACGTGGTCTCGTTAATGTGGACATGGTCAGTTCTTTCCTTCGGCTCACCTCCATCAGCAATATGATTTTCTGAGCGGCAATTTCATAACTTACTCCGTTTCCATGGTTACTGATACTTCCACCTTCCCCTTAGTCGGTCTACGTTACTTCCGCCTTTTGGAATGTGTTCATACACTAACTCAAAACTGCGGTTATCTTGCGCTCCTACGAAGTTCTGTGTCTATTGGAGTGTACACAGTGATACCTTATGATCCTGACGTACAGGGGTGCTGATAACTCCTTAGCCCGACCCTGGAAGGAAACAAGCTACAGCGACCAATATTTACAACACTATACCGAGACTTATGGTGTAAAAACAACAGAAATAAATTGCTGTTGTTTGTACCCCATAAGTCTTGGTATAGTGTAGTAAGTCTTGGTCGATGCAGCTTGTTTCCTTCCAGGGTCCGGCTAAGGACTTATCAGCACCCCTGTAGTAAAAAAAAGTCTTGGTAAATTCTGTGTACTGCATCACGGACGTAAAATAGCGATCAGATTACTTACTTACTTACCTAATTAAACCATGGAGTAGAGACCTTATTGGGAAGCTAACCGGTTCTCATTTTGTCAAAAAATTCCCCTCATTTTATGGAATCCGAAGGTTCATTACCGCATTCTCAAGTGCCCGCCACCTGTCCTTATTCTGAGTCAGATCGATCCAGGCCATGCCCCCACATCCCACTTCCTGAAAAACCATATTAATATTATCTTCCGATCTACGATTGGGTAGAGGCCAGATGCTTTAAACGTGCCTCGCACTGTACCACACACACACACACATATACATGAAAATCTATGGCGTGTTTTATATATATATATATATAATTGTTACTACTATTCTTAGTACTATTAAATTCATCTCTTTATGCTGAGTATTTGTACTTGAATCTCTGAGACAAACTATGTCCCTAGGGAATACAGTGTTGTAGCTATTCTGTTGTTACTATTCATGGTGCTTATATCGTTAGTTCCAGTGTTCAATCTATTGTACTTTTACATTAGTACTTTCCGAAGTATGTGTGCAGTGCCAAATATGGCTGTTTTCTGTAGTTCTTTGACTTCATGTTTTCTTGGTATGTTGCTCACGTGTTTTCTGAATGACTTTGAAATAGTCCCAGTCGTCCCTGTTGTTATTATTATTGTTATTGTTGTTATTATTATTATTATTATTATTATTATTATTATTATTATAATATGGATGTTTCTTGTCACAGGCATTTCTTCCCGGTACTTCTCTTGAAATAGCGGTGATCCCCACCGCTCACGCTTCAAGCTTCACACTGCAGTACTTTCCGTATTATGTGTGATGTTCCAAGTATAGCTGTCTCTTGTAGTGAATCTATCGAATGTTTTCCCGGTAGAGCTTCCAAATGTTCCCTTAAGCTTCTCGTTACTATTCCAGTGGCTCCAATTATTACTGGTATAACAGTACATTTCAGGTTCCACATTCGTTTTACCTCTATACATAAACTCTAGTATTTTAAATTCTTTTCCGCTTCCTTATTGTTATTATTATTATACGACACACTGTCAAAATAGTTGAATGTAATGATAAACACACTTTTACACGCTTAATATTGTAGCCTACGTATTCCGTGTAATGTTTACTTTTAAACAGGTCTGTTACCAACTATTGGCACGAATATTTGATTTACTTATTACTGCTACACGTTTCGGCTACAGCCTATAGCCATCCTCAGGGAGTTACAGCATTCAAAAACATACATGGCGTGTTGTATGACTCGGTGTATAACACTTCACCAGGAAATACCGGGGTGCTGATAAGTCCTTAGCCCGACCAGGAAGGAAACAAGCTCAGAAGCATGTCAGGGACGCGCGCGATTTCAACAACATCGAGACGCGAGCTGTCATCAAGGTGCCGAATGAAATTGACGCCATTCTGACAGAAGTATTAGCTTGTTTCCTTCCTGGTCGGGCTAAGGACTTATCAGCATCCCTGTAATTCTGATATAGACTGAATATATAGGCTGACTGGGTGCCACGACTAGTCTGGTCGACTGGGGTAACAGTCGGCCAGACCTGCCAGCGCAACGTGGATAACCAGCAATGGGCGACGCGGAGAGGTCTTGAAGTTCTCAGGGAGCTCAAGAATTAATTTTGGGCCGTATTCGGGGTGCGAAAAACAGATTCTGTCCTTTAATAAGACACAATCCAAGGTCGTTACTGGCCTGGTTTTATTTTCCTGTGGGGCTGCAGCCCAACGCGTGCCATGGCCTCCTCATTCTTGAGGTTTCTAGATCACACACAACAGCGCACCACAGTCGGTAGGACTCCTCTGGACGAGTGATCAGCTCGTCGCAGAGACCTCTACCTGACAACACACAACTCACAACAGACAAACATCCATGGCCCCGCTGGGATTCGAACCCACGATCTCAGCAGGCGAGCGGCCGCAGACCTACGTCTTAGACCGCGAGGCCATTGGGACCGGCTATTGGCCTACTTACTGGACATAATACCCTGAGAAGACATTTATGTAATGGGGCTAACCAACAGTCCTTTATGTAGAAGGCTTGGAGCAGACGATGAAACCTCTGACCACATTCTTTGTGAGTGTGAAGATTTGGTTTCACTCAAAAATGTGTACCTGTGCCCCTTCTTCTTGGAGCCAGAGGACATTAACAGTATAAGTCTGGGGGCCATCTGGAACTTTAATATAGCAACAGGGTTCCCATAAATCTATATGGGGCACAAAGGGCCGTTAATTAAGGCCTAGGTGCATGGGACCATAAGAGGTCGTACCAAAATTCTAATCAATCAATTAATCAATCAATGTCCCTGCCGGGATAAGGACCCAGAACCGTCCAGCACGTAAACTATTCACTACACCGACTGGGCTACTCAGGACGGCATTTAGCTCTAATCTTTTGTACTTATATCCGAATTTCACACCACCACTTCCAGGAATACTAAAGCTGTTTGTTCCCGTACATCTGCCATGTTCTTATGTATGTACCGGGGTGCTGATATGTTCTTAGCCCGACCAGGGAGGAAACAAGCTCGGAAGCATGTCAGGGCCGCGCACGAGATCAGCAACATCGAGACGCGAGCTGTCATCACGTTTTTCTTCCTGCAAGGCAAGGCGCCGAAGGAAATTTACGCCATTCTGACAGAAACATTAGCTTGTTACCCTCCTGGTCGGGCTAAGTAATTATCAGTAGCCCTGTATAAGGAAATCAGATCCTATCACACGAAAGATTCTTCACATGGCTTTGCAAAATAATGGGAGACGACAGTGCTGGGGAGAGCTGCGGTCTGGACTCCAACTTCAGATAGTTCTTCGGTTAAAAACGACAGAATAAAGGAGCCTCATCCTACTAAACTGAACTCACTGTCCTCGTATTTAACCTCTTGCAGCCTCGCGATTTCTTTACGTAGCGCCAGGTTTAACACTCAAAAATTCTACATGGTGCTCAAATTACGTTTATGTGTTGGTACTGATCTCATAACAGACAGGGATTTTTGCCTTACACGACATCAGCAGATTGGTTTTGTATAACCGAGGTGGAGAGTGTTTACAGCGCGGTACGGAGTGAGTACTTATCAGTGGCGTTCCGACGGGGGGTTTGGGGGTTCAAACCACCCCCCCCCCCGAACTTCCAAAGGCCCTCCAAAATCGTGCCAGACTCAACCCGATTGTGAAAACTCTTAAAAACTGCTGAATTTAGGACGCCAACACCTCAAGATATTCGGGAAAAAATTATAAAACTACCGCCGGTTCGCAATTGTTTTACATTAGCAATGACAAATAAATTGGTTTTCATCATAAATAGCCTTAAAGTATAAAAAATTAAGAAAATTTTACTATACGAAATGAAATTTCTTGTACCAAATTACAGCTGCCTCCAGAACCCCTGACTAGGAGGCTACCGCCCCCAGATCCCCGTTCTCTCTGTCCTCTGACCTTAACTGCATTTGTTGAACCCCCCCTACACGCGAACAAAATTCCTGGGTACGCCACTGGTCCTTATATAAAACAGACACGCTTAGCCTTTAAAGGGCGAAACAAATCCCACAAAATTTGCCTAGAAATCAGAAAGCAACTGCAGCCTCTTTTCCAGACATGAAGACAAGCACAAAGCATTAACGCCTGCGTGTTCGTCCACCTGTCCTCGTACGTATTCTTCGCCCTCCCCACTAATACCGGGCTGGTAGCTTCCAGAGCTGAAGCTTCTGATGTGTATTTGACAATTCACTGGTTCCAGTATCGGCCAGAACATCGACTGGCCTGAAACTGCATATCAGCCTTCCCATTCCCACCTGCAGACATTCAGACAGCGCCTCGTATTACATTACGCCTGCTTCTTTGAACAAGACCTTTCAATTTGTTACTGTCATCCAATAATTTGATGTCAGGTGTGCATACCCTCGGGTACTGACAGCGTGTTTCAATATAGTACCGACGAAATAAACATTACCCGCAAAATCCGGTAAAATTTTAAATTACAAATGAATTTTTTTTTTCGTGGAGGTCAAATATTCGACGCCACTATATCACATCAAAAACGGGACACAAAATCTACAAACTGCTAAAGTGTAACGAACATAACACACAAAAAGCAGTATTCTAATACAAATTATTGTATTTAAGGTTCTCAAAATATATAGAAGTGTTGTCAATGACTTTACCAAATAAATTGAAATTTTACAATCTTATGCAAGCCCATGTTATACATTTTTACACGATATCACATTGCCCACTGTGCTAATAATTTGTAACTTCTAATGAAGTGGCGAGCAGATCCCGACAGCGGCGCTGTTTAAGCTGCTGGATTCGTGGGGTTGCCGATTCGAATCCCGATGGGGATGTGGGTGTTTGTCTCTTGTGTTTGTTGTGTGGGTAGCAGCACCTGCGACAGGCTGATCTCTTGTTAGGGGAAGTCCTAGTGGGTGGATGTGACTAAAAGCGTGCGAAATAGAAACATCAACATGGAGGTGGTCTAGGTCCCGGAATGGGCATTTGTGCCCCATTTGACTGGACGACATAATCGATGTTCTCCCAAGATTCATGACATATTGCGCTCTGCATTAACAGCACCATGCGACGTAAACATTCTAAAGCAACAGCGCTCCGAAAAGAAGGACCGCATGTCAGAGACGTAGCTAGGGGAAAGATTGGCGGGGGAGGGGGGATCAATATCCCCTTCTCCTATTTCGAGTCGACAAGATCACAAAATATATACTTCGAGTTCCTGAAAAATTAATAATATTTTTACCAAGAAAAAGGGGCATCTCCCATTCAAGATTCGGAAAATGACGAACTTTTTGTAGGTAGGTTTTCACCCTTTTTATAGGCCACGAAAGCCATTATGGTGAGCTCTACTCTTTCTAGGATCCTTCGGCACTAGATGGGGGTGGGGGATCAGCCCCACGCCCCGGCCGCCTCTACCCACGGAAAAGACCCAGTACCCATTGTACAGGAGGCTGGGTGGCCCCCAGGGCCGGTCTGGACAGATGCGGAAAACCTCTTCCCCACCGGGATTCGATCCCGGACCGTCCAGCCCGTAGCTCAGTCGCTATACCGACTGAGCTATGCTGGTCCACCGAACTTCTTGTATCTTCTGTTACTCAAAAAAAAAAAACTGCACGTGAGATACACGTGCAGTGACTGGGTGAAGGTGACACAACGCTTCTGATGGCAAGACATAACGAAGACCAATCTGCGTGCTACTGACACACATATGAAATTCCTCCGTTTCAGAAATCAAAGGCGAAACATAAAAGTACTTTTATGATGTATACTGGACCGTGCATCATTGTGATAGCTGAAGAATAAAACCAACTAGATGTCACTTGCTATACAGGGTGTTCAACTTAAAAGTGGACCGTATTTTAATATAAGTAATTTATTTACTAAGATTTACAACATGTTATATTACACAACTAACCTGAATTCAAAGTGATAGCCTTTTGACTATCTTGCAGTATCCCTGGTGTTAACACTGACTTCTGCCGATTACGATTCTTGTGCAAAAGTGAACCTGTTTTACGGAATTTTTAAATCATTTTCGCAATAGCGCTTTTCACTGGCGTTTGCCTTCAAAATTTTTCAAAAAAACTTTGTCTACAGTGGACGTAAGACATCGTTTTTAAATAACTTTCCAAAATAAACATGTTCTTCCACTGTTAACCGCATTATGAAAGCGTAAAAATGGCGTTGTTCAAACACCAGCACTCACTGTAGACTGATTCAACTGATACAGATGGCCAAGACCGGTTCTCCCCTCTCCTGCAACAGTCTTGCGAACTCCTGCACATGTAGTAGTAAAATGTCATACCAGCAGAACCATTATAAATAGCATCTGACGTGATATATTCACGGCTTAGTTAACGGTCCACTTTTAAGTTCAACACCCTGTATTTACTTTACTTCCTAGATACTCAAAATGTTTCGGGCTTCAGCCGGCAGCCCGGATACCACCCTAGCCGAACCGCACCCTAACTCCAACACACAGCAATCCAAGAACAATACAGCCAATGCGGTAATTCAACAACATAGTCGCAAACTCCTGAAGGTTGACATATTAATGCCCGAAACATGTTGAGTATCTAAGAAGTAAAGTAAATAAAACAGGTGACATCTAGTTGGTTTTATTCTTCAACTATTTTTATGAAATAATTCTATGTAGGATGTGTTTTATGAGGCGGTAAAACATTTTATTTACTTATGCAACTAACTAAATAACTAACTAACTTACTTACATACTTACTAACTCGTAAGCTTTCTCTTGGGTAATTCCCCGACGCCTAAATTTTATACGTCGACGTTTCGGAACACCCTGTTCCATCTTCATAGGCAGGTAGGTATGAAGGATTCAATCCTTCATACCTACCCGACTATGAAAATGGAACAGACAACGTCCCTAAACGTCGACATATAAAATTCAGACACCCGGGAATTATCCAAAAGAAAGCATACAACATTCAGAACATGGCGAAGTTTGAAATCAAGAACTAACTCACGAAGCAGAGTCCTTCCTGAGAAGCTAGCAGTTCCCCAGCCAGTCAAGAAATTCCCCGAATTTTATGGAGTCCGAATGTTTAGCACCGTGTTCACAACAGACCGCCATCTGTCCCTAGCCTCAGCCAGATAAATTCTGTCCCTGAGTCCCTACCCCACTTCCTGTAGATCCATTCACTTATACAGCCGGAATACACTATCAGTCTATCTTTCACTTCCATTACAATGCCTGATATTTAGACTGCGTGTGCGGATTACAAGGACCAAATTTTGTTTAACCCTTTAAACGTCGAATTAAATCCCATCTGCCATTTGCTGGCATTACTAGGAGCTCACCATATTTTCCACGTTAACAGGATAGTGCCGCAACGAAGGTTAAAATTTAAAGAAATTTTTAAATTTCTATGTATCATATTCTATATAATAATTTTACTATTAATGTTTTTAACAAATATACAGGGTGTTCTGTTTCCTGCTTCACCGATAGCCGCCGGCCCAAAGCTCAGTGTGTCGTTCGCCGCGTGACGGGAGGTTAACGGTCGATGACGGGAGCTAGACCAACGATCGTATTGTTTATAACATTTAGAAAGTCGAATAACTCATTGGAGCATCGGGCTTTCGGTTATAGGTCATTTACGAAAAAAGAACAGATCCTATATAGTACATCACGTCAGAATCATATCGTTACAATTTTAAGGTTTCAGAAAAGAATTTCAATTATCTCGCCATCAGTTTAATCGCAAGTGGCACTGTCTTGATAAAAAAAAAATATTAGAAGATTATTCGGACACAACCTATCAAAACCTACCGGCGTCTTTACGTACCACCAGGTTCAATATTCAATAAATCTCCTTGGTTATTTCACTGCCTTTACGAGTTTTGTATGGATCCGAGAACAAAAATCTTTTTCCTACTATAACATGGACAAACGTGGGCCGGTTAGCTCAGTCAGTATAGCGACTGACTACGGGCTGGACGGTTCGGGATAGAATCAGTCTGCTCAGAGCTTCTGACCAGTAAGGTTGTGCGCGGAGTTAATAACCTTTGAGTCGAAAGTGAAAGGCAGTGTATTGAGTAAGGTCGAGTGGCCTACGTAAGTTACGTAGTGATAACAAAAGAGTAGTGTTAGTACACAATGGCCGAACGTTCAATACAATTGTTTGTACATTCGACACAACCAGTCCACGTATCACCGCATATGACATCCACAAGTGGATTCAACAAGTCCTACGTATCCCAGAACACAATGTCAGCATGATTCAGATTGAAGGAATAAAGAGGCAAGTAATCATAAAATTGATAGATAACGGGTACGTACAAGCCCTACGTAGGGAAACAAATGGACAAGCCGAATACAAACATCACAATGGAGTACTATCAATAGTCAACACAGCAATAGCTGGGATGGGCACTAAACGCGTCCGTATCACCAACCTACCGCCCGAAGTAAAAGAACACGCCATACGAACCGCGCTCACCCCCTTTGGAGCAGTACTGGCTGT
>Ga0123354_10016682_pt1 | contig 11510 bp, 3 predicted proteins | sample TergutLab28metaG_2_FD_97872 | JGI IMG/M metagenome (GOLD analysis project Ga0123354, IMG submission 97872) | Labiotermes labralis P4 segment gut microbial communities from Petit-Saut dam, French Guiana - Lab288 P4 | ecosystem: Host-associated > Arthropoda: Insects > Digestive system > Gut ... | reverse complement strand
GGAAATACTGCCGGAAATATCTTCCTCCATCCTTTTTGAAGTTTCGCCGCCGGTCTTTCAAAAGATTGCTTATCGCGAACATTCCGACGGTATATTGGCATTAGCCAGACCTAAACCGCATACTTTGAGCAATTTGAATTTACAGGATAATCCGTTTATCATTGTTTTGGAAGCCGTAGAGAAACCGGGGAATCTGGGAGCAATCCTGCGAACAGCCGACGCGGCAAAAGTCGATGCCGTCATCGTTTGCGACCCATTAACAGACGTTTACAACCCCAATGTCATCCGTTCGAGTGTAGGATGCGTTTTCACAACGCCTTTAGCGGTTGCAACCCAGCCGGATACATTTTCATTCTTGAAAGAAAACCGGATACGGATTTTTGCCGCAGAACTGCAAGCCTCTCAATGGTATCAGGATACTGATTTCACTCAAGCCTGCGCCTTGATTATGGGAACGGAAGCCGACGGTTTGAGCAAGTTCTGGATAAACAACGCCGATGCGCGAATAAAAATTCCCATGCGGGGAAAAATCGATTCGCTGAATGTTTCGGTTTCTACGGCGGTTTTGACGTTTGAGGCGATGAGGCAGAGGGGATTTGGGTAATATTTTGTCATTACAGATAATATTCAAACAAAAACATACAAATTATCGAATATTTTAGTAATTTTACCACTGGCTTGAGCCCTATCGGAAATGAACCCCATTGTAATATTAACCTTTTTGCTTTTCAACATTCAACTTCTATTTTCTCAGGAAATTCACTTCCAAAAAATAGACGTTGAAGATGGATTGTCTCAATCGACAGTTACTTCAATTTACCAGGATGAGTTCGGAATTATATGGATTGGTACCAGTGACGGCTTAAACCGGTATAACGGATATGATTTTCAAGTATTCAGACCTGTAATTGGAGATAAAACAAGTATTTTCAATAATAACATTGCCGCTGTATGCGGCGATCATAACGGTCATATTTATGTCCGCTGTAAATTTGCTGTTGTTGAGTATGACATGCACCTGAATATATTTCATACTATAAAAGACAATAACATTCAAGCTATTTTTTACGGATCGAATGGGTTATGGATGTGTACGCCCAATTCAATAATGACGTATAACAACAGATCAGGAAAAGAACAAATTTATTATTCGTTCGCCGGCGATAATATTAGAATTACTTCCATCCTTGAAAGTAGCAATAACGAAATTTATGTAGGAACTCAAAATTCAGGACTGATTGTTATTGATGAAAACAAAAAACGGCTGGATTATTTGCCCGGAATGCATATCTGCAATTTATATGAAGATTCCAAACGGAATATTTGGATTTCTACCCGAGACGACGGTTTGATTAAAATGGACAAGAATGGTCGTTTTTTAAATTATAAGAATGATCCTCAAAATAAAAATTCTATTTCCGATAATTATATACGTTCTGTTTGTGAAGATAATTTCGGAAATTATTGGATTGCCACTTTCAAGGGACTTAACAAATTAGATATTTCAACAGGACAGTTTACCCGTTATCAGGAAGAAAATAAACCGTATAGTTTGGCAAATTCTTCCGTTACATGTATTACAAAAGATCAACAAGGAACAATGTGGGTTGGAACCTATCACGGTGGGATCAATGTCTTTAATCCTGAATATGAAATCTATCATTATTATTATCCGGATGAATCGATTTCCGGCAAATTGAGTTCGCCATTTGTCGGGAAAATGCAGGAAGATGATGCCGGAAATCTTTGGATTGCTACTGAAGGAGGAGGGCTGAATTATCTGGATTTGAAAACCCAGAAGTTTACGGTTTATAAACACAATTCTCAAGTAAACTCCATATCATCGAATACAATACAGGGTTTATACCTTGACAGGCAAAATAATTTACTCTGGATTGGAAATTTACTCGGCGGATTGGATAAGTTTGACCTGAAAACCAAAAAATTTATAAACTACCACAACATAAGAGGCGATGATAATTCTATAATAAATGATAATATAAGAAAGATTATCCCATATAAAAACGACAGTTTGATTCTTGCAACTCACAATGGAATTGAGTTGTTTAATCCGCTTGACGGAAAATGTCACCGGCTGCTTAAACATGCTGACTACACGTTCATTATAGATATGCTATTGGATGAAGATAATAATCTGTGGTTTTCCTGTTCTTTGGGATTGATTAAATACAATCTTGCGACAGGAACTGTAAAGCAATATTTGGCTGCCGATATTCCTATCGGGACTAATGTGGTGAATGTGATTTTTCAAGACCGTGAAAAACGAATTTGGATAGGCTCTTCCGGAAATGGGATTTTTTTGTATAATCCAAAAAGTGATACATTCAAATCATACAGTTCCGCCAATTCTAATTTAATCAACGATTATATATTGGATATCAAAGAATCGCTGTCGGGATATCTTTTATTAATTTCCAATCAGGGCTTCTCGCGATTCGATATTGAAAATGGTAAATTTTACAATTATAATAAACAAAACGGATTTCCGCTGACTACTTTTAATCGATATGGAATGTTTGTAACGGCAGACAATCAAGTTTTTTTATCCGGAACCCAGATGATGATTTCGTTTAATGAAAGCAAATTAAGTTCCGGAGAAAAACCTTTTCAGATTAATTTTATTTCCTTGGAAATCAATAATAAACCGGTATTCCCAAACGACGGAACCGGCATTTTAAACAAATCATTATTGTATCAACCGGAAATCAAAATAAAGTACAATCATTCCATCCTGACTGTTAATTTAGCTATATCCAATTATGTTTCGGTACTTAAAAATAAAATATATTATAAATTGGAAGGCTTTGACGATAACTGGAGGGATATTAATTATAGAAACAGCATCTCCTATACTAATTTAAATCCCGGAAAATATAAGCTGGTAATAAAAAGCGTAGATGAATTTTCAAAAAATAGCGGCGCTTTCAAAGAATTGAGTATTATTGTCACGCCTCCTTTTTACCGGACATGGATTGCCTACTTTCTTTATTTTCTGCTTTTGGCTGTTTCAGTCTATTTAATTGCCTCCTTTTATTCTTCCAAATTAAAATGGAGAAATTCGCTGGAATTAGAGAAAAAAGAAAAAATACAAATCGAAAATATCAACCAGTCCAAATTGCGTTTTTTTACAAATGTTTCTCATGAATTTAGAACCCCGTTGACATTGATAATAAGTCAATTAGAAATGTTGATTGAAAGGACGGATATTAAACCTCAAATTTATAGCAGATTGGTCAATGTTCATAAAAATGCAGTCCGGATGAAGCGCCTGATAACCGAGTTGATGGATTTCAGGAAACAGGAACAGGGATTCAAAGAATTGAAATTCAGCAAGCAGAATATATACAGCTTTTTGGATGAAATTTACTTATCATTCAAAGAATATTCCCGCTTCAAAGAAATTAACTTTGAGTTTTTGAATAAAGATTCATATCTTGAGGTCTGGTTTGATGTGGAACAGTTAGAAAAAGCCGTCAGCAATATTGTATCCAATGCTTTTAAATATACGCCTTCCCGGGGGACGATATCTCTATCGGTGGAAACAAATGGATATAATGTGTTGTGCATACACATATCAGACACCGGAATAGGAATCCCGCAAGATAAAATAAGTCTGATTTTTGATCGTTTCTATCAGGTTGAAGATGTGGATCATACGACAGGAACAGGATTGGGATTGGCAATTACCAAAGAAATCATCGCAGCTCATCACGGGGAAATACAGGTAGTAAGTGAACTCGGAAAAGGAACAACGTTTATCATTTGTCTTCTTTTGGGAGACAGTCATATCGCAGACGAGCAAAAAGTTGCGGCAAGAAATGTTGATTTGTCGTGCATACAGGAATTATCCATGAATAAAACCGTATATTTACCTGAGGACGTTGAAAATGCAGATAGCATTAAATCCAAAATGCTTATTGTAGAAGACAATAAAGAATTGTTGGAACTTTTAAGCCAATTATTTTCGACAATATATGAAGTTCATGTAGCATACGACGGAGAAGAAGGGTTTGAAAAATCGAAAGAAATACAACCCGATATCATTCTAAGCGATATTATGATGCCCAAGATGTCAGGTCTTGAAATGTGTCGGGAAATCAAAAGCAGTTTCGAAACTTGCCATATTCCGGTCATTTTACTGACAGCAAGAGATTCGGAAGAATATCTGATTGAAGGATTGAAAACGAGCGCCGATGACTATATTACCAAACCATTCAGTGTAAAACATTTATTTACCCGCTGCAATAATTTGGTAAACAACCGTAAATTATTGCAAAAGAAATACGCCAATCTATCGGATTCAAATCCTAATCTTGTTGTAACCAACAGTTTCGACCAGCAATTTTTAACAAAATGTATTCAAATTATTAAAGATAATATTAGCGATGTGAATTTTGATGTTAATCATTTTGCACAGGAAATCGGATTGGGAAGAACTAAACTTTTCCTTAAAATAAAAGGAATAACAGGTCAGACGCCTAATGACTTCATTCTTAATGTCAGACTAAAAGAATCCCAGATAATGCTGGGAGAAGTCAATGGAAAAACGATTTCAGAAATTGCATACGAAGTAGGATTCACGTCTCCCAGCTATTTTATCCAGCGGTTCAGGGAATTTTACGGCATAACGCCATCGCAATTCAGAAAAAAAGAGGTATCTAAGCCTGTATAATTGCTTATGATTTCCACAAATAAATCCGCTGTACAAATCTGATATAAATCCGTATAATTGAGATATACTCTTTTTTCACTTTTCTTTTACTTTGTCGCATAAATTTTAAATAAATCTGATCGTAATATTAAAATGAAGTTAAAATCTAAATTAGTAGTAACAGTTGTAATGACTTTGATGAGTATTACTGCTATCCTTGCTCAAAACACGGTGTCAGGTACTGTTTCCGACAAATTGGGAACGCTGTCCGGAGTAAATATTACCGTAAAAGGAACCAATGCAGGAACAATCACGGATGGGAACGGAAACTTCTCTATCGCCGCCTCCCCAAATGCTACCCTTTTGATTTCGTTTTTAGGTTATTTGCCGCAGGAAATCTCGGTAAACGGACAAAAAACGATTGATGTAAAACTTGTTGAAAATACCCAGCAATTAGAAGAACTTGTTGTGGTAGGATATGGCGCCGTTAAGAAAAGCGATTTGACTGGAGCTGTCGGTTCCGTTCAGGGAAAGGATTTGACATATCCTGCATCCAATTTGTCGGAAATGCTTCGCGGAAAAGTTGCCGGAGTACAGGTTAATCTTACATCCGGCGCTCCTGGAGCATCTTCCAATATACTTATTCGCGGTCAGCGCTCGCTCTCTGCATCAAATACTCCTTTATATATTGTCGATGGTTTACAAGTCGAATCAATCGATGTGATTAATCCGAACGATATTGCATCTATCGATATTCTTAAGGATGCTTCTTCTCAAGCAATTTACGGAGCAAGAGCCGCTAACGGCGTTGTGCTGATTACTACTAAACGCGGCATAGTTGGCAAACCTCAGGTGAATTTTGATGCATACGTGAGTACCGAAAGTTTATGGAAAAATTTCGATTTTTACAATGGAGACGAATTTTATGAACTTCGTTGGCAAGGGAAAAGGGCTTATTATGGGTATTCGGATGATCAGCGAACACCGGATATTGTTTTGGCGGATCCGATCATGGAAGATGTTTATGCCAGACGCGCGTTTGTCGATTGGAATGACCTGATGTTTAAAAACGCATTAAGTCAAAATTATAATTTAAGTATCAGGGGCGCAACGGAAAAAATGAAATATGCAATCATGGTGGGTTATTACAATCAGGACGGGATGGTTGCCAAATCGGGATATCAAAGAGCAAATCTTCGTGTTAATACGGATTATGATGTTTCTTCTTTCCTTTCTGTGGGAAGCAATATCTCGTTTATTAAATCATGGCAGCAAACAGCAGACGGTTCTTTTAACGAATTTATCACAAGACCTCCTATTGCTTTAGCTTATGAGCCGGATGGAAGTTATGCTCCGGATATTAACTCGGAAGGGCTTGAAAATCCTTTGTGGCTCAATCAACAATCAGATCACAAATCTACTTCCGACCGGTTGGATTTAAATCTATATCTCAATTTAAAATTATTCAAAGGATTTAATTACAAAATTAACATGGGATACAGAACCCGTTTCTCGGAAAGCGGCGCTTATCAAAACAGCATTTATTCTGCACGCAGCACTAACTCCGGAACGCTATCTAATACCTATTTCAACGATGCGATTCTGGAAAATATTTTGACTTACGACACGAAGTTTAATACGAAGAACCATCAATTGAATCTGACATTTGTTCAAAGCATGGACAGGTCGGAAACAAAAACGCTGGGAATAGGCGGGAGCCAACTTCCTGTGGATTTTTTCGAATGGAACGGGCTGCCGGATGCCGAACAACTTTCTGCTCCCACCAGAAGTATAACCGATGAAACTTTTCTCTCTTTCTTGGGAAGAGTAAATTACTCATTTATGGACAGATATTTATTTACGGCATCTATCCGGCGAGACGGTTCTTCTGTCTTTGGAGATAACCATAAATGGGGAAATTTCCCTTCTGCCGCACTCGCATGGAGACTTTCGGAAGAAAATTTCATGAAACCCATAGAATGGATAAACAACCTCAAAATCCGCGTCAGTTACGGCTTGGTCGGCAACAAGGCGATTCCTCCTTACAGATCGTTGGGGCTGACCGACAGTTATCCCATGCGTTTCGGTAACGATCAGTTGATTATAGGATATTCGCCAACATCCGAATTGAATAATCCGAATCTGAAATGGGAATCGACAGCTTCTCTTAATACAGGGCTTGATTTCGGCTTTTTGAATAACCGCATCTCAGGGAGCGTTGAACATTTCAACACTACCACGAAAGATTTGTTAATACAGGAAACGATTACATCTACTTCCGGTTATACCACCATGTGGGATAATGTGGCGGAAACTCAAACAAAGGGATGGGAAGCTACATTGGGAGGAGATATTTTCAGAGGAAAAGATTTTAAATGGCGTGTCGATGCTACTTTCTCTTCCGCCCATTCGAAAATCGTAAAGTTGAATGGACTAACAGATGCTAACGGAAATCCTGCAAATGATATTGCTAACGCTTGGTATATCGGAATGCCGATAAATGTTACTTTTGGATATATTTTTAATGGAATATGGCAATTAAGCGACGATAAAGACGGCGACGGATTCATCGATAAAACCGTTGACACCGATGGCGACGGTATTCCGGACAAGCAAGTCATGGAAAACGCCAAACCGGGGAACGTCAAGGTAAAGGATACCGACGGTGATGGCGTTATTACTCCTAACGATAGAGTAGCACGTTCGTTGGATCCTGACTGGACAGGATCGTTAAGTACGACCTTAACCTACAGAGGGTTTGATTTTTATGCAGAATTTTATACGGTTCAGGGATTGTTAAAAAACAATAGTCAATTGAAAGGAGGTAATTTGCAAGGTACGCTAAATGCCATAAAAGTAAATTACTGGACTCCGGAAAACCCATCGAACGAATATCCTCGTCCGAATTATGTGAATCAAGATCCTTATGCGTCAGCTTTAGGGTTTCAAGACGGTTCTTACATCCGGTTAAGGAGTTTAACGCTTGGTTATACTCTCCCGAATAAACTGACTAAGAAATTTTTTATGGAGAAATTACGGTTATACTGTTCCGGAACCAATCTTTGGACAAAGACTAAATATTTGTCCTATAGCCCGGAATCATCACCTGACGCTTATCCGGAACCCCGTCAATTTCTTTTTGGAATTAATGTTCAATTTTAATACAATACGGCAATGAAAAATAATATATATCTACTGCTTTTGCTCTTGTCTTCACTCATGACTATCGGTTGCACCGACTGGTTGAAAGAAGAAAATAAAACAGAAGTTACTACGGAATTTCTTTATTCCGACCCGCAAGCCTTAGAAAGAGCCGTTATTGCCCTTTATGCCATTGACAGGAGCTATTTCAAGCAAGACGAAGAAGTAAGTCCTTACGCTTACATGCTGGATATCGGCACCGACATCGATTGGTTTCGTGCAGGAGGCGGTTCCACGTTTGCTAATTATGATAATTTAAATCCAAGAAACACCAATGTGGGTCAATTTTGGTCGCATCAATATCAAATTATAGGCAAGTGTAATGAAATTTTGGCGGCAGCTCAAACGATGGAGCAGGATTCGCTTGTCAAACAGGTTACAGGAGAAGCTTCCCTTTTCAGGGCGCATGCTTATTATTGGCTAATGATAAAATTTGGAAGAATTTATTTGACGACTGACCCCACCACGTATGATAATCTTAGTACTAAAATATACGCGCCTGCTGCCGACGAAGATGTCTGGAAATTAATCAATGCCGATTTGGATGTGGCGATTAACAATTTAGGCTGGGATACTCCGAAATCAGGTCAAACAGTCGAATATGGAAGATTCAACAAAGCTGTTGCCAAACACGTCAAAGCGTTGGTGGCGATGTGGACCAAAGACTGGAACGAAGCTATCAAACAAACCGAAGATATATTTGCTTCCGGCAGATATCAACTGTTGGCTGAACCAGGAGATGTGTTTAACGGAGCCGATTTGAATCATTCAGAAACCATATTTGCGTTTCAATTTTCGAATGATATTGGAGGAGGAGGCACCCTGAGTTCCGGCAGATTCATGGGACATCGGCTGGGAATCATAACCGTTGCCCAATACCGGTTAATCATGGGATATTGCGATCTTGAACTGGGTTGCTACGGCTGGGGACGTTTAATGCCTAACAATTATCTGTTCAGTCTTTACGATAAGGTAAAGGATAAACGCTACCAACAATTTTTCAGGCAATATTTTACGTATAATGTGCCTGATATGCTTCCTCCCGGGAAATCCATAGGAGATACCATCTTTCCTGCTAATGCATCGCAATATTGGGAAGACTTTCATCCGCAATGTAAAAAATTTGAAGATAAATGGACGGCTTTGACGCCCGACCAAACCACCAGTTTCAAAGACGTGATCATGTATCGTTTGGCTGAAACGTACCTGATCGCCGCTGAAGCTTATATGAATGTGGGGAATCAGGAAAAAGCAAGGGAATATTACAATAAAACATGGATGCGTGCAGGCAATGATGAAGAAACACGACCCATTACGTTGCAAATGATTATGGACGAACATGCTCGCGAGTTGTGTATGGAAGGACATCGTTTTGCATTCCTGAAACGAATCGGGAAATTAGCCGAGCAGGTAAGAAATTACGGAGGAGAATTTACCAACAATCCGGCAGCCGCAGGACGCAATATGGGAGTGGATGTACCGACATCTTACTATGTCAGTTATGTCGCGCCGGCAGCCGCAGCCAACAGACGCTATTATTTCAAAGACGGATATGAAAACTGGCCGATTCCGCAATCGGAAATCGATCAAATGGGAGCGGATAATTTCCCTCAATGGGATGCTTATAAATAAAAGGAAAGAAAAATGAAAAGAATAATATTTCTGTTATTTATCTTAACAGCTATTGTTGCCAATGCAGAAGACATTGTTCTGACTCCGACCGATGATGCACTTGTTCAACGGTTGCAAACGATACCTTTCACCGGAAGCACGCAAAATCTGCTTATCAGAAGAGGAACGGAAGAGCCTGTGTACAACCGGTATGCTCTTTTCAAATTCGATATATCTTCTTTATCCGGCGTTAATATTACGGGAGATGTATTGTTTCGTCTTTATTTCAAAGAAGAACGCTCCGGTAACAGTCTGGTATATAATGATATTGTCCGGCAACTGACGGTAGCCGAGTTGCCAGGATGGGATTGGACAGAAGCGACACTCACTCCTTATTCGGTTTCAAATCCCACTACAACAGACAATCCTCAATTTATAGCTTTTGCACAGGCTCTTGAAAGTGCATGGAGCGACATCGCCTCCATCCAGCGTTCTACCATTACAACCGGCGTTTACTGGGAATGGGATTTGACCGATTTTGTCAAAGAAAAACTGCAAAAAGGAGAATATATTTTTACCATTGTAGTCCATGAATCGAGTAATACGGGCGGACAAGGTTCCAGTGATATGTATTTTTTATCGAAAGAGAGTTCGGTAAACAAACCTCAATTGACTGTAACTTCAACTTCAACAAATGCTCGATTAGCTTCCGTTAGCATTGACAAAGACAGATCGGGAAATTTTATTCCGATGACTGATTTTGATGAGTATAAAACAAATTATACGTATCAGTTACCTGTAACGGCAACCGAAGTTCCGCTTATTAATGCACTTCCCAAAAAAGATGGGGCTTCTGTAGAAATAGAACAGGCACAAAGTATTGAAGGAGATATAGAAGAACGCTCGGCAACAATTACCGTAACAGCGCTTGACGGAATCAGCAAAGAGGTTTATACGGTTACTTTTGAAAAACAGGAAGACGGCGGAGGCGATGCAACAACCGTAGAACTCAAGTTATGGAAATCGGCAACGGCGCAATATACAAGAAATGCCCAAATTGTTTCATTAATACCCGGTTTTAAAGAAGATGAAAACGCGATAGACGTTGAAAACTGGTATGGGAGCAACTTCAAAATAAGGACTGATTCCACAGGGTTTTTTTATGTGAAAAAAATAGATGGGCGTTGGTGGTTAATAGACCCCGACGGTTATGCAGGAATCAATAAAGCGGTAACAACTATAATGCCGCCCGCCGATAAAGCGGATTGGTCGTATGATTTACTGAAAGATTTAGGATATAACGGCGCCGGGAACTTCATTACTCCGGAAAATCTGCCGATTACTCAATATAACAATAAATCGTTCGAACCGTTTTCTTATACGCGTAGAGGACTAAGCGACAATGGAAGCGGAGGCGGATTTTTTCAACGGTTCAATAATCCTTATCCTTCCGGTAAAACAAAGGATGATTATATTACAATTATGGGACCTGAATTTGAAACATTCTGCGATAACTTTGCAAAAACCTACTTTGCCCCTTCCAACAATGAACGTAATTTAATGGGCGTTTTTTCCGATAATGAAATCGGTTTCAATCAGGATCAATTACAGAACTTTTTGAGGGATTTACCTGAAACAGATCCCAATTATGTTGCGGCTCTGAATTTTATCACCGATAAAGGCATAGCGTTGAATACTGTTATTAACAGTTATACATTGGTTTCGGAAGATGTGAAAGAAGAATTTGCGGGACTGTTGGCAGAACAGTATTACAGCAAAGTATCGGCGGCGTTGAAAAAATATCTGCCTGACCACCTGTATTTGGGAAGTCGTTTGAACGGACGTCCCCGTGCAATTCAATCTGTGGTGGAAGCGGCAGCTAAGTATTGCGATGTTATTTCCGTTAATTTCTATGATTTTCCGACGCCAAACGAAGAAATCACCAATCCTAAAGAATGGGGGATATGGACGCACGATAAACCTTGCCTGATTACCGAATTTTATACCAAAGGGCTTGAGCCGAGCG
>Ga0123354_10016681_pt1 | contig 11510 bp, 6 predicted proteins | sample TergutLab28metaG_2_FD_97872 | JGI IMG/M metagenome (GOLD analysis project Ga0123354, IMG submission 97872) | Labiotermes labralis P4 segment gut microbial communities from Petit-Saut dam, French Guiana - Lab288 P4 | ecosystem: Host-associated > Arthropoda: Insects > Digestive system > Gut ... | reverse complement strand
GGTGGATAATATTAGGATGGATCTCCAGGAGGTGGGATGTGGGTATATGGACTGGATTGGGCTGGCCCAGGATAGAGAGAGGTGGCGGACGCTTGTGAGTGCGGTAATGAACCTTCGGGTTCCATAAAATGGGGGGAATTTCTTGACTAGCTGCAAACCAGTTAGCTTCTCAAGAAGGACTCTGCACTATGGAGTAAGTAAGTAAATATGCCTGTGCTTAAGTAATTATTACTACCCTTTAAAACTGCCTTGCCTTAAGATTATTGTGTCCGTGTCCAGTGACTTGGGCGCTAGAAGTCCTTGTGATCGTGCAATGTGCTACAGCCGATTACTGCCACGTTCTACCTTGACTGTTGGCCTAAGACTCTAGCAGTATGATAATAGCCGCTTAGCATATTTTTAAGGTCATGTTTTTTACTTCCGGTGGCTTTTAGGTAATTATGTTCAGTCCCTCATAACTACTAGCACAATAATTTCGTGTAAACACTGTTCTTACATAAGGGACTGGTTTATGTGCAAAGTAAAACGTACAAAACTACATCAAGGAGAACAAACCATTCATTCCGGACACTGAATCCTTATGTAGATTAGTGGCAGCGGAAAGTTAGATCGTCCGCGGAATTAGAACAAGTCACCTTCGATCTGTAATTTAGTTACGCGTTTTTAAGTTATACATTCCCCCTTGTGTTCTCGTGAGATCATTTAATAAATAAATCCGTCAACTCTACTATCTGTGGTACTTTTTATTGCAGCTAAATATTTTCTTATCTTTTTAAATGCTACTGAATCGTAACTTGCTGGTACATCAGGTCGTAACATTTTGCCACAATAAAAATTATCAGAGTTAGTTGTGTCGATGGATTAGTTCATTTAGTAACTGACAGAGGTAAAGCCTCGAACTGTATCACTTCTCCCGTCTTTAAGTTGAGAATACACAATTCATGTTTGCTGCATTATAATTCTTTCTTCACAGGAAGACGAATTATTTTGTTCCATTTCATTAACGTGGGCACATACGTAGAAGTGTTGTAAATGTGGCTTATGTATTTTTAAAGAAATCAGACTTTAACTAGAAACATGCGGGCAAGTTTTTGTTTTGTTTTTGGCGCGACAGCCCCCAGTGGGCCAGGGCCTCTTCATTCGCGAGGTTTTATATCACATACAAAGACGCAACACAGTCGGTAGGACTTCTCTGTACGAGTGATCAGTTCGTCGCAGAGACCTCTACCTAACAACACACAACACTCACAAGAGACGAACGTCCATGCCCCAGGTTGGATTCGAACTCACAGTCTCAGCAGTCGAGCGGTCGTAGATCGCGAGGCCACTGGGACCAGCACGTGCGGGCAAGTACGGTGCATAATTCTTTAGCCCCACATGCCTGTTAATGTCTGTGTACCATTATACACAGTATTATACCTTGGGAAGTCAGCGTGTAGATTGTAGGCAAGCTGAAACAGAATTGTGTCTTGGCCACAGCTGGCAGACCCTTGCCCTTTGCAGATGTGTTGTTTATTGTACAGGAAAGAAAGACTGAAAATTGAGACCACTGAGATTTGATCGAATTTGGCATTTTCTCACTCCTCACCCCATTGTAAGGCTGTACCTAGGGGTATTCTGCGACCATCTCGATCCAGATGCATCGATCTTAAATATTATATGCAATAGTTTCATGTTACCATATTTCGTTCTGTTACGTGTGAACGTGTGGCTGTGCTGTTTTCTGTGTAATGCATAGAAGATAATGGGGCACAAGAGCGACTACATACTGCTAACGTAAGGAATAGGTGGATTCTCATAACACGCAGGAGGGTGTGACCAAACACGTAATAACTGGTACAAGCTTACAGACTTCACACAGTGAGGGAAACCCCGTACAAGCCGACTATCATGGCCGTCTGTGTAGGCCGAAGTGCAGACACACGTGAAGGTTTATCAAAATTACGATAATTTTTTTAAACGTCTTGTCCTCGAGAGTAATTTCCACCTTGAAGTACGCGAGACAACTGTAAAACTTATACTGGCCGTCTTCTGAAGAATAGCCTACACTTCTACGGATTTTACGTTTTGACGTTTTAACGTGATTGTGTATTTTTACTTTGATATCGATATGTTCTTGATCCATTTTTTAAAGTATAAACATAATTATACAAATTCTATTTCCCAGCCTTATAATACAGGTTGTGAGGTTTCGATATCTCGATTCCTTACAAGATATGTGTGTGTGTGATGTGTATTCTTTTATTCTTGTGTTCAATGTGATTATATTTAGGCCGAAACATGTAGCTGGAAGGAATGGAAGGTACTGTGTTTTGATCGGACTTACCTAATTCTTCTTATGATAGTAATTAATCCTCTGCTGTATATCATATTGTGTGGAGTCCTAACACTTCCTTTTAAATATTAAGAGTTAGATAACTCTTACCCTGTGTAAATTTTTTATAGTCACTATTTGTTCAAACTCCTGAAGATGAGAGGATCATGTCCGAACGCGTAGCATGTATGTAACATATTTGTGGGATGTAATGAAATTGTATGTGATTCTGAAACACACAGTAATGGTTGAAAGTACACCATAACGAGAAGTCTGTGTACTGACATTGTTTCACGTGCTGTTTGGGAGGTCAGTTGGTAAATCACAAGTGTTTACCTTAAATTGAGTGTCGAGGGTCCCATGCTAAGTTGCAGCTTTAGACTTCTCAATCTGAAGTTTCGAGTTTCCCGGGCGATATTGTCCGGGGTCTGTGTCTCTTGGTCACACCTCCCCGATGAAGCACTAAGCCCACCCCCAGCACCGTTACCGCCATTCGCCACGTAGTTCAGCTGGGGATGGGAAGCACTGACTCGCATACTGGCACTCCTGTGGAGAGAACGGTGTGTTAGTGTAGGATTGATATTGGTAAGCACCACTTATTTCCTTGGATCCCTAAATTAAATTGTGAGCCCATCTGACGAAATGCACCCTGGTTTCATTTATGTTGTCAACGGTAAGTCGTGGAGCGAAGAGATATAGGCTACTAGTCAAACGAGAGGTGCAAGATCGACGAATTGCAACTGTATTGTTACATCGTGTATTCCAGGAAGTGGAATATGTATTCGTGGAATGTGCTGTATGCTTGGAGATTACGTTCTATCACACCGGCAATGCGAACGCCAAGTATCTCTGTAACTTAGGGCACTGTCAGCATGGATTCTCGAAGACTTACTTAAGTGTGTCTCTTTGCATCAACCTGCTATCAACTACTGCTCACTGCCAGCGACGTGAAATCTGGTAGTGATTGCCTTCCCAACACTTTTCAAGCTTGTCGTGGGATGGACGTCCGTCTAAACATGTCCCCCTTCCCTCCCCCCATCTGTAATACCGGTCAGGTTGAAACATGTGTATGGCTGAAAAGCAACTAATTGGATGTGAACATGTTGGTAGGTCGCAGACCACCATAGTATGCACGACAGGATAGGGCCTGTGCCTTCTTCACCGGCTGGTCGTGCAGATGTGTCCAAACCTTTTTAATTAGGAGACTTAACCTCTTTCAGTATCTCAGTACTTTTGAAATTATGGTCAAGTGAAATGGATGACGTGGCGGCAGCATAATTAGTACGGGTTGCCACGTGGACCTTTTCTGTAAGATACTGCAGTTTAGGTCATGAGCAGGTGACGGGTCTGCCAACTGTAACGGTCGGTGTGCTCTCCAGTGTCGGTGAAGCGAACCACAGTTCATTGTCAATAATACGCGTATACGTAGCGACGTTGAAAATGGGTCCCCAGAAGACGACGGGCAACACGAACTTTTCAGGTGCAAGAACTTGGCACTAAGATGAATCCATCCGCGGCGTTGGCGTGACGTACGCCATGTGGGACGTACAAAAAAGAGTGAGTTTTTACAGATTTCTAGCAGTACTGTAGTGCTTGTAATTTTCTTCCAGCGGCAATTATGGATTTACTTAATTATATTATTGATTTTATTTCGTTTTAATAGTCGGGGACCGCGGTGGCACAGTGGTTAAGGTGTTGTGCTACAAATCGGAAGGTCGCTGGTTCGATCCCAGCTGGTGTCATTGGATTTTTCATTGACATAATCCTTCCGATCGTACTATGACACTGGGGTCGACTCAGCCTCTAACAGAAATGAGTACCAAGAGCATTTCCTGGGGATAAAGACGGCCGGTGCGTAAGGCAGACAACCTACGACCATCCTGTGCCGTTGTCACGAAATCTGGGAACCTTAACTTCCTGGAACCCCCTGGGCCTGTAACGGGACTGCTTTACGTTATTAGTAGTCATGGCTTACATACATACATGCATATATACATATTTAATTTCTAAGCAAGTATCTGTTTTAAAGGTAAACATATTTATATTCAGTTCTAATTGCATGGAATTTCGTGAGAAATTTATATGAGTTCTCATTTACGCTATTTGACGTATTCGAAACCGGTTTTCATGTTTCATTCTTCGACAGTAGATATGGTGATTCGTGAAAAGTTTTGTAAGCCATGGAGCGAATGCTGTAACGAATTACAATGCCCGGGAATTGTTTTATACAATCAGAATCCGATCGGAAGTAGCCAGTATTTCTGTTGTGTTTGGATTAGGTAGTGCGCGGTCACTGCATAGCGGCCTATTCTTTGCTTCCGCAATGGATTCGTTATCAACGTCCATTCAGTCATGAGACGCTGTGTATTGGGAGATCTGTTGGTCGTGCTCTGAAATACTTTTAGAAAGAACGTGAATGTAAATGTAAGGGAACAGGAAACGAAATTTACATGATATTGAATGGTTTCATTGTCGTTTCAGTGCGTTTGAAAACAATTTTGTATTTAACTTTTGTGTGGGAGGTTATGTTTGGAGCATGCCTACGTCATTCAGCATGTCTGCATGGCAATGCCATGTTTCACTTACTGCGAAATTGTATCGACATACATTTTTCGACCAGTATGTTGGTTGTTTCTGTTTAACGATACAGCTGTCTCAGGAAGGTGACGGGTTGTGGTTTGTCTTTGTTCACATCTGCTCCTGGTCAGTGGATGAGGGATGCCCTGTTATCGGCTGTAAATAGACCGAAGCGTGAAAGTGACCATTTACGTTATTCGGTGACTTGCGGGAGGATTAGAAAAGCTGCTTTGTAAGTTTTTATTTCTTAATTTTGGCCATCATAAGAAGTCAAGACTTCCGATTTTGTTTCTGACGCTGAGCTGTAACATTGCTACGTTTATTCTCTGCGGTGATAGTTAAAGAGAGCCGTAGTGTGTACCTGTTTGAGCGACAGTCTAACTTTGCTTAATTAATAATTGTTGCTGTTTTATATTATTATTTGTCTGATCGTTAATTATATTAACATTTTTTTTGTTGACGTATGTTCTCACACGCTCGGACCATTTGGCTCCAACATATTCTTTCCACTGTTGATTTTCGCATACTTTTGGGAGAGGGGATGGAGTTTGTCACTTGTTTGGAATATCACGCTATAAATGGCCAATCATGGTGTTGCGTAACGTAAAAGTGGACAAGTGCTTGCAAGCTCAGCCCGACTACTTGTTTGAGTACGTACAGATTGAAACTAAGCGTCTCGAAATAAGCAGAAGCTGGACTGGGAGTGGAAGTTATGAAACTGGATGCATGTAATTTTGTGTATTTGAGGTACACTACGCAGTGATTTGTATAGGTATGTTATGCCTTTCGATTTCTTGACGAAAAGCATGCACCTCAAGTGCGCGACATGATAAGAGAGGTTTGTTTCAAAATGTGGTTGCGTGTTAGTTTGACGTTTTAATGGTGTGATGTTCATATGTTTGGGCGTAAGTACATTTGTGATGTGACGGGACTACCGTGGTTTTCCAGATTACGTCGGCTGTCCATGTGTCATTTGTGCACCCTTGTCCACCACGTTGTGTAGACTTTAGTCTGAGATACCGTGTTGTACCTGTCAGAGCAACCGCTGGTTCTGCAGAGCTGGTGTGATATCGTGGATGATCTGTGATGGTTGTGATGGTGCTGGTGTGTCCTGGAAGCAGCGAACCTTCCACCCAGCCGCCGAAACTGGTCAGATTCTGGATGCTCTGCCGCGAATCGTGCCTTTTTGCGCAACAGCTGCACAGTCAGTGCGTAAGTAACAACCATTATGACCATCGGTACGTAGAACGCTACAAGCGAGCCGAAGACGAAAAAGGCTCGGTTGTTGATGACGCAGATATTGTCCTTTGGCATGATGTTTCGTGGGTTGTGCACACCTGAAATACACATATTTGTAAATTGTCTCTGTTCCCGTACTAATTATGTACACTGTTAGTAATTTACAATGACAGCGTATGTACTTAGTGTGCCCCTACTTAAAGGCAACATTGTCATATAGAGCGTTGAACTTTTAAAGCCGACTGGTTACTTGATGCACCAACAGGTTTAACATGCAGCAGCTGTACGCTCTGCCCAGCTGTATTGATGTGTTTTGTATTTATCTGAGAACAACCAGCGACTTGTGCCACTTACACTATAAACCGGTTGATTTTATAACCGAGATGAAAAGTGTTTACTGCGCGGTACGAACTGGGTCTTAACGAAGCAGTCTTCCATTCCTTTTTAAAGGGTTAATTGTCCGAAAGTTGGATGCCTTATACGAACACAAGTGTCGTCACTTTAGATTTGGAATTTTGGTTCATGTTACAGACTTTTTTTTTTAATATACTTCATTGGGTTGCAGTGTGTAGATTACTAGGGACACATTCACGGAGTTGAGCTGACATGTTTTTTGACAATCGTATCCGAATAAATCGGTAACCCAAACTTGGTTTTTTCGTACTGACTTAGTTACTGGACGTTCTGCTGTAATTTAATCGTGAGTATAGTCTTACATTGTACCAGTTTTTGGAAGTACAAATACATTCGTCCTCATGTCAGTAGTCAGTAGGTTCGTTCATGCCTATTTAGAAGGAACGTGCATCATGTTTAGGGATGTCTATGTTAGTAGCAGTGTATAAACTTTTAATACGAAAATGTATCAACTGGAAGCAGTTACACGGAGCACGCGGCCATGAGGGCAGCGTGACATTTTTAACTTATAGCTAACATCTTCACGCGGCTACTTTGAAATATGATTTTAATGTTTTTGTTTTATTTATGTTTTAGAATATACACGCGTGTGCGTATTTAGGAACTAAGAGCATAACGCATCTCCGTGTTGTTACGTTGCACCTTTGGCTGGTCACATGATGCGTTACGTGTGTTTCTTCGCAGCCAATTATGACGTTGCAGAGCTTACAGTTAGGCTGATGACTCACCCAGAACTGTGATCGAACTGGACACAAGCATGGCCAGCAGCCACACCAGCGCTATCTTGAAGCCAACCAACCTCTTCGTTGAGTAGGCATGTCGGGTCTTGAGAGGGTTGCGGATCCCGAGATAACGGCCAAGACTAATGAAACACATGTGCATAATGCTTGCAGAACATGCCAGTACGTCACATGTGACGTAAACATTGCACCACACTTCCCCGAACGGCCAGTACCCTGCATCAGACAATGGATTATATAAATGTACCAGCAACAAACTCAGCATTATGGGGTGCTGCCATAGAAATGCCAAGATTTCGAATTGTTGGCATACAAACTTGAAACTGTCAGAAGAATAACAAGCACTGGATCACGTTATCACAGACAGTTTAGAGGGGCCAACGGATTTCAGTCCCTGTCTTGCAAATATTGTGGTTTTTATGTGCAAGAAAACTTAGGTATAAGAATTATAACGAAAGTCTGATGGTAAGAAATTAGCATTAGGTTAGATAGAAATCTGATTTGTGAATCTACGTGATACAGATTTCAAAATTTATTTACAACTTTTCTCTCATCTACCCAAATATTTTATTCTGGTGACTTTAGTGACCACATCTTCTGCCTTGTAAGTTATCACTGTGTTCATGAGTGACAGAAATCATGCACAAGGGAGAAAATAAATAATTTGACAAACTGGATGTTTTCACTGTATATTACACAAATTATTGTGTAGCGTGAAAGTAGATTCAATATTATACTCTTTATCTGTTCTTATTTTTCAGAAGTAAGATTAAAATAATACACAACAGAAAGAATAGCGGCCTCTTTCTTTTGCCAGATCCAATATTGAGTGCAGAACAAATGTTACCGGAGTCTCGCTGCTGTCACGTTTTGTTTACGCTAGGCAACCAGCTCTGGCAACTAACATACTTCTGTAAAGTTGTTGTTATACTGATGGCAAAAGATTATAAACTTTATGTCTTTGAATATTCGTAGCTTGAACCGGCATACTTTCCAGGACCGTTGCCTGCCATCAGGTACATTTCGGTTTCTGTCCGATATATTAGCGGAGAGTAATGTGTGGTTCGGAGGGTGGATATATATATATATATAAAATTCAGACTAACATAAAAGCTGTGGTACTTTGTGGTGTTTTAGGTACGTTGGGTAGAGGATTTCTGTTTTCTCATATAATTCAGTAGCATGTTGATTTGAATGTCGGAAATATTCACTGTGCATCATTTTCAAATGTGCTTATTACCATACTGATCAATCAGTGTATGAAATTACCACCTTTCTATGTGATCTGTGAAACATCACAGCTGACTTCATTATTAAATAACAGTCTGTACTGAGTAAGATCTTCAAAGCTACGTTGAGCAGACGAGATTCGTAAAGATATTTATTTGCAAGATCATGCGAAGACAGTTGTACTTATGTCCTCGGATGCCATGCGAAGTTACGATAGAATATGCAGACGTTAGCGAAGTCGAACTGCCTCGTCTTTGACGTTTTCCCCGCAAATTTATTATTGATGGTTCTAGATGCTTCTGAACTGTAACTGCGTAGTGTCCGGTGTGGTTAACAACGTTCCTCTGGAACCTACCTCCATTTTAATTTCTACCCTGAATGAAGAAGTATTATATTTCTCCGAAAATCACGCTTACCTACCAGACTACACGGAGTTATAACCCTGAAGATTACATTCTACATTTTCGACGCCGAGAAAACCCCAAATTTCCGATGTCTTTATCTTCATCGTTGCACCGTGCATTTCGTAGAATCATTTAATCAGCACACCAACTAATGCACGTATATAATTTTTTTTTTACATTAAAACATTTAAAATCGCTCCAACATGTTTCGATCCTAAGATCATCTTCAGGGAGCTACACTGCTAAAGTCACATTTTTAAAAACACTCGCTGAGAGTGCTCCTGGCTATGTGTCACATAGCCAGGCGCACTCTCAGTGTGGCGTGCGACTTACACAATACGACATGCTGCCACAACACTAAATTAATAAAAGAAAATCAATCAGTGAGTGTATTTTAAAAATGTGACTTTAGCAAGGAACAGCGTAGCTCCCTGAAGATGATCTTATGATCGAAACATGTTGGAGCGATTTTAAATGTTTTAATGTAAAAAAATATGTGTGCATTAGTTTGTGTGCTTATTAAATGATTCAGATGTCTTTAGTTTCTTCGTGACGAAGAGCGACTACGTACGTCTACTGATGTCTTTTCAATGCTGTGCATAAGTAATTAATGCTATATCAGTCTTCATAACAACGAAGCAAGACTGCGAATCCTTGTAGCCTGTTTTTCCTACTACGAATTTAACCGTACGTAACGCGCTGTATAAATCAAGTGACGATATGGGACGAGAAAGAGGGAAGATCGACGCGCGGCTTTAACGGCTCCTTAGGCCTTGTGTTGCAGGAAGGTATCAATTACCAGCCCATCCTTCTGTCATTACTGAGTTGTCAAAGTGCCATGAACTTACCAGTGGGGAAGGTATATAGACAATCTTAACATAGTTAATTACCTTGGAGATACAGAGAGAAAACAGACTGCACAGGAAGGAGAGCTGTAGCAGTCGCAAACCGAGTGGAGGAATGACATAAGGGCGACATTCAGGTCGGTCCAAAGCAGTGCTGTGTCAAGATAACAGAACAAGTGTCACGCTGCTTATCGGCGTTCTGTAACATTTTTTTGCGCAGAAACGAATTTCGATTCATGTTCATGTTTAGGCCTACACCAGAATTAATTAGCCAGACCTGAGTACATTACTGTAATGGTATGAAGTACCTTTTCGAAATCACCGCTCGATTAGCTGTTGTAGTTACAGAGGTTTTCTTTCGCTTATGGCCCGAAAGTGTCCATCGAAATCCTTAGCGACCTCACATTTGTGGTCATATTCATGTCTCCGATGGGCTGGGATAGCACAGTCGGTACTGCGACTCGCCACGGGCTTGACGTTTCGCGGTTCGAACCTCTGTGGGGGAAAGAGATTTTCTCTTCTCCACACCTGAGTCCCATCCAGCCTCCTGTACAGTGGGTACCGGGACTCACCACCCACCGCCTTCTAGCGCCGAGGTTACTGTACTCCCTCTGTGTGCCTGCATGCCGTGTTACGGAGAGACCTTTACCTTTACCTAGGTCCTGTCTTGGTCGATGCTTTGTAACTTATAAAAATTGAAGCGTAAATAAATTAAGCCCTATCCTACACTTTACATGACATCTTAAATATATTGTTTGTTGTTTTTGAACACATAATGGTTAGACCATAAAAGAGGCCTGGCAGGTAGGATTCATAATGTGTGCGCTTATAGTACTTTGAATAATCAAATAAAGAAGGACGAGACAGATGACACATAAAATAATACATGGAGACTTGTCGGGTATTCGCAAAAACTTAGATCGAAAAAAAAAAAGTTCAAAGAGAATTCTTGGAAGTCCTGGACGTAGGTGTGAGGAAATTGAGTGGAGGGGTGTGTAACGGACTGTTCACTGTTGGCCTAGGGACCAGCGTTGGGGCTTGTGTGAACATGGCAGTGAGCTTGCGGACTACATAAGAGGCGGAATATTTCTTGACAGCTGAGCTACTGCTGGCTTCTCAAGAAGTATTGCTTCATGCAGTTACTGTGCCAGGATATTTCCATTCTGTTTGTGCTTCCCTAGGACCTCCCAGGACTAAGGGCATTGGAATGAAGTTCGACCATGCAACATATCTCTTTGTAACGGTTTGTGTCTTATCAGTGTTGGCAAGTAGGCCTAAGGACAGTAGTGTGAGTTCATGTAAGTAGAACTTTCGGTATGGGCCACATGTATCGGTTCGTGTAGTTATTTTAGTATTTACGTAATATGCAGTTTGATTCACTGCTTCAAGCAGATTATTTTACTAGCCCACGTGATTTAAGGCATTTAAATTCCTGTTATTCTCTGAGAGAAAAAGTGGAACGCAGGCACATATAAATAGTTTAGTATGGGAAAACGGTTACAGTCAGGTAATAGACGGCCCAACCCGAGGGGATGCTCTTCTGGACGTCTACTTAGTCCGACCGGAAAGTTCAGTCACTTCTAGCGGTATACGTGTACAGTAGTACAGGGGGGCAGTAATCATCTTGCAGTGATTCTGGAAGTGGAATGGGAGGACACATGCACTGAACCCCAGGTAGAAAGGGTAGTCCCGGTTTACAACAAAACAGATGTCTCAGGCTTACAAACCTTCCTCCGCGATAAATTTG
>Ga0123354_10016679_pt1 | contig 11511 bp, 5 predicted proteins | sample TergutLab28metaG_2_FD_97872 | JGI IMG/M metagenome (GOLD analysis project Ga0123354, IMG submission 97872) | Labiotermes labralis P4 segment gut microbial communities from Petit-Saut dam, French Guiana - Lab288 P4 | ecosystem: Host-associated > Arthropoda: Insects > Digestive system > Gut ... | reverse complement strand
TGATGTGGTATCCGAGTTCAGGCTGAACCTGGTGGTTCAGCCTGCACTCGGATACCACAACACCAACAGCCAATCCCGCTACATAACACCAACACGCATCAAGTCAGCACATTCTAGCCTACACAATAACGCACCAAGTAGTCGCAAGCGCCTGAAGATGGATGTATTAACATCCGAAACATGTTGAGCAGTAAATTGACATAATAAAGCAAGTGTCATCAAGCTGATCTACCTTTACTCAAATGTCCTTGAGGAGCTTGTATAAAGTCCGAAATGTGACTATCGTGTTCACAAGAACAAACAACTAGACCTTAAGTCAGTTAAACCAGTCCACACTTGACACTCTATTCAACTAACCACAAAAAGTGTATGAAAGAACGTCATTCTTGAGAATCTGCTCGTCATCTACCTGGTATAGATATTTCTCCACTTGTCTTGGAAGTTAATGCTATGTTACCATAATTTCAAGAACCGTACCCGGAATAATATCGTATTAGCCCACAAACTCCCACTCCTTTAAGAAAGTAAATTAATTCTGTGGAAAAGCCTACTTTCTGACAAGCTGACAGTCATTTATATAGTTAAGAAATTCCCCACTATATATTGCGAATCTCCATTACAGTATTCACATGTACCCGCAACTGTGCCCTAACCACAGCCTGTTGAATGGATTCTGATTATTACCTGTTTAATGTAATTTAATGCGCACATTTCACATCGCAGCACCTCTATATAATTTCTGTATAATTACACAAATAGCGACAGGACGAACCTTCAAAATTATACCTGAGAGTTAAATTTCTAGCAATAGCAGATAGTCAACATAACTAGTATAACAAATACCAGTTGCTGTGACTACAGTAACAAGAATCCTGATGATGGACAGTAAATTTGTCCGAAACATGTAGAGTTGGATATCAAAAAAGAAGCTGAGAAATAGTACATTTTTTTTGGCTTCTATTATACGAATCTTTTCTGTGTTTAAGTGATTTTCAGTTCTTCGAAAGTGGCCAGTCTTTTTGTCTCCTATGTATTCTTGTATTTATTTGAAGAATAGTTAAATTTACCTCTCGTTTTAGTTGCGCTGTTTTTTTCTGAAATCACTTAGTAATGTGTCTCAGGAATCTAAATTTAGAAAATTCAATTCCCTCATTCTTGAAAGGGAGAAAATTTGTTTTCTGGAAAATTAAAGCTATCGAAATACCACGTCTCTCAAGATCTCTCTAAAGATTGAACTTGGACGTCTAGGGTCAGAAGCCGGAGACTAGCCGCTTGAAGAGGAAATTTCATTAAACATATGCTTAAAATATTTATCTCAGTATTTAACCAACTTGATGCACAAATTTTGTTTCACAATAAGTTTTATTTCATGCCTCTACATGTTTCGAACACATGTGCTCATCATCAGGAGTCAAAATTATATTACACAGCCTCTGGTATCATCACACCTATAGTTGTGATGATACCAAAGGCTGTGTAATGCAATTTTGACTCCTGATGATGAGCACATGTGTTCGAAACATGTAGAGGCATGAAATAAAACTTATTGTGAAACAAATTTTGTGCATCAAGTTGATTAAATACTGAGATAAATATACTGCGATGCACCTTCAACAAAACGTCAAAAAAAAAGATAAAATATGCTTAATAGTTTAGTTCTTACCTCGCAGCATGCAGTCAGTCTCTTTTCTACCAATAAATTCTGTATAGAAAATGATTGTTGTTTCTTCTGAGAGTTATACGAATGGAACAAATGCAATTTTCTTTAAAACACGAAGTTTATTCACGCTCATGAAGGCAGTACATATAGTAGCCATGTTTTTTAAATAGTTAAAATTGTGTGCCTTGTTGCTGAATTTATCAGTCAAATATCAAAACCTTCTTCCGGAATATGAACCCTTGGGTTCGAAACTTGGATAAGACATAAAAATTAAAAATAAAAATATTAATTTAGAAAATGTGCTTTTCTTTGATTTATATTGTGTTGAAAAAAGGCAATATTGTACATCTCGAGGAAATATTGTCGAATACATTCAAATGCAGAAGCATAAAGCAGGCTGGCCTGAGCAAAAACAAGAAACTTTCTACGAATGTAACCCTAATTCTATTTCGGTCGAGGAACGAATTCTTTACTATTTATGCTACATATACAGTAAAAAAGGCCCCAAACTCCGAAAACGATTACGATTCATCCCCATTATGCACAGTCTCTATATCCTAGATAAGACGTAAAATTGGTGCTTAGGAGAGCAATGATGTAGGGTAAATAATTTTGTGTACTGGCAGTGCACGTATATCGAATGGGATACGTGAGAAATTCTTAGAGAAAATTTAGATTCTTAATGGTAAAAAGTACTACTTGAGGTACACAGGTACGCGAATTGGTGAATATTTAGTATTAAAGCATATCTTAAAAAGATGACAGTGTAAGGGCGTGGATTGGGTTAATCTGACCCATAATGCGTTTGTCGTTTTTTTTTTACCACCAGCAATGAAATTCCGGGTTTCGTAAAAATTCGCGTAACCACTGTACCAACTGACCGACAGTTTGTCTCATGTTAGGAATCGCTTAATGTGGTTACACACTATCTGCTTCTTCGCCTTTGCCGTTGTATGTCATTCCGTGGTGCGAAATTGCGTAATTGGCAGATGCGTGCAGTAACACAGACAATATTGACATGCATAACTTTATTTTGACGTTTTGCTGACCGTGCATCTCAGTATATTTATCTCAGTAATTAACCAACTTGATGCACAAAATTTTTGTTTTACAATAAGCTTATTTCATACCTCTACATGTTTCGAGCATCATGTGCTCATCATCAGGAGGTCAAAATTGTATTATACAGCCTCTGGTATCATCACACCTATAGGTGACCACCTGAAGATGAGCACATGGTGCTCGAAACATGTAGAGGCATGAAATAAACTTTATGTAAAACAAAAATTTTGTGCATCAAGTTGGTTAATTACTGAGATAAAGGCATAATTTTAGTCGTAACTTTTATTTGAAAGATAACTCATCACCACCATCATCATCAGCAGCAGCAGCAGCCATCACGAGTTAGGCACTGATAGACCTTTTTCGGCCTGGTCTAATAGCCTCTTCAAAGACTTTCCATGTCTTCTTCGTCGATTTGTTCTATAATTCATAATTTTGAAATATATAGTGATGCAAAATTTCTGTCTTCTTCGATGTGATGCCGTCTAATTTTGTGGACATTTACAGGAATTTTAGAGTTATTTCTTGCCTGTTTCAAGAATATAAATAGCCAGCAATCATTCCACATAATTCTCTCCAGTATGACAAATTTTTTTACACCGTAATTATGTAACCTTTTAAAAGCCAAACTAAATCCCATTTCCCATTTACTGGCATTATTAGGAGCTCACCATATCCTCCACGTTAGCAGGGTAAGGGTTATAGCTATATGCAACCATAATTTTCAGTAGTATTAAATGAAATTATCTTCAAAATAGTGGCTTCAAAAGTGGACATGATGGTCAGTGGATTATGGATTTCTGAAAAAAGCGTTTTTATATATATGAGTACTCCAAGTTTGGTTACTCTTATACTCTTCTGACACTCAGATTACATTGGGTGTAATCAGGTTGTGGTTGTTACGTGAGCTTCATATGCCTGCTGCTAGATGAATGTGGTTTACCACAAACTCAGTTTCAATTTCAAGCATTCATTGTGTGATTCCAGGAAGAAACCATTCGCTTTCCGAGAGCAAACTGCAGGGACATAATTGTAGCCCATAAAGTTGAAAAGAATTTAGAGAACACATCTTCTAGTGTAAGATTATATTGAGTGAAACAGTGAAAACCCCACAGTACGTCTCACATTTCAAGACAATCCAACTTGCTGTTCTTTAATCTTATTAAGATCTTGGAACTTACAGAACTAATTTAAAGGCTCGGTGAATACTAGCTTCAAATTGGATTCGGTTTACGGTCCATGTCACAGTATTCCCGAAGTTAGAAATATTTTCCCAGAACGGATATGCACATTTAAATATTTCTAAAAGTGGTAATATTCTCTATTGCTGTTGCTGCTTAGAGTACGATGATAGTTCGCCAAGACATTCTGTCGCGACTATTTCAATGCATCCATTACTTCACTATAAAACTTCAGCTATCTGAACCCCTCTCAAGAAATACCAACGAAACACAACGATGGGGATTTTGCGTGTAAAATCACAATGTATTGACTAAGGATATGGTAAGATACTGTTGAACGAATCTTTGAAGCGGAAGTTGGGGAGTTGTGACTTGGATTTATTTGAAACACAACGTGGACTGACGGCAAGAATTTGTTGTCTGCCCTAAACAGGGAGTATGTTTCATGCTGTCTTTTAGCACGAAGACTTTTCGGCCAATACCAGCATTTCGAAGAAACAAACTGCACCACTTCTAGGATGAAAAAGTTAAAAGTAAATCAGTCCCGTTACAGGCACGGAGGGACCCAGAGATTTCCAGGAAGTTAAGTCTCCCAGATTTCCTGACAACGGTACCGGCCGCCTTTACCCCTAGAAAATATTCCTGGTACTCATTTTTGTTAGAGGCTGAGTCGACTCCAGGGCCATAGTGCGATCGGAAGGCTTTTGTGTCAGTGAAAAATCCACTGACACCAGCTTGAATCGAACCAACGACCTTCCGATTTGTAGCACAGCACCTTAATCACTGTGCTACCGCGGTATGTCTAGGATAAAATATAGTTATATAGTTGTGTGCTTCCCCAAGCATGGCACCCTCCAACCAGTTTACGCGGCACATTAATCGCAATAGTAAACTCTTTAGGTGTGGGCATAAACAACTTAGCTTCCTAAGATCCGAAAACTTCGATTATCCTAATTATTCTAAATGTGCCCGGTCAGTATTTTGTAAGACTGTCTTAATATATGCTGATAAGCTAATTGATTATTAGCTACTTGATTAATATGCTAACAAACTGGTTGGTTGGTGAGTTACTCTTCGAAGGTAACAAAAGTTTGTTTGAGCTTCTGCGTGCTGTTAATTAAACGGCATTAGACCAAATATTTTTACAAACATTTACTCTCAGAATCAGGCTTATCTTCTTGACCCTGTAGGTGGTTTTAAAGCAGGCAATTTTCAGCGCCATACTTTGGTTGCTGCCGAATTATTTGAAAACACTTCCACAATACAATCTTAAACCTGAAGCCGACCAGATTTAGTAATTTTCTCGCGTCATTATCCAAGATGAAACCTCAGTAATTAAGACACAGCCGAAATTGTCAAATTAAATGTGTTATCTCCAATGCTGAAGGAAAGAAGCATAGAAAGAATGGGAAAACGATCACAGTAGAAGAATACGGTGTGATGCAGTGTCCAAACGTCCAGCTGTAAATGTCGTTTGGAAGATATATATATATATACAGCATAGGCGGGAGGGGGGTGAAGGATTATCTGCTGGCTCCTGCAAAAGGGTAACTAGGCCGAACACAGGTGCACCTGAGCATCCCAGCACGAAGACTGAAGGGAAAGAGGAGACAGTCCACTGGGAGCCTACGAAAGTGAGCTTCACGGAATACTGGCGTACTGAAGTGATAGAAGACTAAAGCATGTGGATTTATCTCTTTCGGCTACTGATCAGGCCTGTTGTTGCGTAAACGCGGAGGAGAAGGCTACGTAAATCGGTAAGATGTGAAAACAGGAGAACAAGAAACTCATTTACTTTTAAAAAATATTTTCTAATATTTTCGTCCCCGAACTACTGCTTTTTTAACAATTTTTATTACCCTTTTTCCCCCAAATTCAAAAATCTGCGCCCAGCAACTCACGCTCCCTTGTTCGCTGGTAACAGGGAGTTTTATGAACATCAAGAGGCTGCATGTTTCACCGGCCACGTCAGACTACAAAGTATGACTTTATATTCAAATTTGGCTGAGTAGGGGGTACCGTTTATGTGCAACTCGTTTAACACTCCAGCCAACGTAGGTAAAAAAGGTGAATTTCACCCTAGAACAGGCCACAAAAGTTTAGAGTGGAAGTAGAGCTATAACTTCACTCTAATTTTAACTTCGGCGCTAGATGGTGGTGGGTAGCCAACGCTACTCCCCGGCTAATTTAACTTCGGGAAAGCGACCCGTTACCAATTGTACAGGAGGCTGTTTGGACCGCGCGGAAGGCCTCGACGGGTGAGGCAAATCTCGTCCGCACTGGGATTCCAACCCCGGACCGTCCAGCCCGTAAACAGTCGCTATATTGACCACGCTATCCCAGCCCACTAATCCAACAGAGGTCTGTCTCAAGTCACCCACAGTCTTAACCAAACGTTTCCACACTAAACAGGCAGGGCAAGGATGCTCGTAACGAGGCAGCGAAATGGACACAAAGTCAAGTGTTTGACACTGTTCGCCTGCCTTACTGAGGTCTTGTTTTTTTTGGCCTCAGCTGTAAGGAAAATGCCGGTGTGTAGATAAATAAGGACGTCGTCCGCTTACCCTAAACGCGGAAGCGTTCAAAGTGATCTACGTAGCAATGGCGAAGGTACCGTGCTGTCCCAAACATGCTGGGTTCAACTCCCAGACCCCCGTCGATCCAAATTTGTCTTCCCAAAGAAGTAATTGCCAGATGTGAGCCTACTCCTGCCATGATTAGCAATCCGTAGTGCGAGTACGTCAAGGACATCTGCCAGGACGACAAATTCCGTTATCCTAGGTTTTTCCCTAAAAACCTTGAAGCTTTTTTTAATTTATCTCAGTAATTAACCAACTTGATGCACAAACTTTTTGCTTTACAGTAAGTTTATTGCATGCCTCTACATGTTTCGAGCACATGTGCTCGAAACATGTAGAGGCATGAAATAAACTTATTCTAAAACAAAAATTTTGTACATCAAGTTCGTTAATTACTGAAATGCACGGTCAGCAAAACGTCAAAACCTTGAAGCTGCTACGTTCAGAGCGGGGAAAACTTCATTAAAAAATATCTACGAAGCGATACCAGGGAAAATGAGTATGAATCATTTTAGCTGACTTCTGCTGGATATTTTTAATTGATGCACCAATGACAAAATACAAGCCCAATTGATTAGTAGCTACATTGTTTGTCTGTTGGACATGGAGTGCACATTTTGATACTTCAATTCTTTTTTAAAATACTACAAGCATAACTTTCCATTCACTCACGTTAAGTGGGTGACAGACAAATTTTAACCTTATTTTCGAATATAATTTTAAAAAGTTCTATTATTCACATATTCTTGGCAATCCGGTAATACAGCGTGTTAAATAGAACTGGTTTGTGCCTAACAGCAAAGAATGCATTTCCATCAAAAAGAGAAGGCATTTAATTATATTTACGGAAGTAATCGACTTTTAGTCTGAGAATCACAGAAATCCCATAAATCCACTGTATGGGGAAAATTCAGCGTTTCGTACTGAAAGCCGTCGGTACCTATAATTACCACTGCTACCCTAAAATAGGGATGATCAACCTGCGGTCCGCCGGACTTTTATCTGCGGCTAGCGAGTGTTTTGATAATACATTACACTCCCCGATAAAATGAAGGACAGAATGCGGAAATTTGGTAATCTTCGCACGCGTAGTTAAGTTCGATAGATACTGTCTTGTCGCAAATGTTGTCGTGTATAGTGTGTGAGCGAATAGCCTATGTTGGAAACTTCTCAACATTTTACAGCGGGAGGACTGATAAAAGTATAGAGTGACAATTTCCAGCATGTTTCTTGCTTTTCGGATTTTTCGTTATGCTCCAGTAGTAATTAGCACACGTGTATTTTAGTTATAATTTTATAAAAACTGAATTTGTTTTCGCTAAAGAAATTATCAGTGACAAAAATGGTGGCAAACCTTTTTCGTACCTCAAAAATAATTTAAATCCTAAAAATTAAATTATAATTAATTTTATTACTAATTTTATTGAACTGACACTCATAATGGATTGACAGTTTACTTTAGCCTTATAATCGCCTAACACAAAACACGTTTTATTTTTGTATGTAAGACCTGTACTCTTCAAATTAGTTGTCGGCCTACATCGTGCTTGGAGATTTTCAGAAGCCGTAGCCTAATGCAAAGTAACGCAGAAACATTCCTCTAATCTTACTTTAAAAGACGCTGTTTGTGAAAATTCCACTACATGATCTTTTATGGCTGACATTATAAAGTCCAGAGTAATTTCTTCCCTGAAGAGTTTCTTGCTTAAACTACAACTAGGCAAATATCGAGGCGATTTATTAATAACTTTCCCACGCAAGGATTAAAGATTCTCTTTCTCTTGGTTTATTTCTTCTTCTGTCTGCTATTATTCTTTGAAGAAAAGTTGGAAAGAATAATAATTTAATTATTCACAAGCACTTCTATACCACTTGCTTAAAAACAAGAAGTTTTCTTCGCTGTTACCACACAAGGTGTGTTTGTGGGTTTCTTGCGATTCTTGAAATAAACTGCTACCATTTTCCTAAACGCTTTCATTAGTTTGGCCTTGTGACGAGATTCATGTTGTGTTTTCTGCCTCTCGAAGTACTTATATTTGAAACACAATAAACCAGAATTCTTAATTTGACAGGAAACCCTAAAAGACATTGCAGCTGGCAGTTAGGAAGAAGTAAGTGTATAATTAGTCATGTTAGCTGCGCCATACAAGTGAAGCCAACGTACGATACTTAAATGTGAGTCTCATTATTTAAAGAATTTCACAGCTTTTTTGGTAAAAGGTTCTCGTCACATCGAATATTAAGAATACGTTGTTGTGGCAAGAAATAGCATGTGGTCTGGTAGATGGTTACTGTCTCAGTTTTCTACGAGGTGGAATGAGGTGTAAGTTTCTCCGAAACCTTTGTGGCTATCTACCAGAATACACGGTGTCACATTTCAAAGGACCGCATTCGTAAGTAAAGGTTCTTTTTGGAGCCAGAATGGAAAACTTAAAATATGATCAATATTTAATTACGAATTTGATCGGAGGCATCACGATGTGTTAGAAACGTGATATAGTACTAAATGGTGTACGTCAGCACAACTGTTTTATTACACAAAGTAATTACAGAGGCTACATGTTTCGACTATTAATCAGTCATCTTTAGGCCTATTTTAATCAGTTTAGTCACAAGATGCTGTGCACACATTGGGATCCCAGCATAAAATTAGATCATTTGCCTCGAAAGGTGTGATGTGCAAATTGTGTCGAAACATGTAGTCTGTGTAATTACTTTATGTAATAAAACAGTTGTGTTGACGTACACTGTTTAGTACTATATCACGTTTCTAACACATCGTGATGCCTCCGATCAAATTCGCCGCTAGTCAAACCAAATTAATCTACCTATATAAGAACTTAAGAACAAAAGTCCAGAGATGCTGTGCAAACATATATTTTAATCGACAATGTCTCAAACATCACACAGTTTGCACATCACACTTTTCGAGGCAAATGATCTAATTTTATGTATACCATTGATGTAAACATGCCGGGATCCCAATATGTGCACAGCATTTTGTGACTAACCGATTAAAATAGGCCTGAAGATGACTGATTAATAGTCGAAACATGTAGCCTATGAAGTTACTTCGTGTAATTAAACAGTTGTGCTGACATACACTATTTAGTATTATATCGATATTTAACTAACTTTCCGAAATTTGTATTGTACATAATGTCTATGTTACACAGAGTGAGTCTCTCGCTAGAGGCCCCAAACTACTGTCTATGCATACAGTCGAACAGCGCGAGTTTCTCGTTCGTAAATAATGGCAAACAGGTTCATGTAAAGCATGCCAGACGGAATTTCGAACGGAATTTGTTGAAAGACGTGCACCATCGAAATGTTCCATCCATAAATTGGTTAAAAAGTTAGAAACAAGGGGAAGCCGATCTAACGCCTGCCGACTTCTTTCTTTAGGGGCCTATTGAAGGGCAAATTGTACAAAAATACACCCCGCACAATCGAACAACTCAAAGACGCTATATGCCAAGAGATTCTTGCCGTCAACGTCGACGCTTTGGGAAAAGTATTCCAGAATTTGGAGAAACGCATTCAAGTATGCTTGGATATGAAAGGAAACCGGTTTCAGCATCGATTATGAACAGGTCCTGTTTTACATCGTTCCCGGTATGTGTATATAAATTTTCAAGTCATTATCTCAATAACATAAATTTTTATAATAGACAATAGTTTGGGGCCTGTAGCGAGAGACTCGCCCTGTATAACAATTTAAGGAAAATTAATTAGGTTTTGCAACAACTTAGAAATGAATGAAATGATCTGAATTCAATGTAGAGGTTTCCATTAGTAATAAACATTCGTCTACGTAGAATAGCGACGCCTGTACAGATCTTGTATGTGCTGGAACTGGAATATGGCGTGAGTAATTTTTACGGGTCTGTCATAGTCGGGGACGTGATTCAGCCATTACCTGCGAACTGATGTGCATTTCCCACATTATTTTTATCCATTTGTCAGTTTTATCTACAATCGCTTCTCCCCTCACCCCGCTATCATTCCGTTGGGTATTGTTTAGGGGCAACGTTAAACTGTGTGAAAGCACATCTGTACGGGTGACTTAATTGCTTAATAGGACGAGAGTCTGGCCATCTGTGGTTTTTGCAAAACCGTCTAAACTCAACTGACCCTCACACTCGTTAACCAGTTGTAGAGTCTGTCCGATGTTCTTCTATTTTTAGAAAATTGGTTTGAGCTTTAAAGTCTACTGGTAACTATACGTGCTGCAGAGTTGTATGCCAAAACAAGCATTTTGGCAACACTGATTGGTTATGTTTTTCGTATGATGCTCACTATAAACAGATAATTTTCCTCTCTACAGCATTTACCTGTCTTTATAATTGAAACTCACCGCGTTCTCTGTGATGTACGAGCTGGAACTTTCTACGTAACTGAGAAAAATTTCAGTCATCAATATTTTAGTCTAGCACAGTTTTACAGATTTTAATGAAGTACCTCTAATGCAATTCCCGTTTAAGTTTACTGCGACCACATTTTTTGTATTATTCATGGTAGAAAATAAATGCCTGCAATTTTAACAGCCTCGTGGAATTACGTTCACACCAGTCTTCATGAAAATCCGCTGATTGGTTAGCCATAATATGGTTATCCTCACAATTATGCACCGGCCATGAAGAAATGTTTTGTAGAAGTGCAGCTTCTCGCAGTTTTTACGTCAGCCCTAGATGGAGGTGTGTGCCCGGCACCGTGCATTTCATCCACAGTGCCGAATGAGTTTGTGACCGGACGAGCTTCACAGCCGGTCTCTAAAGATGCCGATAACTGTGCCCCAAACACCCCAGGTTTCCAGCCCCTAGGCTAATCACTATATTGTTCTTATAATAGAAAGAACTACATGCACTCCTAAACTCCGTGGCCTTAGTCCGCACGCGAACTATATCGACAGAGCGGCCGCCGCCTGTCGGCGAAGTTAGTGCCAACTTTTGCGGATAGAGGGGTGTTACGTGGTCAGCGCAACGAGTCCCCACAGCCGTTAATCTCTGTTTTCTAGACCTGGAGCCGC